>Ga0315278_10001843_pt1 | contig 18736 bp, 20 predicted proteins | sample YL17G06_0_MG_FD_203880 | JGI IMG/M metagenome (GOLD analysis project Ga0315278, IMG submission 203880) | Sediment microbial communities from Yellowstone Lake, YNP, Wyoming, USA - YL17G06_0 | ecosystem: Environmental > Aquatic > Freshwater > Lake > Sediment | place: USA: Wyoming | collected... | reverse complement strand
ATTAATCAGAAAAAATGAAAAAAACAATAACTCATAATAAGGAAACAATACTTGTCCACACCCCCGCATATAGGGAACCAGAATTAGTACCAACAATTAAGAGCGCATTAGAAAATGCGGAATTTCCAGAAAGAATACATTTTGGCATATGTAGGCAGTTTAATCCTGAAGATAAATTTGATAATGTTGATGAATTTAGAACAGATGAACGTTTTAAAATTTACGATATGAATTATATCGAGGCTAAAGGATTACCATACGCAAGAGCAATTATTAATGACCAGCTTTTAACAGATGAGGATTTTGTTTGTCAATTAGATTCTCATCATAGATTTGATAAAAACTGGGATTCAACATTAATTAAATGGTATTATGATTTAAAAGATGAGGGGTATAATCCTTTAATATGTGGATATTCACCATATTATGATCCATTTAATGATCCAGCGGGAAGAACTATGGAGCCATGGTTATCAGAGGCCGCTAGTTTTTATCCGTTTGGAACAATTTTTATTAGACCTTGCGGGATTCCAAATTGGCAATCATTAACAAAACCATTTCCTGCTAGATTCTTATCGGGGCATTTTGCCTTTGGACCCAATAAATGGGCAAGAGAAGTACGTCATGATCCTGATCTTTATTTTAGCGGAGAAGAAATTCATTTAACCGTAAGATCTTTTACTCATGGATATGATTTATTTCATCCACATCGAGTTGTTGTGTGGCATGCAACTATGAGAGAAGAAAGGGCTGGCATGTTAGTATGGGATGATCAAAGTAAAAGAGGAGATAATATGTTTTGGAAACAGCAGGATATTGGCCGATCAAAAATAAGACAATTATTAAGAACTGAGGATAATGGATTTGATTTAACAGGTTATGACCTTGGAACTGTTAGAACTTTACGGGATTATGAGAAATATGCTGGAATACATTTTAAGAAAAAATCATTTCAAAAATACACAGTAGATCGTTTATTTCCGCCAAATCCAGTAATTGAAAACGAAGAAGAGTGGGAAAATTCATTTATGTTTTCATTTTATCATCTAGTTACCGTAACCAGAGATATGTTACCAGCATATGATTATTCAAGTATACTCGTGGCTTTTGATGATGAAAACGGGATTGGAATATTTAGTAAATCAATAGAAGGCCAGCAATTAAAAGGATTTTTAGAAAATGGAACACAAATACATTATGAAGAAATGTTTTTAACAGAAAAAAATCCGTCCAGGGTGGTTTTTTGGGGTTATAGTCAAAAAAGAGGATGGGCTGAAAGAGTTGAATATAAAATATAACATAATACTTATTATTACACAAAAGAAAGGATTTTTAAATGAATGGTATAGTAAGAAGTGATGACATACATACTGAAATTTATAATTTTAAAGTAATTCATGGCGGATGCGGAGTCAGTTATTTAAATCTAGCTAATTTTAAGCATGTACCAAATATATCTAAGGATATACGCGTTGTAATGATAACAAATATGCCTCATCAAAATTATTTAATCCAATTGTATATTGACAGTCCTGATAAATTAAATTTTAAATATATAATTCTTGATAAGTTACATTTTGAATGTGGAAGAGATTTAATTGAGCCGTTATTAGAATATATCAAAACCATAGATGAAAAATATGTTCTTTATCTAGACGCAACCGATACTGCATTAATGACAGATATAAACGATCCCCAAAGTATGTTAGATGCATATAATTGCAAAATTTTATTTAATGCAGAAGACTCATATACATTTCCTGACCATCCTTGCGTTCCGCGTGACCATCTAAAAAGATTTGGAGATTTTCATATGTGTCCCCAGGGATATTATTATTTACATAGAAATGTTATTATGTATGAAAATACTATAAGATTACAAAAACTTATAAAATGTGCTCCATATACCAAATCATTAAATTCGGGTTTATTTTTAGGAGAAAGGATATTTCTGATTGAAGCATTGACTAAAATGGTTGAGTATATGAATATGGATCCAATAAGAGGGTTTCCTTATGGAGAAGTCGAAAATCAAAAATTATGGCAATATGTTCAATATACATATGAAAACGGGGAAATTCAAGTGGACTATTTGAATGCATTTTTTTTATGGCTACATACTGCCAAATTTAATTTTCTGTCAGATAGTTGGGAACATTTTAATTTTTTTAATAAAATGAAATTAAATGAAGAAAGAGAACTAAACGAAAATAAATTATTATGAAAATAGTTTATATAACTGGATGTTTGGGATTTATTGGATCTTATATTACAAGCACATGTTTAAAAAAAGGGTGGTATGTAAAAGGAATCGATAAAATAACATATGCGGCAAATAAGCAATTATTGACTGAGTTTAACAAATATCCAAATTTTTCATTTGTTCATTGTGATATTAATGATTTAACATTTCTATATGATTGTGATTATGTAATTAATCTTGCTGCGGAAACACATGTAGGTAATTCGATATCAAATAGCGATGATTTTATACACACAAATATTAATGGGGTTCACAATATTTTGGAATTGATTAAAAATTATCGTCAAGAAAATGGTAAAAAGCCAATTTTTCTTCATTTTAGTACGGATGAAGTATATGGCGACATATTAGATGGAAGTCATAATGAAAAAGATATGTTAAAGCCAAGTAATCCATACTCAGCAACTAAAGCAGCTGCAGATATGCTAATATTTGCATGGAATAAAACATATGATATTCCATATATTATTGTCAGACCAACAAATAACTATGGAATCGGTCAATATGTTGAAAAATTAATACCGAAAACCATAAAATATATGAAATTAAATAGAAAAATTCCATTACATAATGGCGGCACGCCTATTAGAAATTGGCTGCACGCTCAAGATACTGCAGACGCAATTGTTCTTTTAATTGAAAAGGAAGTTGTTAATGACATATATAATATTTGTGGCGGATTTGAACAAACAAACTTAAATACTTGTAAAAAAATTATTAAGGCATATAATGATAGTGACGATTATCAAGAATATTTCGATTTATCTTATTCAAGAATAGGACAGGATTCCAGATATTCTTTAGATGATAATAAAATAAGAATGTTGGGATGGTGTCCTCGTTATAAGTTTGATAAAGAATTAATTCATATCGTGGAACATTATAAAAATAAGTTCATATGGTAAGTGTAGAGGAATTAATATCATTCGAAAAAGAGATTGGTGATTTATTTAATGCGGGTAAAATAAGAGCCCCAATTCATTTATCTTCAGGTAATGAAGAACAAATGCAGGAAGTTTTTGAAGAAATCGATATTGAAAATGATTGGGTATGCTGTACATGGAGAAATCATTATCAGGCGTTATTAAAAGGTATTCCATCTGAAATATTAAAAGAAAACATTATTGACGGTAAATCGATGGTGATGAATTTACCTGAATATAAATTTATATGTAGTTCTATTGTTGGTGGTATTCCATCTATTGCAGTTGGGATTGCGTTTGCAATTAAATTACAGAAGAAGTCCAATAAAGTTTGGTGCTGGGTGGGTGATATGACCGCAGAAACAGGTACATTTCACGAATCGTATAAATATTCATTAAATAATGATTTACCGATAACATTTATTGTTGAGGATAATAAAAAATCTGTATGTACTCCCACATCAAAAGCCTGGAGCCGAGATGTTCCTTATTATCTTAATTATACATATAAAGGTGGGGTCTTAAAACAAGACAAACTTTATTATTACCAATATACTAATGAGAAATACCCACATGCTGGAGCTGGACGAAGAATTTCTTTTTAATTATGAAAAAAACAATAACAAAAATATGTGAAAATTCTAATTGTAAAAAAGAATTTGAAGTATGCGACACGAAAGCGGGTAATAAAAGAAAATATTGCCAAAAAACATGTCAAATTCCTTGGCTGAAGGGCAAGACAAACGTATATTCACCGGAAACTATTGAAAAAAAAAGAATATCATCTACTCTATGGTATCAGAGTGACGAGGGAAAGGTTTTCACACAAAATGTTACTATGAAACGTAATTTAAGTGAACAAAATCCTTGGAGAAACCCAAAACAAGAATGGATAGAAAAAGGTCAAAATTCAAAAGCAAAAACATTAAAAGAACATCCAGAAATAAGACAATCATATGATAGTATGAAAGGAAAACATCATAGTGACGAAACAAAGGAAAAAATTAGTAAATCAAATTTAGGAAGAAAATGTTCTTTAGAAACAAGAAAAAAAATTTCAGAAAAATGTATAAATGATTATAAAACAGGTAAGCGTAATATTTTATCTGGATCTGATGGCCCGAATTGGAAGGGGGGTTGGTCTAAAATTTGTGATTTAATATATTCAAACACAACATTTTATAAAGAATGGAAATTTAACATATTGAAAAGGGATAATTTTAAATGTGTTATTTGTGATAGTTCTATAAAACTACATGTTCATCATAATAAAGAAAAATTATCTGATATTTATCATAATTTTATTAAAAATATGAATATTGATGACATATCATTTAATAAAAAGCAGGAAATAGTAAATATGATTGTAGATTATCATATAACAAATAATGTTTCTGGAGTCACATTATGTTATAAATGTCATAAAATCGAGCATCCAAGTTTAAATTTTAAGTAACTGTATGAAATACTTCGAAGAATTACAAAAAGCGATGACTATGTTATCGGATCATCCCGATACCATATTCATAGGTCAATCGGTTGTGTATGAGGGAACGGGGTTATATGATTCTTTAATTCATATACCTGATAATAAAAAAATAGAATTACCTGTTGCGGAATACCTTCAATCGGGAATGTCTAATGGTATGGCAATTGAAGGACTTATTCCGATATCAATATACCCTAGATGGAACTTCTTATTAATGGGAACAGACCAAATTGTAAATCATTTGGATAAATTCATGTCGATGTCAAACGGAAAATGCAAACCGAAGGTTATTGTTCGAGTATCGGTTGGTAGTATAAGACCTGTTGATCCACAAGATCAACATAAAGGCAATTTTTCCGAGGCTTTTCGTAAAATGTTGACGAATATTGAAGTTGTTGACTTAACTGAGCCAGAACAAATCGTACCTGCGTACATAAAAGCTCTCTATCGTGAAGATGGTGTAAATATGATATTAGTAGAATCTGCGGATTTCTGTAAAGAAAAATAGCATATATGAATATATTAATTACTGGTAGTAATGGTTATATTGGAAAGTCTTTATATGAAAATTTAAAAAACGAATTTAATGTAACGGCAATTTCCAGAAAAGATTTTGATCTGTGTAGTATAACCGACATGTTAAAATTTTTTAAAGGTAAACATTTTGATGTAGTATTAAACTGTGCGGGCGCTGGCATTGAAAACACTAAAAGTGATGATTGGCGTATTATGGTTAATAACATAACTATTCATTATAATTTAACACAATGTTCTAATCGTTTTAATAAATTAATACATTTCGGATCTGGCGCCGAATTATTTGATAAATTTACCCCATATGGACTAGGCAAATATGTTATAAAAGAATCCATATCAGTAACACCAAATTTTTACAATATTAGAATATTTGGAATATTTGATGAAAATGAAGTATATGTTAGATTCGTAAAACATAGTATATTAAGATATATTAATAAACATCCGATAATTGTTTTTAAAAATAAAAAAATGGATTTTTTCTATATGGAAGACTTTCTTTTAATTGTAAAATTTTATATATTAGAGAATGATCTTTTAAAAGAAATCGATTGTACATATTCCGAAACGAAAACAATTGTTGATGTTGCTGAAATAATAAATATGTTAAGTGATCATCGGGTTGATATAGTAATCGTAGATGAAGATGAAAAAGATTATTGTGGAAAATATACTCCAATCAATTTGAATTATGTTGGATTGGATCAAGGTATAAAAAATGTTTATGAAAGGATAAAAATATGAATATGAATATGGAAGAACTTGATGAATTTTTTAAAAATCAAACAGCATCATATAATAATGATAATGAATTTATACCTGGCGTGACGCCAATATATTATTCAACATTATATTGGGATATAGAAGAATATAAAGCAGGTATAGACGCTTTCTTAAATGGCAAATGGACATCATCTGGCGAGAATGTTGAACAGTTTGAAAGGAATTTTAGTAGAAAATTTAAAAATGGGTTTTCTTTAATGGTAAATTCTGGAAGTTCGGCGAATCTAATTTTGATGACGGGATTAAAAAGATATTTTAAATGGAATGATGATGACGAGATTATTGTTTCGCCTGTCGGATTCCCAACATCCATATCTGTAATATGCCAAAATAAGTTAAAACCCGTTTTTGTTGATGTCGAATTGGATACATTAAATTTTGATTTAAACAAAATTGAAGAAAAAATCACAAGTAAAACAAGAGGAATTTTTGTGTCGCCAGTATTGGGTAATCCGCCTAATATGGATAAATTGGTGGAAATTTCTAAAAAGCATAATATAGAATTAATTGGCGATAATTGTGATAGTTTAGGAACGAAATGGAACAACAAGTTATTGAATGAGTATTATATTGGGTCGAGCTGTTCCTTTTATCCTGCTCATCATATATCAACAGGTGAAGGTGGAATGGTTAGTACCAATGATAGAAAATTGAATAATATATTTCATAAATTATCTTGGTGGGGTAGAGATTGTCATTGCGTTGGCGCCGAAAATTTAATACCTGAAGGAATATGTAGTAAAAGATTTGATTATTGGTTGGAACATTATAATGGTATTGTTGATCATAAATATGTTTTTAGTGAGATGGGGTATAATTTAAAGCCATTGGATTTACAGGGAGCCATCGGAAATGTTCAATTAGATAAGTTTAATGAAATTGAAATTAAAAGAAAAAACTCAAAAGAGAAAATAACAAATATTTTTTTAAATAATATTAAAAACATACGAACGCCAGATGTTTTAGATAAGTCAGATGTGTGTTGGTTTGGAACTCCTTTTATTTGTGAAGAGCCTAATTTAAAGCATAAACTTGTTGCTCATTTGGAATCACATAAAATACAAACAAGAAATTATTTTGCGGGTAATATATTATTACACCCTGGTTTTAATTTTTTAGATGATTATAAAAAATATCCACAAGCTAATAAGATATTAGATACTGTATTTTTTATCGGGGCTGCACCACATTATGATGATAAAATCTTTCAATATATTGAGGATGTTGTAAAAAAATTTAAATCATGAATGTTCTTATATTAGGTAATGGATTACTAGGATCGGAGATTATAAGGCAAACTAATTGGGATTACTTGGCTCGGGAGAAGGATAATTTCGATTTTTGTAATCCACAAACCTATGTTGATAAACTATCTGATTATGACATCATTTTGAATTGTGTTGGATACACAAACACATATTCCGAGGAAAAAGAAAAACATAGAGAAGTAAATTATATAGGGGTTGTTGAGTTATCCGATATTTGTCAAAACTACAATAAGAAATTAATTCATATATCAACAGATTATGTGTATGAATATTCTAAACCTTGCGCAACTGAAAACGAAATTCCATTAATATCAAGAAATTGGTATACTTATTATAAACTATTGGCGGATGAATATATCATACTAAAAAATAAAAATTATTTAATTTGCAGATCATCTTTTAAGCCTAAACCCTTTCCATGTGATGTGGCTTGGATGGATCAAATAGGAAATTTTGATTATGTGGATGTTATATCAGAACTCATTATTAAATTAATATATAAGAATGCTAATGGATTATATAATGTTGGTACAACAGAAAAAACAATTTATGATTTGGCATTAATAACAAATAAAAATGTTAATCCCATAAAAAAACCATTTTATGCCCCAGAAAATATAACGATGAATATAATAAAATTACAAGAAAAAATAAAATAGATGATAAATTTTACCGAGAAATTATGTATATCTTATACATGTTGTGGCCCCACATATAGAAAAAGCGCAATGGAGAGATTAACTAAGGATTGTTTTAGTCATCCAAACTTATATTATTCAATACTGACAGATGACAAGTCATATTTTAATGATGTGAAGTTAGAAAACTTTGTGGTACATGAATTAAAAGATTATTATAATGATTACCCTAACCTTGAAAAAAATGAAGCGTTTCTAGAAAGTACGGATAAAAAAGATTACGCGGAAAAATTCATTAATCAGGGTTATAAATTTTCATTTTCAACATATCGATTTCATCTAATTGAAGCTAAGAAATTTGGAGTATGTAATGTGGCTTTATTAAGCACAGATTCAAAACTTAATTTTGAATTTATTACTGATGAATTATTTGAAGATAAGAATTCAGTAGAATCTCTATTGTCAGGAGCAAGAATAAGAGATTCTAACGAAGAAACAAAAAAATATATCGTTGAAATTATAAAGAGAAAATATAATTTAACCGCTAATGATGAGGTTAAAGAATATGATAGTGCTGGTCGATTACTTGTATTTCAAGATATAGAATTTATGGAAATGTTTTTTAATATGTGGGATGACGTTGTAAATACACTATATCTTGAAAACACAATGTATACATCTTGTGGTACATATGTAATGCACGATGAATCTATATTAAGTGTTATTTATGATGTTGTTGGAATTCATCAACAAAAAATGGAAATGGGAGGAAGTCTATTTCATTACTATGAGATTTCTCAAATTGAAAGATTTTGGACTTATCCCCCAATAACAAAAACAACGGGAAAATTTATCATTACAATAACTGGCCCATTAATGAAATATAGACTAGCTATATTAAAAGATGCGTGTCCGGATGTGAAAGATTATCTGATATTTTTTACCGATAGAGAATCATATCAAATGTATAGTGAATATCATCATTTTTTTAATTTTATTATTATGGATGATTATCGAGAAAATTATCCAATTAGTTTAAAATATGAGGTCTTTCCAAATTTTAAAACCGAAGAAGAATCCCTTAAAAATATATCCAAATTTTACGGTTCAACAACGGGTAACTATTATCCATATAATATTTCTAGATTTATTTTTCCATACCTTATAGAAAATGATATTCTTAATTTTGCCATTATTTGTAGTGACACTATTTTAAGTAATGACGCTGATTTTTTGAAAACTTTTTTTGATGCTATTCCATCAGGATGTTGTTATGCCCCTAATATGGGTGTTGATAATCATGGTATAGAAATAAAAATGAGTTTTTGGCAGGAAGTTATACAACCATTATTTCCTCAAATAAAATTAGAAACGCCATTTATGAGTGCGTGCGACGGATATTTTAGAGGATTTCACTTTAGAAATAAAGAAGATATGAAATTATTTTTTGATATGTGGAATGCTGCAACAGATCACATATTTACCAACTCCCAATATGGCCTTCTTAATGGTAATAATGGATTAATATCGGAACAGGAATGGATATCAGGACATATAATAGGATTTTTTGAATATCAATTAAATTATATTTTTAAAAACGCTATTGATTTTACCGAAATAAATAGAAGAAAGGTTATGTTCCATTGTAGTAGATCAGATGACACATTTTATATGGATGCCAGAAAAGGTACATGACCTCAATTCGATTATTCCGATAGATCATCGATTTCATCATTCATTAAAAACAATAAACATAACAATAAACATAATAAAATGAAAGAATTAATTAAAACTCCTGGAAAATATATTATCGAATTGACGGGGCCGTTTTTAAAATATAGGTTATCAATATTAAAAGATGGGTGTCCAAATGCTAGTGATTATTTAATATTTCAAACTGACCAAGAATCGTATTCAATGTATAGTGAATATCATAATCTTTTTCATTTTGTACTTATGGATAAGTATCGAGAAAATTATCCAATTAGTTTAAAATATGAGGTTTTTCCAGACTTTAAAACCGAAAAAGAGTTTCTTGAGAATATTGGTAAATTTTATAATAGCACAACGGGTAACTATTATCCGTCAGGTAGCATTTATCGATTTATGTTTCCGTACCTCATGGAAAATGATATTCTTAATTTTTGTAATATTTGTAGTGGAACTATTTTAACCAATGATTGCGATCGTTTGAAAACTATGTTTGAGTCTGTTCCATCGGGATGTTTCTATGCTCCTGATATGGGTAGTGATAATCACGGTATAGACACGAAATTAAAGTTTTGGCGAGAGGCAATACAACCATTATTTCCTCAAATAAAATTAGAGTCTCCAGATCTGAGAGCTCGAGATGGTTATGTAAGAGGATATCATTTCAAAAATAAAGAAGATATGAAATTATTTTATGATATTTGGAACACAGCAACTGAACAACTGTTTACTATTCCCGAATATCGTCGACAACTTTCTGGGTGTAGTGGCGGAATGATATTAGAACAAGAATGGGTAACTGGACATTTAATGAATTTTTTTGAACATCAATTAAATTACAAATTTCAATATCCTGAAGAAATTACTGAAGTAAAGAGGAGAAAGACTATGCATCATCTTGGTAGGCCAGAAGATGAAATTTATATGGAAGTTAAACAAGGTTGGAGACCGCAATTTGATTATTCTGATAAATCATCTATCTCGGCATTTATTAAAAACAATAAACAAAGGTTATTTGAGTATTATAATAGCAATATGATCAACTGTGAAGTAACTGATGAATATGTATATACGAGATTATTATGAAAATTAATTTTCATTATGAACACTCTGGTATATATTCCCAGACATCTCATCTGTTAGCTGCTAATAAATTATTTTACATTTTTAAAGAAAAATACCCAGAGATTGAATTTGAAATAATTAATTTATTACATTCAAGTATTAATCCAGAAATGGGTCAATTTTGTAAATTTAAAAATAATACATTAAGTTCTGCATGTATAATAATTGAAAATCCTGAGAATAAAAAATATTTTTTAATTTCTTTTTTTGATAAGTTGGTGGGTGTGGCTAGTTGGGATTTGGAAAATTGTGTTGAAATATTTGCGGCTGTGGGCGTTCATGCTGAGGATTTTCATTACGCGCCGTGCCCTATTCCATATACTCCAATTTCGCCACCGCTATATGTTCATACTTGGGAAATAATTGCTGAAAAATATTATCATCAAAATTTACCAAAAATAACGCCAGAAAGACCGTTTTTTATGTCTTTAGTTCCGTATCTTTTTAGAGAATACATTCATAATGATCCAAGATTTGATTCTCACGCAGCAAAAATTCCATATGAAGAATTTATTAAGATATTTGGCGGTCATTCGATTGTTATCGATATAAATTCCGTTGCTGAAATTTCTAATAGAACAATGGACGCATTTGCATTAGGATGCGCGTTATTGCGTCCCAAATTTACGTTAAAATTTCATAACGAGCTTATTCCTGATTTTCATTTTGCTGCGGTTAAATGTGATGATATATCGAATTATAAAGAACTTGCTGATGCATATATTGAACGATTTGAAGAATTAAAGAAAGATAAAGATCTTGTACATTTTTTATCTGTTAATGGTAGAAAATGGTATGAAGAAAATGTAACATTAGAATCCCATATTAATATACTAAATAAAGTTATTAATATTGAAAAGTTATTTTAATACTTTATTTTATTAATTTAATTTGATATATTAATTATAAAAAATAAAACCATAAAACTAATATCAAAAACATTATGAATAATGAATTTATCAAATTATTAAAGCCACAAAACATTTTTAAAAATAAAAAGAGACTTGGGCCTAACGAAGATGGTGGATATGTTCTTCCTGAATTTGTTTTTGAAGATTCTACGGCGCTTTTCACATATGGTGTCGGACATGATAGCAGATTTGAGGAAGAATTCAGTACCATATATAAAAAACCATCATATCTTTTCGATCACACTATACGTACTATAGAGCCATGGAGATTAAAAGAACAAAAAGAAGAATGGAAAAGAACAGAAGAATATTGGTTAAGTAAGGATTGTTATTATTTTCAACATGGATTAGGCTTTCAAGATAATTGTAAGGATTTTTATGACGATTATAAAATATTGGATGTAAAAGGCTACGTTATTTTAAAAATAGATATTGAAGGCGGCGAATATGAATATTTCTTAAAAACAGATATTTCCAAAATGGAATCGACAGTAATGGGAATATCCTTAGAAGTTCATTGGATTAATAATGAAACTAATAATGAAAATCTGGTTAAGATTTTAAAAGAGTTAGATAAATATTTTATCTTATGCCATGTGCATGGAAATAGCTGGGGCGATAATTGGGAATTTGAAGGACAAACATTACCAGTAACACTTGAGCTATCGTTTATTAACAGAAAATTCATTGAAAAATACGAACCTGATAATCAGAGATATCCTATTGAAGGATTAGATGTATCAAATAATCCAGGAAAGCCAGACTGTAATTTAGATTTTTTGAATACAGAAAAAATAAATAATATAGGAAAAACAAACGATCCAGAATATAAAAAAGTTTTTTCAGATTTTTATGACAATTATTCTTTTGGTGGATTAGAAAGTAGAAGTGGCGGTGGTAGCTCATTATCCGCTACTATGTATATACGTAAAAAAATTGTGGATTTTGTTAATAGATTAAGTATAAAATCAGTAATTGATATTCCTTGCGGCGATTTTAATTGGATGAGAGAAATTGCGCCAAGATTTGATACATATCTCGGAGGAGACATTGTTCCCCAATGTATAAAAGAAAATAATGAAAGATATGGTAACTCAAAAATTAAATTTATCGAATTTGATATTGTGTCCGATACAATTCCTAATGGAGATTTATTAATTGTTAGGGACTTAATAGGGCATTTTCCATTGGAAGATGGGAAAAAAATCGTATCTAATATATTAAATTCAAATTGTAAATATTTGTTAGCCACAACATGGTATCATCTTGATGATAAAACTTATTATGAAAAGCACACAAATGATAATGTTGATTATGGTAGTTGGTATGCTCTTAATTTGATGGCAAAACCATTTAATTTTCCTGAACCTGAAAGTATTATTGTAGAAGAAGCTAAAATCGATGGATATGATAATGGTATGAGAAAAATATTGGGGTTATGGAATATAGAAAAAATAAAAAATGATGTTATCGTCGAGCAAAAATCTGATGTAATTAAAAAAGAGATTTCTATAAATATAATCAATAAAGATCTTACTGTTGTTACTGGCTTATGGAATATAGGAAGAATAGGAAGAGATTTTAATTATTACATTGAACAATTTAAAAAATTCTTAGATATTCCCATTAATATGCTTATATACATTCCTCAAGAATATGAATATTTAGTTTGGGAAAAGAGATCTAAAGAAAATACTTATGTTAAAGTAGCTGAATTAGATTATATTAAAAATCTTTATGCCCCATTCTGGGATAAAACTCAAGCCATTAGAAACGATCCTAATTGGTATAATTCAACGGGAGAAAATGGCTGGCTGAAAGGAAGCCCACAAGCAACTTTAGAATATTATAATCCAATTGTACAATCTAAAATGTTTTTACTTAATGATGCAACCATATGGAATCCATTTAATACTGAATATTTTATATGGCTTGATGCTGGTATTACCAACACTGTTGGCGAGGGATTTTTTGTGGGAGATAGAGCACTAGATAAAATAATACCATATTTAAATAGTTTCTTATTTTTATCATATCCATATGAGGCAATTGACGAAATCCATGGGTTTAATTATAAGGAAATGAATAAAATTGCGGGTGAACCCGTAAAATATGTCTGTAGAGGTGGATTATTTGGCGGAACAAAAGAGATAATTCATCAAGCCAATGGGACTTATTATTCTATGTTGAATAATGCTCTTAATAAGGGGCTTATGGGAACAGAAGAAAGTATTTTTGCCCTTATGTCATATATAGAGCCGCACATATATAAAAGATACGCTTTAGATGGAAATGGATTAGTAGTCAAATTTATTCAAGATCTTATAGCGGATAAAGTTGTTCTGGAACCAGTGGACGAGAAAAAGGTTCAACAAGTTGTAACTAATTTGGATATATCGAAAGTAAAAACTAATCTTTATATCTTAACATTTAATTTTCCACAACAACTTCAACATACAATAAATTCAATGCTAAAAGTTCCAGAATGGTTAGAAAATCCTCATTTAGTCCTGATTGACAATTCCACATCTGAAGATGCTGCTATAGGCAATATGGCGATTGCAGAAAAATATAAGATGGAATATATTCGAATGAAAATTAATACGGGTATATGCGGAGGTAGACAGTTTGCTGCTGAACATTTTCATAATTCAGACGCTGATTTTATGTTTTTCTTTGAAGACGATATGACAATTAATTCGCCAGAATTGGATGGACAATTATGTAGAAATGGATTTAGAAAATACGTACCCAATCTATATAATGTTGCTCATAAGATAATAATGAAAGAGAAATTTGATTTCTTGAAATTATCATTTACTGAAGTATATTTCGATAATGATAAAGCTCTTCCATGGTATAACGTGCCACAAGATATTCGTACTCGTGATTGGCCAGATTATGATAGATTACCAGTAACGGGGTTAGATCCTAATTCACCCTCGGCGATATATAAACATATAAAATCCTATGAGGGATTATCATATGCGACTGGCGAAATTAATTATGCAAATTGGCCGATGATAGTGTCTAGAGAAGGAAATAAGAAAACTCACATAAATACGAAGTGGCAAAATCCATTCGAGCAGACATGGTCTTCTCATATATATCAACTAGAGAAAAAAGGAGAAATAAATGCGGGATTGCTTCTGGCATCTCCAATTTGGCATGATAGAATAATATATTATAAGCCAGAAGAAAGAAGAGAGAATTAAAGAATTTTAATAAGAAAAAAGTTTCACTTTATCAAGCGTAAAATAAAAATAAGCTATTTACATATAAAAGAAAATTAATTATTTTTATGTAAAACAATATAAATTATGAGTATGAAAATATCAATAGGCGAAATGATTGATAGATATTCAATTTGTAAATTGAAATCTGAAAGAGGCAATCTCGATAACACAAAAGAAATGTGCGATTTATTAAATGAAATATCAACTTATGAAGGAACTGAAATATATCTTAATCAGCTATATGAATTACATGGAAAGATATGGGATTTAGAATCGGATATTAGAAGCGGAAATGAAAATATTTTAGGATTGGAGGAAGTTGGACGAAGAGCTATCCTGCTTAGAGATATGAATAAAATAAGAATCGGTATTAAAAATGAAATCAATTCAAAATATAATGAGGGATATGTTGAAATAAAAGTTAATCATGGTAGTGAAACCGAACCTAGCGTTATTATCACATTAACAACCGTTCCTGAAAGATTAGCAAGGCCGCCCGAATATAATTTGGGGGATGTTATTGATTCTCTCTGCACTCAAAATGATAATGATTATGAAGTACATTTTAATATTCCTGAAATTTATAATATAACTCAAACTCCATATATTATACCTGATTGGTTAGAAGAGCGTAAATTAAGGTATAGAAATTTAAAAATTTTTAGGCCAAAAGATATTGGCCCCCCAACAAAGTTTGTACCTACTTTAGAAAGGCTTAAAAATCCAGAAACAATATTACTTGTTGTCGATGACGACCTTGTCTATCATCCCGATATGATTTCTGAACATAGAAAATATCAAAAGAGTTTAAATCCTAATTCTTGTATTTGTTATGAAGGAAGAGGATCTGACATTCTATTACATCAAGATGGCCCTCCTGGCGACCTTAGAGATTCTTGGATAATATGTGTAACTCAAGTTAGGGCGGTTCATTCACTTCAACATTATAAATCAGTATCATATAAAAAGAAATTATTTGATGAGGATTTTTTTAATTATTATCTAGGAAGAACATTATCTGATGACGCTTTAGTTTCACAATATTTTATGGATAAAGGCATTAAAATGTTCGTCGTTCCTTATGAACCTGAGAACCACCTTTATACCACATATGAACTTTGGCAACAAAATGAACGATGTGAAACATTTCCGGTTTTGAGAAATACACACAGTGTTGCGAATACTGGATGTAATCATCCAAAATTAATTGAACATCCGCTTGGTCAACGATTTTATTGGCCATTAACATTAGGAAAAAAAGACTATGTAGGCCCCACTATTGTTGAAGAGACCGTTATTAATATTCCAGAAGAAACAGTCGTTAATACGCCAGAAGAAACGGTTGTTATATCATCAGAACCTATTACAATGGCAATTTAGACGGATCTTCTTTTGGATTTTCTGCTTGAGGTTTCTCAGGTTTTTTTAATCCGGATTTTTCATCTGCCTTTTTTTTGTAAAAATTTTTTGTTGCTTCTTCGTGCTGTTTACGAATGGCAGCTTTTTCTTCTTCCGACATTTCAAATGTGCTCATAATTTTCAATTTTTATGTTCATTATACTTAATGATTCTTGTTTTTTATTTAATAATATTTGACATTTTTCATATTCTTCTCTATTTTCTAGAATTTTAATCGTCTTATCGATCACTTCAACACAAAATTCCAAATCGTTATTATATTGTAAAACTGAATTCGATTTAAAATAATCATTTAATACTACATTGTCAATGTTTTGTAAATAATTGTATATTAAATTCAGCTCAGTATCATCATAGATACCGAGATGAATGACCCTGATCGCCTGTAGTAAAAAATTTATTGACATTATATGCATAAATACAAAAGACAATATAATTATATAGATACTATTAGTTAATATGAAAGTTAAATTAACAGAACAACAACTTGTAAACTTGGCTAAGAACATAAAAAATAACACGCCTACCCCTCAAGTTGGTGATATTGATTTCGAAAAAGAGGCGCCAAATCTAACAAAATTGATTAAAACATTAATGTCAAATAAAGATGCGGGCATCAACAATATAACAAAGAATATTTTACCAAATACAGATAAATCCGTTTCTAAATCTAAATTCGCAAGAATTATTCCAAAAGGTAATAAGATGATGCATCCATTAGGGCGTAAAGAACCAATTACTAGCCCATTTGGATCCAGAAATACTGGAATTCCTGGAGCGACTAAAAATCATAAAGGAATTGATATATCTACACGATCAGGATCACCCGTATACGCTCCATTAGATGGGGTGGTATTAAATTCTCAGGATACATCTCCAAATCCTTGCGGTGGATTTATTAAATTGGATCACGTTAATTTGGAAACAAAATTTTGTCATTTAAGACGATTAAATGTTCGAGAAGGGGATAAAGTTAAAAAGGGGCAAATAATTGGATATTCTGGCGGAGGAAGAAATGATCCAATGCATGGAAATTCGTCGGGGCCACATTTACATTATGAAATATTAGATAAGAGCGGCATTGCTATGAATCCAGTTTCAGTAGAGCCTAATTTAGGATAATATGGAATCATTAGACGATAATAAAAAAGAAAAACTAGATAAGTTTGTTAGATTCGTTAAAAAAGAATTAGGAATCAAACATATGCCAACTATTGCTCTTTTGAATAGTCGAAGTAATATAAAAACCACAGCAAATTACGATTATACTAAAAAAAATAAAATAATTAAAGTATATGCCAAAGGCCGAATGTTGGTCGATATTATGCGAAGTATTGTCCATGAATTAACACATCACAAACAATGGGAAGATGGTAAACTAAAAGTAAAACCTCCAGATATCGGCGGGCCGATTGAAGATGACGCAAATGCAAAAGCAGGACAATTCATTAAAATGTTTGCGAAGATTGATCCAACAATCTACGAATAGTTATTCTCTCTTAAATTTTAAAAGAACCTGTACATCAACTCCTTTAATTTCGTTACCATTTATAAAATGTAAATTAGTTTTGAATGGTGGCGATAATAACGCCAATCTACTTGGATAAGTTGAATTTATTGCAATTACATAAGTATATGTTAAATTACTTATTGTTATTTCATCTATTGTATATGGAGGATATATAACATCAAATCGAATACGTGATTGAATATTATTAATACCACAATATAAAGAAAAACTATTATCATCAAATTCCCATTTTGTTTGATTTTTAATAAATCTTTTATCAATCGGGGTTAATCTATAATTTAATCCGCCTATACAAATAGTATCTGATTCATATACTAATGTATTTGATGTCACAGTAATAATATCATAATCATAAAATATCCATACTCCTCCGCTTAAATGTGGAATATCGGGCTCAATATATGGCTCACATCCGAAAATAAATGGAATTAATAGTAAGAATAATAGTTTTTTCATAACATTATCATTTATATTTAGTACAAAGATAATTATTATTTCGGATATACAATGCAAATTCAGTGATTTTTTAGTATTTATATGATATGAAAATTATAGTTACCGAATCGCAATTACTAAATATTGCCAGAAAACAAAAAAAGAAAAGAGAAATGAAGGAAATCGATGCTACGACAACATCAACTCCAACATCATCTTCATCACCCACATCTACAACATCATCTGGCGAGCCCGAAGGAAAGGGGGCAGATGATTTCCCAGCATACCCAGAAGTTGATAGAGCGGAAGATCTGGTAAAAAGAGGAGTGGCTAATCCAGTTGACTATACTAAGAAACATTATGAAGATTATCCCGAAGCAAATCCTGTAAGAGGTAGAGCCAATCCAATAAAAGGAATGTAAATTAATTAACAATAACTGATATTTATATATAAATTAGAAAAAATGA
>Ga0315278_10001842_pt1 | contig 18743 bp, 20 predicted proteins | sample YL17G06_0_MG_FD_203880 | JGI IMG/M metagenome (GOLD analysis project Ga0315278, IMG submission 203880) | Sediment microbial communities from Yellowstone Lake, YNP, Wyoming, USA - YL17G06_0 | ecosystem: Environmental > Aquatic > Freshwater > Lake > Sediment | place: USA: Wyoming | collected... | reverse complement strand
TTTTCTTCCCAGCGAATTGTATCATAAAGAACTGTGACGTCAGGACTCACTGTCCCCAATCCTCGCCAACCGACTGGGCGGGCTTTAATTGGAAACCGTTTGAGTCCTTTGCTAATTCAAAACTTGCTCCACACTCAGGGCATGTTACAATTTCTCCTTCAACAGCATCTTTTGGAATGGAAATATCTGCATCGCATTCATCACATTTTGACATGTCTTCTCCTTACATTCCCTCTTTATTTATCATTAATTATCTTTTTTTCTATTCTGTCTTCAAGAGGAATTTCAATTAGATCCCCCATTCGAAGTCCTTTAAGGCCGGCTGCGACTGCTTTTGCACCTTCATCGTCTTTTTTGAGACCTAAAATAGACATTAGATATGCTGCACCTGTCTTACCTGCCAATTCTCCAAATACGATTCTTCTTGTGTTTCCAACTGCTCTGGGTGGGATAGGTTCATAGGCTGCGGGATTTCTTAGAATTGCTGCTAGATGTGTTCCTGCTTTGTGTTTGTATGCAGAAGTACCGACGATCGGTTTTGAATCATATGGTTTAATCGAAGTATACTCCTCAATTAATCTGGATAGATCTAGCAACATATCTAATCTGAAATCATTTGGTGATTTGTAAAGATAGGTCAATGCTACTGCAACTTCTGCTAGAGGAGGAATTCCTGTTCTTTCACCTATTCCATCAATTGTAGTATGGATTTGATCTACTCCTGCATCGCATGCAGAAAATGCGTTAGCCACTGCAAACCCTATGTCGTTGTGAACATGTGCATCAAGTGGAACATCTATGACATCTCTTACTGTTTTGACAAAATTATACATCCCTACTGGACGAAGAATGCCGACAGTATCTGGTAGACTTATCCTGTCTACTCCTGCCTCTTCAATTGCCTTGCATACCTTTAACAAAAATTCTGGTTCTGCTCTGCTGCCATCCTCTACGGTAAATCTAATTTTTAGCCCATGTGATTTTGCATACTCCACAGTTTCAACTGCTCTGGTTAGAGCTTCTTCTCTCGTAATCCGAAGCTTGTCTTTCAGATGAATATCTGAAATTCCAAGGTATGCTGCACACCATTTTGCATCACAACTTAATGAAATATCAATATCTTCTTTGAGAGCTCTACCATGAGATACAATATCTGCTTTTAGGCCTTGTTTGATAATTGTTTTAGTTGCTTCTTTATGATCATTGGAAACAACTGGTGAAATCTCAATTTGATCCACTCCAAAATAATCTAACATCCATGCAATCTGTATTCGTTGTTTGTTTGTAAATGATACTCCTGGATGTTGTTCTCCCTCTCTTAGAGTACTGTCTAGTACTTTGATTTTTTTTGGATTTTTTTCATATGCATTGTAAATATCTGCATAGTAATTCGGATCTTTCATTACAGAAATCGTTGATTCAATTTGAGAATATAAACATATTCGTACTATCTTCGATGAAAATTGGTTTTGATGATCCCAAATTAGGCAAATATGGAATTTATGAAACGAAAGTCGTCTTATGCCACTTTTCTTAAAATAATTACTGTATTAGTGTCAATCACACCTGGAATTTTTCTTAATGCATCTATACTGCTATTTATCTCTGAGATGTTTGTTGCGCTGATTATTGTGATGATGTCATACTGACCTGTAATCTCATAAACTGTTTTGACTCCTTCTAATTTTGCAAGTTTTTCTGAAACTTTTGATGTGTCTGTTGAAGATTCTACAGATATTAGAACAATGGCACTAGTTGCGTTTTCCTCACCTAATTCAACAGTAAATCTTTTGATAGTTCCACCGTCTACAAGATTTTTTACTCTTCTTCTAACGGCTGATTCTGATAATTTCAGTTTCTTTCCAATATCTACAAATGATTCTCTGGAATCTAATTTAAGATAATTTATTATTTTCTCGTCAACTTTATCTTTATACATTATTTTTTCTTTCCTCTTCAGTAAGTACAATATCCAATGCTTGTAAAACTTTCGCTATGTCTTCTTTGGATATTACTAGTGGTGGTAAAATTCTTAGGACGTTTCTACCTGAATACAACATTAAGACTCCCTCTTTCATAAGGTTCATTAGAATATCCTTCACCTCGAATTTCATTTCTACGCCTATCATTAGTCCTTTTCCTCTGATTTCTCTAATCATAGTGTGTTTTTCTTTCAATTTTTCTAAACCTTCCTTGAATAATTTTCCCATTTTATCAGAATTTTCAATCAAACCATCTTGTGTAAGTGCCTGCAATGTTGCAATACCTGCTGCACAAGAAAGTGGATTTCCTCCAAACGTAGAGGAGTGTTCTCCCTTACTCATTGCAGCAAGAATGTCTGCTCTAACCAAAGTTGCCCCCATTGGAACTCCACCTGCAATCCCTTTTGCGATGCATAGTATGTCTGGTGCAGTATTCCAATGATCACATGCCCATAATCGTCCTGTTCTGCCCAATCCTGCTTGTATTTCGTCAAAAATCAAAAGTATTCCTTTTTCATTACACAGCTTTCTTACCTCTTGTAAAAATCCATCTGGTGCAACAATAATTCCACTTTCTCCTTGAATTGGTTCTAAAATGACAAATGCGGTATCTTCGTCAATTGTAGCACGAAGAGATTCAATATCTCCAAACGACGCAAAAGAAACTTTTTCAACTAATGGTTCAAATGCTTTTTTGTATTTTGGATTAAAAGTTAACGAAAGTGCTCCTAATGATTTTCCATGATAGGATCCTTTCATTGCAACCATCCCCTTTTTACCTGAGAATTTTCTTGCAAATTTTATTGCAGCTTCTACTGCTTCTGCACCACTATTGTTTAGGTGAACTTGTGTTAGTCCTTTTGGTGCAAGCCCTATCAATATTTTGAGAAATTCTTCTCGAGTTTTATTGTAAAGTGAACTGTGTACTGTAATAATTTTATCTACTTGTTCTTTGATTGCTTTTACAACTCTTTTATTTTGATGCCCAACAATCGCTACACCGTATCCTCCCATGCAATCTATGTATTCTTTGCCATTGATATCCCATACATGAGATCCCACCCCGCGTTCAATTGTAACTGGAAATCTCTGATACAAACCTCCCATAAAGTCATCTTCAGTCATGTTGAATCACCGTACAATTATCGTGTGCTATGGCGGATGATATAGGATTTTCTCTTTGACCGTTAGCAATGATTGCCTCTTTTACTCCCATGTCTAAAGCCTCGGTGGATGCAAGAATCTTCTTTTCCATACCTGGGCCTATTTTTGGCCTAATTTCTTTTGCTTCTGCCAGGGTTAGCTTGGTTACAAGTTTACTATCTATTAAAAGTCCATCCACATTTGTTATGAACAATACTTTGTCAGAACCTACACTTCCTGCTACATATGCGGCTGCTCTGTCTCCATCAACATTAAGGAAATCTGATTCCTCACTAATTGCAATTGGTGAAATTACAGGAGTCAAGCCTTGATCTAAAAGTGATTTAATGAATGCAGAATTAACATGTGTGATTTTACCAGTATATCCTCCATCAATTGCCTGTTTTCGACCTTTTTCATTAATTATTAGCAGCGTTTTCTTTCTTTCGGCCTGAATTACTTTGGCATCCACTCCTGAAAGACCTATTGCATTAATGCCATTCTTTTGAAGCATTTGAACAATTGTTTTATTGATTCGCCCAGACATTACCATTGTAAAAATTTCAACAGTTTCTTTGTCGGTGTACCTACTCTTGATTCCACTAGGTGATGTTACAAATCTTGGTTCTTTTCCTAGTTGCTCACAGACTTTCGTTACTTCTTTCCCACCCCCATGAACAATGATTATTCCTTCTGTCTCTGCAACTTTTTTTATATCTGATATTGTTGATGAATGTAAATTATCTACTACACTACCGCCGATTTTAATTGTGATCATTTCTATACTGGCGTAAGTGGTGTATACCTCAAGCCGTCCATTTCATCAAATCCACACATCACATTCATGTTTTGTATGGCTGATCCGGCTGCACCTTTCATAAGATTATCTGATGCTGAAAGGGCAATCAATCTGTGATTTTCTTCATCTATATCAAAACCTATATCGCAAAAATTTGAACCGACTACAAATTTTGGATCTGGAAATTTATACAATCCTTTTTTGTCTCGAATTAATCTGATGAATTTTTCTTGACCATAAGTCTCACGATATATTTTCCATATTTCTTTTTCATCCATATCTTTTTTCATGAATGTATGATTTGTACATAAAATTCCACGAACTACATCTACTGCATGTGGGCTCATTGAAACATGAATTTTCTTTCCTGCGATTTCACTTAGCTCTTGTTCTATTTCTCCTGTATGTCTGTGCTTTGCTGGTTTGTATGGTCTGATGACACCTGCTCTCATTGCGTGTGCAGTCCCTGAACCGGAACCTGCACCCGATGAACCAATTTTAGAATCTACAATAATATGTTCCAAATCAATTAGATCATTTCGAATAAGTGGTGCAAGTGCTAACATGGATGTTACTGCCATACATCCTGGGCAAGAAACTAGTTGTGCTTTTTTGATTTGTTCTCTGTGTAACTCTGGAACCCCAAACACTGATTTTGGTAAGTAATCCGGATGTGGATGTTCCCATCCATACCATTTATCATAATCTGCAGGATTGTGTAATCTGTAATCTGCACTTAAATCAATAACTTTGAGGCCTCTATCATACAACGCTTTTACAATCTCCGTTGCCGTTCCATGTGGAACTGCAGTAAATACAATATCGCATCGATCTGCCATTTTATCGTAATCTAATTCGGAGAAAATTAGATCGGTAAACCCTTTCAAACTTGGTTGGATTCTGTGAATATATTCTCCAACATGTTGTCGTGATGTAACCATGCTGATCTCTACGTCTGGATGATTAACTAAGAGACGAAGTGTCTCTCCGCCCACATAGCCAGAAGCACCTACAACGCCTACTTTCATGATGATTCTCCCGTGATGAAGTATAATTTATTTCCTAACATAGTTTAAAGCAAATTGTATCATTTCTTTTGGAATATTTCTTTGTGCAACTCTTGACAGGCCCTTGAATTCCACAGTATTATTGACCTCGTGTACTACCAATCCTCTATTCTGATCTTCCATTATATCAATCCCTAAAATTCCTCCACCCATAGCTTTTGATGCTTTTGTAGATATGTCTTCAATTTCTTTTGTGATCTCACATAATTCTGGATCAGCACCCAATGCTATGTTTGTTTTAAAGCCTCCTGATGATTTTCGATACATGGCTGCTATGGGTTCATCGCCAATTGTGATGACTCGTATGTCTCTTGGCGGCCTGGTTATCAATTCTTGAAGATAAAAAATTCTGTCATGTGGGCTATCTGTAATGTCTCTTATTTCAAATACTGCATCTGCTGTATCTTTGTCTTTAAGTTGCATCACGCCCCTCCCCCAACTCCCTATGACTGGTTTGATTACGAGTGGATATCCAACTTTCTCTATGTTTTCTAATGCACTCTCACTTGAAAATGAAAAATATGTTTTTGGTGTAGGGACATTGTATTTTTCTAAAAGTAGTGTCATGAACATTTTATTTCCACACTGATTTGCAACTTGAAATTTGTTGAGTACTGGCACATCCATGAATTCAAGACCTGCAGTAAAATGGAGTCCTCTAAAATAACTGACGCATCTTTCCAATACCACGTCTCCAAAGTCAAAGTCTCTTTTTTTACTATCTGTATTAATTTGAACGGTCTTGGCATCTAACATTATTGCCTCGTGCCCTAGATTGGATGCTTCTTTTTCGAGCATTTTCTCTTCCACTCTTAGACGATCAAATACAACACAAATTTTTGACATTACTCTCCCCAGTCTTCGCCTACACTTTCTGCTTGTTTTAGCTCAACATTTGATCCACTTTTTTTTGCGATCTCAAAGTCGGCACCACAATCAGGACAGGAGATAATCTCTCCAACAGAGGCATCGTCTGGGATGTTTAGAGTTGCATCACATTCTTGGCAGTTCATGTTTTTGATGACCTTTTCTTTTGTAATTTATTAGCTTCTGTTGATTGAATTCCCCACAATTCCACAAATCCTTTTGCCAATCTTTGATCAAAAGTTGATTCTGTACCATAAGTGGCAATCTTGTGACTATATAGTGAATATTCTGACTTTCTTCCAACTACTCTGAGACTTCCTTTGAAGAGCTTCAGTTTTACTGTCCCGGACACTGGTTTTTGAGATACTTCGATAAATGCATCCAAGTCTCGCTTCAATGGGTCTTGCCATAATCCTGAATATGCTAGGTATGCCCATTCATCGTCGATGATTGATTTAAATTTATTTTCATGTTTTGTATGAACCATTTTTTCTAAATCGGCATGAGCTTCGATAAGACATATGGCTCCAGGAGTTTCATAAACTTCACGAGATTTTATTCCTACAACTCTGTCTTCAATGTGGTCAACAATTCCAATTCCTACATCACCTGCTTTTTTGTTTACATGCTCAATTAATTTTATGGAGTCCAGAATTTTTCCATCAACTGCAACTGGTATTCCTTTTTCAAATCTAATTTCTAAATAAGTTGGTTTATCGGATAAATTTTTTGTTTTTACCCAAATGAAAGCATCATCAGGTGGTTCACTGTATGGATCTTCCAACACTCCACCTTCAATCGCACGTCCCCATAAGTTCTGATCAATGCTGAATCTTTTTGCTATTGAATCAATCTCAATTCCATGTTTTTTTGCAAATTCTAGTTCTGTTACTCTGTCTAAATTCTTGTCTCTAATTGGTGCTATGATTGGTAAATCAGAACCAGAACGTAATGTGATGTCAAATCGTACTTGATCATTTCCTTTACCAGAACACCCGTGAGCAAGTGCTGTTACTTTTTCTTTTCTTGCAATCTCTAAAACTTTTTCGGCAATTAGTGGTCTAGCTAATGCTGTCGCTAGACAATATTTTTTTTGATAAAGTGCATTTGCTTTAATTGATGGAAAAATATAATTTTCAACGAACTCTTTTCGTGCATCTATATTGTAATGTTTCTTTACCCCCAGTTTTTTTGCTTTAGCTTCAATTTTTTTCTGATCATCTCCTTGACCGACATCTACAGTCACGGTTATGACATCCATGTCGTATTCTTCCTGGAGATATTTTACTACTACTGATGTGTCCAGCCCTCCAGAAAATGCAAGAATTCCTCTTTCAGTCATAAAACACATTTTCCCGTCGTATTTTGGAATTTATCTTTTGTGATACTCAGAAAATCAAAAATTTCTTCCAAATTTTGGCAAACTAGCTTGAGCTAAAATTCGATGATTATTTAACAGCCAAAATATAACGCTGTTTTATGAAAAAGCGTCCGGTAATTTTTACAGGAATTGTAGGCGCGATATTGATAATCATTATTGCATCTATGGTAAATTCTACTGAAACTGCACATGAAAATAAGATTAGAGTAGCATACTTTCCAAATGTAAATCATGCAGTTCCAATCATTGGAATGGAAAAAGGGATATTTCAAAATCAAATCGGAAACAATACGATAATTGAACCCATATTATTTGATGCTGGACCTCAGGTGATAGAATCTCTTTTTGCCGGTTCAATTGATATTGCGTATGTTGGTCCCGGACCTGCAATTAACGGATTTTTAAAATCTGAAGATCACAACATAAAAATTTTATCTGGGGCTGCAAGTGGTGGAGCTAGTTTTATAGTTCATCCCAATTCTAAAATTAATTCTATTGCAGATTTTGAAGGAAAAAGAATTGCAGCACCATCAATCGGAAACACCCAAGACATTTCATTGAGGAGCTATCTGTCTGAGAATGGATTAAAACCAGGTGAAAAAGGGGGATCTGTTATTGTCTTGAATATCTCTAATTCTGATATTTACACATTATTTGCAAAAGGTGATATTGATGCTGCATGGGTTCCTGAACCCACTGCCACAATATTGGTGCAACAATTGGATGGTAAAAGATTATTTAATGAAGAAGAACTTTGGCCTGAGCATAGGTTTGCATCTGTGTTGTTAATTGCTAGAGAAGAATATGTACATCAGAATCCTGATCTAATACACAAATGGCTTCAAGCAAATCAACAAACGGTAGACTGGATAAATTCCAATCCAGAACAAACTAGAAACATTTTCATTGAATTTATTAAAAAAGAAACTGGTAAATCCCTCTCTGATGATTTGATTGATGAATCATTATCTAATTTAGAAATCACGTCTGATCCTATTGTTAGCTCTATTCACACATTTGCTAAACGAGCAGATTCCCTTGGTTATTTAGGAAGGCATGGATATAGTCTGGATGGAATTTTCTTTGACATAAATTCAAATTCCCAATCACAGGAGGTTTTGGTAAATCATGACAAAACTTGAGGCTAAAAATATTGTAAAGTATTTCAAACATGACAGTCACCGTCTCAAGGCATTGGGTGGTGTAAATCTGCAGATTGAAGATGGCGAGTTTGTCTGCTTGGTGGGCCCATCTGGATGTGGTAAATCTACTTTTTTACGAATTGTTGCAGGTTTGGAAACTCCAGATGAGGGTGAAATTCTCTTTGATGGAAAACCGGTTACAACTACAGGTCCTGAAAGAATCATGGTTTTTCAGGAAGGTGCACTATTTCCATGGTTGAAAGTGCAAGATAATGTAGAATTTGGTTTAAAGATGGCAGGAATTCCAAAAGAAGAACGAACGGAGATATCCAAACGATATTTGGATATGATGCAGTTAACAAAATTTGCTGATTCATACACGTACCAACTTTCAACTGGAATGAAGCAAAGAGTAGCGATAGCTAGAGCGCTTGTAATGGATCCTGATGTGTTGTTAATGGATGAGCCATTTGCATCACTTGATGCACAAACAAGAGATCTGCTGTTAGTTGAAATGCAATTGATTTGGGAAAAAACCAAAAAGACAATTTTATTTGTAACTCATAATGTTACAGAAGCTACAGTACTTGGAACTAAAGTTGCAGTATTTAGCAATAGGCCTTCTATGATTAAAAAAATAATAAATGTTGACTATAAACGACCACGACTCGTAGAAGATCAAAATCTTTTTCCACTACAACAAGAAATTTTATCTGAATTGCGACCTGAGGTAAAGAAAAGCTAAGTGACATTTTATGAAAAAAAATACCCTGGCAAAACAAATTATTTTTTATGTAACACTTGTAGCTATCTGGCAGATTGTATCGATGACAAATATATGGCCAAATAATCTTTTTCCTTCTCCTTATGAGGTGGCTGAAGATTTAGTGTATACTGCATCTGATGGAAGTCTGTTCTTTGGAATGGCAACTAGTCTTTTGAGGTTGATAATTGGATTGACAATTGCGATAGTTGGAGGAATGCTGCTTGGAATTTTTATGGCCCGAGTGGAGATTGTAAATCAAACAATAGGGTCATTGGTTTTAGGACTACAATCAATTCCTTCGGTTGCTTGGGTACCGCTTGCAATACTTTGGTTTGGATTGACAGATGGCGGAATTATCTTTGTTACTGCAATTGGTTCGATGTTTGCAGTGACAATTGCTACCTACACTGGAGTCAAAAACATCAATCCGCATTATATCGAGGCTGCAAAAAATATGGGTGCAAAAGGAACTCAACTTGCCACATATGTCTTAATTCCTGCAGCATTTCCGTATCTGATTTCTGGTTTCAAACAAGGTTGGGCTTTTGCATGGAGGGGGGTAATAGGCGCAGAATTACTATTTTCATTCCTAGGTCTGGGATTTTTGCTCAATGTAGGACGACAACTAAATGACATCTCTCAAGTATTTGCAATAATGTTGGTAATTATGATGGTTGGTATTGCAATTGATGGAATTATTTTTAAGAGAATTGAAAATAAAGTAATGTCTAGGTGGGGACTGCGCTAACTGTCTTTTGTGATTTTATTTTCAGCGATACTAGAAATGCTACAATGATTATCCCAATTGCAAAATACATAACAGATACATAATTAAATGCAAATGCAATTGCACCTGCAACTATTGGTCCTACAACAGCTCCTATTGATATGGTAGAACTAAAAATTCCTGTTGACGTTGAACGTGGATTATTTTCCATCAAATGAAAACTTCCACCAATATATAAAAAAGCCCAGGTTGCACCCACAAGTGCCATAAATGGCATTGCCATCCACCAGTCCTTTATCAAAGCTAGTCCAACAAAGACAAATGTGGTGCCCCCAATTCCAATCTTAAATTTTGTTACATTTGAAATTTTAATTTTACTTGCCATTAAATTCATTAAAACAAAAGCAGCTAACGTGTTTGCTACGTACACAATTGAAATTTGATAGAGTTCAGCACCTAATTTTTCTATTAACATTATTGGAAAAATTGTCCATACTGATGATGCACCAATATGTCGTAATAGGAGTGAAATGAATAGGAATTTGTTTTTTATAATTACATTTTTTGTAGTTCCGGGTTTAATCTCTTTTTCTTGTAATGTGTTTGGCATCTTGATTGTAAATAATAATCCAATCAAAAAGAAAACTCCGCTAATTAGAAAAGTTAGTTTGATGTCATTTACAATTCCTGCGGCAGCTGTTCCAACTAGCCATCCTAAGGCATGAAATGAAATTACAGTGACTGCTCGTTTTTTTTCATGATTTGCTTCATAAGTATAGGCAATCATAGACGGAACCATTATCCCACTTGCAACTCCTGCACCAATTCTGGCTAAAAGCAACAGTCCAATACTATCTGCAAAATAATGTAATCCAAAGGCTATGGCACATCCAATGAAGCCTATTCTAATGAATTTCAGTCTCGTTCCTTTTTTATCTGAATGTCGTCCAAAGTAAATTTGGGATAAAATCTCGGTAAAACTAAATGATGCAATTATTAGACCAATTTCGAAAACAGAATCTGTTACTCCCATTGCCATGATGGGCAAGAATACAAAGACAATGGAAATTCCAGCATGTTGAAAAAAAGTAGCGCTACGAACAAGATTGTTTAATTGTATTTTTTGCATAATTATACAAAATTTTTCTTTCTGCCTAATTTCAACATAAGTGCAAATTACCTGATTGTATGGATGATTTTTCTCAAAAGAGTTAAACTATCTAGAAACAATCTAAAAACAAATTGGTACAAAAAGAGTCATTTCTCATTGCGTTACAAAAAAGAATTTTGCTTTTTGATGGGGCAATGGGAACTGAAATTCAAAAATATAATCCAACAGCTCAAGATTTCCCAAACAATCAAGACGGCTTTAACGATGGTCTTGTCTTAACTCATCCAGAATGGATCAAACAAATCCATAAAAACTATTTGGATGCAGGTTCTGATTGTATTGAAACTAATTCCTTTGGTTCAAACAAAATAAAACTAGATGAATATGGTTTTGGTAATCAGACAGTAGAATTCAACAAAAAAATAGCTCAACTAGCAGTTGAAGTTTGCTCACGATATACTGATAAACCTAGATACGTGATTGGTTCAATGGGACCATCTGGTTATCTTCCAAGCTCAAATGATCCTGACTTGGGACAAAAACCTCTCGAAGAAATTAAAGAGGCATTTGAATTACAAGCTGAAGGTCTAATTCTTGGTGGAGTGGATGTTCTTTTAATTGAAACAAGTCAGGATATCTTGGAAGTAAAACTGGTTATTGAGGCATGTCACGATGCGATGAAAAAAACAGGAAAAAAAATTCCAATTATTGCAAATGCTACTTTGGATCAATATGGAAAAATGTTACTTGGAACAAACATTCAAGCTGCATACACAACTGTATCTGATATGGGCATTGATGTTTTTGGTTTGAATTGTTCTACAGGTCCAATTGAGATGACTCCAAGTATTAGATGGCTTGATGAACAAAATGAGCATAACCTATTGGTGGTTCCTAATGCCGGTATGCCTGAAAATCAAGGTGGGCAAGCAGTATACAAGATGACTCCTGAAAAAATGGGTGAAGTTTTAGGTGATTTTCTTAAACAATACAAAAAAGTTCGGATAATCGGTGGTTGCTGTGGAACAAATCCTGAGCATATTGCCGTACTAAGAAAAGTAATTGACGAAAAAGCCTATTCTATCAAGGGTTAAGTATTTAGAAAAACTGAGGAGAATTTATCATATTGACTATTCCTAGAGTTAGCTCTGCGCTAAAAGCAGTTGATTTGAAGCAATTACCTCCACCTCTAATTATTGGAGAGAGAATTAACACACAAGGTTCCAGAAAAGCAAAACAACTCGTACTCAATGACGATTATGATGGATTAGTTGATTTAGCAAGAATCCAAGTGGAAGATGGTGCACACTGTCTTGATGTTTGCGTTGCAACTACTGAACGGGCTGATGAACGTCAATTCATGTTAAATCTTGTTAAAAAATTAAGCTTGGAAATTGATGCTCCACTTGTAATTGATTCTACCGACCCTGATGTGATAGAGGCGGCTGTAGAACAAATTCCTGGAAGACCTATAATTAATTCGATTAATCTGGAAGGGGATGGAAGTAGATTTGAAAAACTTGCACCAATAATGGCAAAGTATGGCTTGCCTGCAATTGCATTATGTATTGGACCAAAAGGTATGGCAAAAACTCCACAAGAGAAAGTTGAGACTGCAGAATTGCTTTATGAAACAGGAAAAAAATATGGATTGAAAATTGAACAATTTATTTTCGATGTTCTCACATTTACACTTGCTACTGGAGAAGATGAATTCTTGGATGCGGGGAAAAATACTCTAGATGGTATCAAACTTGTAAAAGAAAAATTTCCAAATTCGTTTACAACTTTGGGATTAAGTAATATTAGTTTTGGACTAGTTCCGTATGCTAGAAAAGTTATTAATTCTGTCTTTTTGTATCATGCAGTAAAATCTGGACTGGATACAGCCATTGTAAATTCAAAAGAAATAATTCCTTATGGTGAAATTGATGTAAAAGAGAAAAAACTAGCTGAAGATCTAATATTCAATACTCATCCAAATGCATTATCTGAATTAATTATTTATTTTGAAAAGGCAGGTACGCAAGGCAATGACACTTTGAAAAAAATGGATGTAGATCCAATGTGGTCTCCTGGAAAACGTGCATATTTTAGGATTCTAAATAGACTTAAGGATGGAATTCAAAACGATGTTGTTTCAGCTATTGCAGAAAAGATAGGTAAAAATGAAATCATTGAAGATCATAATGGCATTCTTTCTCTAAATGTCTCTCCTACAATTACTCACAATGGGGCAATTAGAACACTAAATGAGGATTTACTTCCTGCAATGAAAGAAGTTGGTGATAAATTTGGTTCGGGAGAATTAATTTTGCCATTTGTTCTTAAATCTGCTGAATGTATGAAAGCCGCTGTAGGCGAATTAGAAAAATATCTGATTAAAGAAGAAGGTGCCTCTAAAGGAAAGCTTGTACTTGGAACCGTTTACGGCGATGTTCATGATATAGGTAAGAATTTGGTAAAAACTATCTTTCAAAATAATGGTTACAGTGTTTATGATTTAGGAAAACAGGTACCACTACAAAAATTTCTAGAAAAAATAGATGAAGTTAAACCTGATGCTATAGGTTTGTCTGCACTGTTAGTTTCAACATCAAAGCAAATGCAATATTTTGTAGAGCACGCTAGAAAAAACAACATGAATATTCCGATTTTATGTGGAGGTGCTGCCATCAATACTAACTATATCAACAGAATTGCAAAAGAAGGTGGTATCTACGAATCTGGAGTGTTTTACTGTAATACAATGTTTGAAGGCTTGAAAACAATGGATACACTAGTTTCAGATGAGAAAAACACGTTTTTAGCTCAATGGAAAGAAAAACTTGAAAATTGGAGGGACCGAATTACCGCTACTGTTGATTCTTCTAATCTTCCAAAAAGTGACATTATACCAGTTGTTCCTCCAATTCCTCCAATAATTGGAGAACCGATTAGATTGAAATATGATCAAATCCGGATGGATGAGATTTGGCAATTAATTGATAAAAAATCACTATTCAAATTATCTTGGGGTCTACGTGGAAAAGCAGGTTCTGATTCTGAAGCAGATCATGAAAAGTTACTAGATGAATGGAAAATTAGAATAATTCAAGAGAACCTCTTTGAACCTGAAATTGTTTATGGATATTTTAGATGTCATAATAAAGATGGAAAACTAAAAGTTGATAATCCTAATGGTGAAAGTGTTGAATTTGATTTTCCACGCTCTTCTAAATCCAGTCATCTTTGTCTTACTGATTATTTTGGAGAAAATGATATTGTTGCATTTCAATCAGTTACTGTTGGAAACAAAGTTTCAGATATTATAGAAAAATGGAATACGGAAGACAAGTACGCCGATGCATATTATTTACATGGTTTGGCAGTAGAAGTCGCCGAGGCATTGGCAGAATGGATAAATCGTAAAATCAAATCTGAATTAAAACTAACAGGAAAAGGTGGGCTGCGATATAGCTGGGGTTTTCCAAGCTGTCCTGATGTGTTACAACATACTTTAGTTTGGAAGCTACTGCAACCGGAAAAATCAGGAATGATTCTAACTGAATATGGGCAAATTATTCCTGAACAATCAACTGCTGCAATTGTGGTGCATCATCCTGAATCTCAATACTTTGTACTCTGAAGATTCTTCAATGTATCTTTTGCAAATGTAAAATCACTAGGAGATGTGATGAGTACGTCCCCTGCAATACTGTGAATCTCTTTAATGAATTTAACTGGATTTTCTTTATACTCTGACCAATCTAGATTCAAGAACTTCGCAGAATTTTCATTTTTCTCACTTGGCAATAAAATACATGGGATGATTCTAAACCCGGTTGGTCTTAATTTGTCAGAAATTCGCTGTACTTGGCTTGCTGAATAAATTACCTGTGTCATAAAACCCTCCGGTGCGGCCATAATTTTTTTTTGAATTTTCTCAAAGTTGGGATTACTAGGCAATGATAGGAAAAAACTCATTTTCTTCCCATAACCTAATTCGTTTAGTTGTTTTACAACCTGGCTCGGGATTAATCCTGAATCTACTGAATTGTCACTTGAAGGATCACCTTTTAGAACAAGAATTCCATCTAATTCCATTTCTATTGATTTTTGAACTATCTGTTTGATGGAATTCATGTCTTTGTCCCTCACACGCATACTAATCGTAATTTGTAAATCTGGATGGTTTGACTTCAATAATATCCCTGTAGTCAATGCTGATACTCGTCTAGTACCAAGAACAGAATCTGTTACATGTATTCCGTCACATAATGCACTGATGTCTGAAACTCTCTGTTGAAGTTTTAATAATAAACTGATTTCATCATTTGATACATCACTACTCTCTGAAATTTTTGGAGGATTTATCTCGTAAATGACTGTCATAAAGAATCTCCAATTTAACTTGGTTAAAACCTTTAAACGTAAAATCAATAAAATAGATAATTGGTAGAATCAATATGGACTCGGAATTACTAAAATCATCGCTTTCAAGCAGAATTGATCCTGTTTTAAAACATTATGGAAAAAATAAACTTGCATCCGTACTTGTTGTGATTTATGGCGATGATCCAATTATTGTAATGACTGAAAAACCAAAACATCTAAAACTTCATGCTGGAGAAATTTCATTTCCAGGAGGAAAATTTGAACCAACTGATTCTGATCTTTTAGATACTGCATTGCGTGAAACACGAGAAGAAATTGGTTTAAGAATTTCAAAAAATCAGGTAATAGGACAACTCGAGCCAGTTATGACTCTTAATTCCAGTTTTATGATTCTACCATTTGTTTCTATAGTTGACAAAATTACATCCCTCTCTGCTAATTCTGAAGTGGAAAGGATATTTCATATCCCACTAAACCCCTTCTTGAAAACAATGAATAATGATCCAAATCCAGCCCATAACCGAATTCAAGAAATGTACACTTTTGAATACCAAAATAAAACTATATGGGGTGCTTCTGCCAGGATATTGAAACAAATAGTAAACCGTCTAAATTCATGAGATTCATTTAAAAAGAGCTCATCGCGCCTGAACATTTATGGCTGCACGCAAGTCATCTCCTAGAAAAATTCGTCTGTTAAAAAAGACAAGACAGACATCACCTGTACCAGCTTGGATTATTCTAAAAACAAAAAGAACTGTTAGATCAAATCCAAAACGCAGAGCTTGGAGATCAACCGATGTGGAGGTTGGATAGTTGTCTCAAGAATTAGAAAGAGTCTATACGATCAATTTGGGTAAGGCATTGCTTTCAGTAGATACACATCGTGCACCACGAGCAATTAACATGATTAAGGAATTTGCTCGCCATCATATGAAAACATCAGACATCAAAATCGAAGAAGATCTAGCTCATCAAATTTGGGCACGAGGAGTTAGAAGTCCTCCGAGAAAAATTAGAGTTAAAATGAATAAAACCGATGAAGGTTATGTTTTAGTTTCTCCATATACTGAAGAAAAAGAATCTAAAGAAGCACCATCCAAAAAAGAATTGAAAGAGAAATCCAAAAAAGAAAAGAAGGATGCAGCCAAAGTAGAAAAGGATGCAGCCAAAGTAGAAAAGGATGCAGCCAAAGTAGAAAAGGATGCAGCCAAAGTAGAAAAGGATGCAGCCAAAGTAGAAAAGGACGTATCTAAAGAAGTAAAGAAAGAAGTAAAGAAAGAAGTAAAGAAAGAAGTAAAGAAAGAAGTAAAGAAAGAAGTATCTAAAGGCGTAAAGAAAAAATCTAAATAAAAAACACTATTTTTGGTATTAGTATGAATCTAGTTTACTCTAATTGATATAATTCCAGTTTACAATCAATACTGCAATCTGGTTGTGCCCAATCAAGTGTGTTCTCTTTTGGAATCATTCCTAGTGGATCGTATTTATCGAATTTTGTTGTTCCTTGAATTGAAGATAGGATTACTACCTTAGATTCTTCAGAATACGATGAATTCACTTGATAATTACTTTCACCTAATATTCCACTGCTCAGATTTGTAATTGAATTAAGAATGCCGACAGGAATGTTGCTTCCTCCAACAATGTAAAGCATTGAGCGTTTTACTGCACCTGCTGGTGCATCGTCGTAGAGCATTTTGAGTGAATCTCTTAATGATTCTTCTAAGCTTTGCTCATCCTTGCTGGTAGTTAGAATATTTGTTTGAGTTGATATTTCTGAAGAACCTAGGGAACAAACTACATGCATTATCGCATTATTTGCAATTCCATAACATGTATTTGGATTTAAATCTGGATTGCTTTCTAAAAGTGAATCATTATCCAAAACAATGGTGCACTCTGAATTCATTTTTATTCTTTTTAGTGAAACACCCGAATTAAAAATTCGGTCTTTTTCATATTTGAATGGCATAATGGCGAATGAAATAAGGCCCTTTTCTGATTCTCTGCAAATTTCTGAAACTACTGGTGATATTGCAGCACCGGCTTTGCCTGCCAAATTTGCCATAAGAACAATCGTAGCATAATTTGAGATCTTTGACTTTATTTGGTCTGCAACTACATATGTTGAACCTCTGATTAATTGAACCGATGGATTGATAATTGAACCTGTAGAGACCTTGATAGAACTGCAATCTGAATGAATGTCTTTCTGATCATTGCTAATTATTAGGCAATCTGAATTTAGAGCCTCTTTGGCTCTAAGTGCTAATTTTGAGCCTACTCCGCCCAATCCTATGACTAAAATTGGTTCTTTAATTTGAAAATTCATTTCAAGTCATATTCTATGATTTGTATAAAAAACCTTCTTACGTTATTTTAATCAAATCTTCGATCTAAAAAATTTAGCTTGCGATCTTTCCAATAATGCTGTGTATAGATGCATCAACAATTTCCACAATGTGAGTTTGACCAATTTTGACATTCTCTCTTACAAATACCGACTTGTATGCATAGTTTCTTCCTTTAATGCCCTCGTTTGTTTCCTCATCAAACAATACCTTGCCTTTCCATCCGATCCATTTTTGATTATTTTCCAATGATATTTTATTTATCAAATCGAAGACGATTTTACTTCTCTTTTTTACCTCTACTGCATCAATTTGATTCCATCTTGCAGCTTCTGTGCCTGGTCTAGCACTATATTTTGAAAGATTCACAATGTCTGGATGTGTTTCGCTTATCAGATCCACTGTTTTTTCAAAGTCTTCCTTTGTCTCTGACGGAAAACCTACGATGACATCTGTTGAAATTGTAAAATTCGAAAATCGTTTTTTGACTTTACCAACAATATCTCTAAAAGTTTCTACTGTGTGGCCTCTTTTCATATCATGTAATACTCTGTTACTGCCGCTTTGGACTGGTATGTGCAGAAATTTATAGACTTTTTCACTATCAAAAGATTTTATCAATGCATCTTTAATCCTAGGCATGTACATGGGATTCATCATACCCACACGTATCATGAAATCATGTCGAATCTCTGATACGGCCTTCACTAAAGATGGTAAATCTGTATTTATATCAAAACCATAGCACCCGTTATCTGTAGATGTTAGCCAAATCTCTTTACATCCTTCACTGATTTCAGTTTCAACTTGTCGTACAATGTCTCCCATTCTATAACTTGTAAGGTCTCCTTTTGATAATTTAGTCTGACAAAATGTGCATTCACTCATGCATCCGCTAGATATCTCTACAATTCCTATTACTGGGTTCAATCTTACTTTTGGCAATCCTACTTTTGAAAGATCGGAATCTTCAAGTGCAACAAATCTTGTTCCTTTCAGCGTTGACTCTATTACCTGTAATGTCTTT
>Ga0315278_10001841_pt1 | contig 18763 bp, 6 predicted proteins | sample YL17G06_0_MG_FD_203880 | JGI IMG/M metagenome (GOLD analysis project Ga0315278, IMG submission 203880) | Sediment microbial communities from Yellowstone Lake, YNP, Wyoming, USA - YL17G06_0 | ecosystem: Environmental > Aquatic > Freshwater > Lake > Sediment | place: USA: Wyoming | collected... | reverse complement strand
GTTACCGATGTTTCAGTGGCAGTTACGGGTAACGGGGGAGCCTGTCGGGACGGTGTATCGGTTTGAGTTGGACGAGTATCATGATTTCGGTAGTTCTCTACGGTTTGAGGCGGACACTTTGAAGGTGGCGCAGTACCTGGCGACATCGCCGCTGGGTATGGATTCGGTGTATTACTGGCGGTATCTGACTTCGCATAATAGCGGTGCGAGTTACGTTGACACGTCGTTGACGTTTGCGGTGTACATGTCGCGGAGTTGCTGTCAGGATCGGGTGGGCGACGCGAACTTTTCGAATGAACCTACGGACGAGGTGACGCTGGGAGATATTATGTTGATGGTCGACGCCAAGTTCATTTCCAGTGACTGCAGCAAGTTGTTGTGTATAGCGGAGGCCGACGTGACTCAGGATGGTGGCGCCAATCCGAACTGCGATGATCACGTCACGCTGGGTGATATTATGACGTTGGTTGATTTTCTGTTCATCACCGGCCCGGAGAACGCAGTGCTGAAGGAGTGTTTGTAGCTAAGGACTGAAGCCAGCAATCTGCCAGTTTGAGGAGAGAGCATGAAAGTCAGAGAGGCTGAGAACGGGATAGTTGTCATCAGCTTGAGTGGCAAGTTCAGGCTGGGTGACGAAACGACCAAGTTTCACGGTGTCGTGCACGAGAATCTCAATTACAAACGCACCAGGTTCGTAGTTGATCTCGGTGATGTTGAGCGGATCGATTCGGTGGGGATAGGCACGCTTGTTTCGGGCCTGGTGTCAGCTCGAAAAGCCGGGGGGCGGCTGGTTCTTGCCAGAATAACTAATGTCCAGAGCTTGATCGCCATGGTTGGATTGCTTAACTGGTTTGAAGTGTATGATACAGTGGAGGAGGCGACTAAGTCTTTTCCGTAAGTACGTCACGCGACGTGCGAGTTATCCATCGTGTCCGGCCGTGATCAGCGACCGGCTGTGTTGCCTGCTCTTGTCATTGCGTGAGACGAAGATAGATCAGAGAGCTCGCAAGACAAGGAATGTGATGTCATCGGACTGCGGGGCTCCGTGGCGAAAATCGGTCAGGGTCTTCAGAAGATGAGTCTTGACTTCATCGGGCTGGCGGCTGCATCCTAAGCTCAGTAACTCACACAGGCGCCCTTCGCCAAACTCCGTGTCATCCGCATCGCGGTTTTCCGTCACACCGTCACTGCATACAAAAAGCGTTTCTCTTGGTTCGATTTGACATTCACCCGACTCATAGACAGTCTCGGCCACAACACCAATCAGGGGTCCGCCCGTCGTCAAACGACAGTGCTTTCCGGCGGAAGTGAAAACCGCGGGCGGGACGTGTCCCGCATTAATGTACTGCAGTCTGCGTGTCGCAGTGTCATAGATAGCCAGGAACAGAGTGACAAATTGTTCCGGTTGGGTGGTCTCCAGAAGTTGGACATTCAAAGCCTGGGCGAGTTGTACCAGCGACATGTTGTGGTCGCGTCGCACGAGGGCCCTGATCACTGCCTGACATCCCGAGGCCATCAACGCAGCGGGGATTCCTTTGCCAGAAACGTCCCCGACAGACAGGAATATGCGACGGTCGTCGACTTCAAACATGTCATAGAAGTCACCACCTACCTCGCGAGCGGGTTCGCTCATACCTACCACCCAGACCTTCTGGGTGCGCAATTCACCCTGCGGTAGATAATTCGTCTGAATCGTTCGGGCTACCCGCATTTCTTTTTCAAGGATCTGCAATTGCAGTTCGCGCTCGTGAAGTTGCGCGATTTCTATCACTTTACCGGTTTGTGTCCCCACGATGCCCAGGAACCTCTGGTCGTCTTCACTGAATCCGTCGGAAGCCTCCTTATTGAACAGCGCGAGTACGCCGATTAAACCATGCCGTGAAACAAGGGGGGCGGCAAGAATCGACCGGATGCCATGCTTGGCGAAGTCTATGCCATTGAAGCGGCTATCCGAATCGGGACGGTTCATCAGCAGGATTTGCTTGTTGGCCGTGATCCAACCTTTCAGACTTTCATTTAGGTGAATGGGCAGCCCACTCGTGGTGTCAATTGCCGCCCTCTCGAACGTCACCGCGGAGGGAACAGAGTCTTCAATCAAGAACACTGCCCCCTGTGATGCTTTCACCCGCTGCAGACAGTGGTTGAGAATCACTTTGGTAATTTGCTGAACGGACATCGTGGAGTTAATTGCGATAGCGATTTCGTTGAGAGCGGACAATTCATTCACGCTTCCTCGAAGTCGGTTCAAATCGTCTTCCGAAATAGTTGGCATAGCTGAAACCGCCTTTTATATTGAATAAAGAAGGTTGCAAAGATTAATTTACGTTTCGATGACAGCGGAGGCAACTCCAAATCTGACCGCGCCACGTATATTCGCAGTTAAGGGTCTCTGTAGATGTTAGATCCCGGCCAAAAGCTCGGTGACTACCGGATTGAGGCATTGTTGGGCAGTGGGGCTGTGGGTGAAGTGTATCGCGCATGCGATATGCGGTCTGACCGTGTCGTAGCCCTGAAAGTCATTAGAGATGACTTAGCTGACTCGCCTGACTACCAGGACAGACTACGAGCGGAAGCGGCTGCCATGTTGCGGGTTGATTCACCCCACGTTGCCCGCGCCTGGGACTATTCCATCGCAGAAGGAACTTGCTATCTAGCGATGGAGTATGTGGATGGCCGGGAGATTGTTACAGCGACCCGGGACATGGATCTGCCCGGAAAGTTGAGGGTGGCCTGCCAGGTGGCCGAAGGCATCCAGGCCGCCCATGAGGTCGAACTCATCCATCGTGATATCAAACCTGAGAACATCAGGGTGACGCCCGAAGGAGAAGCGAAAATCCTCGATTTTGGTCTAGCCAAAGAAGTACGTCAGGACGAAGTGGACGAAACCGGGAATATCGTGGGGACGCTCTGGTACGCTTCTCCTGAACAACTGATGGGCGAGCCGGTTACGATTGCCACTGACATCTTCTCCTATGGAGTGTTACTCTACGAATTGGTCACTGGGCGAAGACCATTCGAGGGCGAGTATTCCGCACGGGTATATTATTCCATTCTGCACGAGGAACCCATTGCAGCCAGAGAAATCATATCAGACCTGCCGGAGTGGTTGGATCAGCTCCTGCGAAAACTGTTGTCCAAGCGAGCAAAAGACCGGTTTGCTCGGATGTCTGACGTTGTTGAACAACTCAGGTCATATCTTAGCGGAGAACAGATTTCGCTGATCAAAGGGGTTCAGGTGCGGCGCATGCATGTCACCGTGCTGGTGCTTAAGAATCTGTCCGACGACAAATCCTGGGACTATTTCTGCGAGGGTTTTACCGACGACCTGGTGAGTGAGCTCTCCCGGCGTAGCGAATTGGGGGTAAGCGTTCAATCCTCTCACAGTGCGCCGACCGATATGGGTGCCCTCTGCAAGCGGTTAAGGAGTGATTTTGTTGTGGGCGGTTCATTGATGCGTTGGCAGGACAAGATTCGATTGAAACTGGATATCTACGGCGATCGGCGTGAGCAGATTGTCTCCAGCCGCAAGTACGAGAAGAGAGCCGAGGAACTGTTTGACTTGCTTAATCTGGCGACGCGGGAAACTGCCGACATCCTCGCCGCCGAATGTGGAAAAGAGGCAGTCCCAGTGGAGGACCACACGGGAGTTGACATCTCTGCCTACGAATACTACTTGAAGGGCAAGAACTACTACCAGTCAAACAAACCCGAACATCTCGCTTTTGCCATTCAAATGTATGAGCGAGCCCTGCAGTTGGATCCGAACCTCGCCCTGGCTCATAGCGGCATTGCCGACGTACTGATTTTCAAATACATGGCCTACTACGATCGCTCCCACGAAGTCATGGAGAAAGCCCGTGAACAGGCCCAGAAAGCGCTAGTAGTTGAGCCAAGCCTGCCTGAGGGGTATCGCACTTTGGGGCGCTATTACATGTTTATCGGTGACTTGCAAAACGCGGAAGCTTGCCTGATTAAAGCCGTAGATCTTAATCCGAGGTTTGCCATAGGCTACCGAACACTGGCATGGTTGAAATACCAACAGGGAGATTACGGGGAATCTATGGAGTGGGCCAACAAGGCTCTGCAGTTAACTCCTACCGATCCCGAGACCCTCCTGCTCATCGGCCAGTTGCACACTTACGAACGACGCTATACGGCCGCCATGGCGACCTTGCAGCGGGCCGTCGAAATCGAGCCCGACTACGGTCGGGGCTATTACAATCTAGGGCTCGCTTATCAGAAACTGGGGGTGCCGGCCAAGGCTCTAGAGCAATTCAAACTGGCCTGCAAGTATGAGGGAGACCCAAATTGCTATGTTGAAGCGGGCTGGGTCTGCTTGCTTCTGGGAGATCATGAACAGGCCCGCCGCTTGTTCAAGATGTCAGTTGAGAAGGGATGGTTCCCGTTCATCGCGCGATATTGTCTCGGTTTCCTTGAGAGAACCTGCGGTGACAGCTGGCTGGCTCTCGAGTACTTCTCGGAAGTCATAAAGGAATTGAAAGATACTGACTTCTCTAACCGTGAAAACGTGCAGATCCGGGGCTACTATGCCATGGCACTGGCCGGGGCCGGGCGAATTGAAGAGGCACGCGCCCAACTAACTGACATACTCGGAGCCGATCATTTGATAGGCGACGTTCTACTCAATGTGGCCCGCAGCTACGCTTTGATGGGCGAGGACCGCGAGGCTGTGGTCTATCTTCAACGCGCTTTTCTTTCGTCATCGGGACCGACTGAGATCGAAGTCTCACACGATCCGCATTTCAAAAACATCACGCTGACAAGCTCTCTCCCCTCTGCGTCGTGATTGCACGGCCAAAGCGGTTCTTAAACAACGAGTTAAGTTGCCGTTTAAGCACTCGAAGCTTACTCCAAGCGGGGTCTTACCCATAAACCGGACCGCCAGAACCTGGACAGGCTACTGGACGGAGGAATAATTCTGCTCGGCTAACCAGACGAAGTGATTAAGAGCTTGACTATTAGGACTAAAAAGAGTTATTTAGTATTGTATCGCGCGTATCAACAGGACAAGTACTTCGTGATGTTCAAGAAATCTGGCCAGCTGGCGCGGACAGGATTTACTCAAGGTATAGGCTCACATGCCAAAGTGCGAATTATTGCTTCGAAGCCAGCCTCGGCTGAAAGTGCACGTTCCGCAGGCTGATTTCGTACAGCGTTCGGGTTTCTCCATGCGGGAGCCCCGGGTCTCGGGCAAAGTGGCGGAAGACTTGCTGTTGTCCCCTTTCCAACCACGATCTTTCAATCAAGAATGGAACAGTTCTGACAATTGCTAATTTGGACAATAATCAAGAGTTGATTTTCTCGGAGGTACCTACTAATGCGAATTGCATCCCTCTTCTCTCTCTTCATGATCTCTGTCGGCATGGCATACGCCGCCGGGCCACAGAAATATGAAGCCGGGATTGCCATCTTAAAGGCTCAATCCGAAGTAAGCGTCTATCAGGATGAAGCGTCCGGACAACTTCGGTACGTGACCGGCCAGCTGTCGGATCCGGTTGCGCCCGGTGGGGAAATGGCCGCTGTGGTTAGGTTCCTGACGGATCACCAAACAGCCTACGCCATGAAGAATCCGGCCGAGGAGATAAAGGTCACGCGGGTGGACCGGGATGAGCTTGGCATGCAGCACATCCGAATGGGCCAGACCTACCAAGGTATGCCGGTGTACGGTTCCGAGCTGATCGCGCATTTTTCCCCCGAAGGTATCTTGAAGGCGCTAAACGGAACGTATGTCGATGATATCAGTGTTAACCCAACCCCACTGCGATCAGTTGATCAGGCTCGTAATGCTGCTATGAGTGATCTCGCTTCGTTTTTCGGCACTGGCCAGCCAAGTGAGCCGGAGCTCCTGGTTTTCCCATGGGAAGGGAAGAATTATCTGGCGTATCGCGTGGAAATCTTCTCCAGTGTGCCCATGGGGCGATGGGAGTATTTCGTCGACGCGAAGACCGGCGAAATCATCTTCAAGGCCAATAGGATTATGGATACCGATGCAATTGGCACCGGCATCGGAGTGACAGGCGCTACTCGAACCCATATCGACACTGATTACAATGGATCCCTGTATTCGTTGATTGATAATGCTCGACGGGCGGCCAACAATCCTCATGGACACAACGGCCAAATGCTTCCTGGCGGGGCGATCAAAACCTACGTGTCAAGCGTTAGCCTGCCCGGCACGATAGCCACTGACCCTGACAATAACTGGAACGCGGCGTCGCAGGCGTCATCGGTGGATGGTCATTTTCTTACGGCTCAGGTGTACGATTGGTTGCTTTCCGCGTTCGGACGCAACAGTTTCGACAACCTCGGGGCTTCGATGACGGTATCCGTGGACTACTCTGCAGAAGGTACCAACAACGCTTATTGGAACGGGTCTCAAATCGTAATTTGGAAGTGGGCTACCAGCTACCGTTCGCTGGCCGGTTGCCCTGATGTGATCGCCCATGAGTGGGCTCACGCGGTAACCGAGCATACGTCAGGTCTCATTTATCAGAAGGAATCGGGGGCTCTGAACGAGTCATTTTCCGATATGATGGGAGCGCGTTTGAATGGGCACATAATGGTGACTGGGAAGCCGCGGATTGGCTAATGGCTGAGAATCTCAGGGCCGATGGCAGCGCATATTTCCGGGATATGTCCAATCCTCCAGCCAGATGGGACCCAGACTTCTATCATGGTACGTATTGGGTGGACGTCGACGCTTGTACGCCCGGGGGCACGAACGATCAGTGCGGCGTTCACACTAACAGTGGCGTCGGCAACAAATGGTTCTACTTGCTGGCGATGGGCGGGACACATCACAGCGTCACGGTGAGCGGCATTGAAGTCGAGAACGCCATCAGGATTGCATACCGGGCCAATGCGCTATACTGGACTGCGTCGAGTACTTATCCTGAGGCTGCTTATGGGGCGATTCTGGCGACTCGTGACCTGGATCCGTCCGGTTGGTGGGAAGAGCAGGTGCGCAGCGCCTGGATGGCGGTGGGTGTACCGCTGCCCGCCTCCTACTTGGTGTTTTCATATCCTGGTGGGCGGCCGTCGCTGCTGACACCGGGGCTGCCGACCACCTTCGATGTGATGGTTGGTGCAGCTTTTGACGGGTCCGTAGTGTCAGGAAGCGGACGGCTCTATTACCGTGTTGACGGAGGGCCGATTCAGTCGTCCTCCATGACACAGGTAGAGCCCGGTCATTTCCGGGGCACTCTGCCGGCAGTTCAATGCGGTCAAAAGATGGAATATGCAATCGAAGCGTATGAGACAACTGAAGGTCAGTTTCTGGACCCGAGCGGTTCGCAGTGGTACCTCGCTGAGCCCGGGGTCGGCCAGGTAGTTCTGTTCGAAGACAATTTTGAAACCGCCAAGGGTTGGGTGGCCGGGACCTTGTGGGAACGCGGGACTCCGATGGGCCTCGGAGGTGAATATGGCTATCCCGATCCCAGCAGCGCCTATTCCGGTTCTAATGTCTATGGATTCAATCTATGGGACGGTGACTATGACAACAATATGCCACAGTATTTCCTGACTAGCCCGGCGATCAATTGTTCCGGTCGTACCAACGTGCATATCAAATTCCAGAGGTGGCTGGGGGTCGAACAACCAGCCTATGACCATGCCGGCATTTTCGTCAGCACCGACGGCACCTCCTGGAAAAGCGTCTGGGAGAATCCGAACACGATCGAGGATAATGCCTGGACTTTGATGGATGTCAACATATCCGCTGTGGCATCGGGCATGCCAACCGTGTACGTACGATTCGGCATGGGTCCGACCGATGTCGGCTGGCGTTACTGTGGCTGGAATATTGATGATTTCCAAGTAACGGCCTACAATTGCGCAAGCACGCCTGTTGCCAATTCTATAACTCTGGACCACGTAGATGGACAGATTTCGCCGGGAGTGATCGGAGCCGGTACGGCAACTTTCCACCTTCGGGTCAAAGTGGGTACGTCTCAAGTAATTGCCGAATCAAATGGTTTCAGGATATACTCGCCGGACGGCGCCGTCTGGGGTATCATTGAGGGGGATACGCTCGACGGATACCGTAGTCGTTTTTCATTCAACAGCGGGATAAACTATCGATCTCGTGACGGGTCTGGTGCCGATACCATCGGCTTCTGGGGCCTTGGCAATTATCCTCCAGATCTGGGTTGGCCAGCCGGATATGACAATATACCGTTCACCATCACGGTCAACGGGATAGCGCCTGATGAAGGTAAGACCATCTGCCTGGATACCTCGTTCTTTGGCGGAGGTGGAATTTGGGAGTGGGCAAATACAGCAGGCGCTTCAATCTATCCTTCCTGGAGTGGCCCTCACTGCTTCACAATAAGCCTCGGCAGTTCGTCGACAGACACCGATGCAGACGGCATAGCTGACAATCTGGACAATTGTGCGCTGGTTGACAATCCGAGCCAGAGTGACGAGGATGCGGACGGAATCGGCGATGCTTGCGACCCCGTGACCATAGATTTCAGTGCCGGGCCGCTGTCTGGCATATCCCCGCTAACGGTGAATTTCACCGACCAGACTACAGGTCCAAGTCCGATCACATCATGGCAGTGGACCTTTGGCGATGGCGGAACGAGCACCGACAAGCATCCATCGTATATATACGCGGGTTCCGGAACTTACAATGTCAGGTTGATTGCATCCGATGGCGCGTACGCTGACACGCTTCTGAGAACATCATACATTCGTTCGACCACCGATCTTTACTCATTCAGTAACTTTGATAACACCACCGTTTGGCAGATCAAATCGGTAGACCTCGACGGTGACAACAACTCAGACCTCGTGTGGACCAGCGCTATTAGCAACACCTGGTCGATCGCGTACGGGGACGGGGCAGGTAATTTTGCCACCCCCCTCAGCTATGACGCCGGCCAGCGTGGGGCGATTGTGTTTGGTTTTCTCAACAGTGATAAGCTTATTGATGTAATCATAAGAGACGATAATGGTCTCTCAACGTTCCTGAACGATGGTGATCGCACTTTTAGTAACGTAACGAACGCATACATGCCGGGGGTTGGGACTAACGGGGTCGTGTGCGGCTATTTTGACGGCGATCAGTATCTGGATGTTGCGACCAATTATGGCGGAAGCGCCGGCGATGGAACCGGTGGCTTTAGTGGTAGTCTTTCGACACCTTCATTCGTGGCGGCCGAGGTTGGGGATTTCAACGGCGACGGAATCGACGATATTGCAGCCGTTAATTACCACGAGATAGCAATCTACATCAACAATGGAAGCGGTGTATTTACCAAAGTAGGCTCCGTCCCAACTTTGGCCGACACATGGGTGATCTCTTCTTCCGGCGCGGTCGCGGATCTTAATCACGATGGTAAGCTGGATATAGCTGTAGCCTCTTACCACCCCGCATCGGCATGGGAAAAAGCTGATCTCACAAGGGTGCTCGGCAATGGCAACGGCGGGGTAATAGGCTTCAGTTACCATCCGGTAGACGGTTTGATCCAGAACCTGGTAGTTACCGATGTCAATCGGGACAATAAGTTGGACATCGTCGTAAGCAATGCTCTCAGCACTCGTAATCGTCTGGAACTGTATTATGGTTATGGTGATGGCACGTTTCCCGTACCGGTTACAGTGCCTTGGGGTGTAGGCGGCTCGTATCAGCCGTTGCCTTTGGCGACTGCCGATCTTGATCGTGACGGCAACCCGGACTTCGTCACGGGCAATTCCTCAGGAAGTGCCAGTCCAATTCGAATAGCTCTTAGCAACTTGCCGGATGCGACGATCCTTGGCACTGAAATGCGTACTATCGGGTACGACGGCCTGATAGTGTCGGCGACCAACCCGGACGGCTTTGAGATTTCTCAAGCATTCAGGACCATATCCGGATCCGACTATTTCCGACTCGATGTCGACGGCAATGGCACGGTAGACAATCAGGCCATCGACTACAACTTGCAGAAAGGCGAATACCGCTTAACAGCGGTTCCGACTGCCAGTGGATCGGGCGGGGTAATCAGCATGTCTATTGGTATCGACGGTTCTCAACAAAGAGTTCTCGCCCTCAACTACACAATGCCTGCAATGTTCTTCAATGCCGCGAGTGCGGCCGTGGATACGTTCGTGTTCTATTATGAGGTTGAGGATGTCTCTTCGATTCAGCCTCCCAACGGTCTCCCCACTTCCAGCTACCGACCGACTTTCGATTGGTCGGTGCGCGCCGCCACCGACCCGGCGGGGACCAGGTACCGTTTCCAGATGCACCGGTATCACAACTTTTCCTCGCCGCCATATATGTATGATGTCGGAGGTCTTACTCTCCCACAGTTTACTCCTACGTCGAATCTGGTCTCGGACTCCATCTATTATTGGAGATACCTGAAGTCGTTTGACAACGGCGCGACCTATCCGGATACTTCGAGGGCTTTTGCCGCTTTCATTCAGGTGACCAGCTGCTGTGTCGGCCGCGTGGGCGACGCCAACGGTTCGAATGAACCTACGGACGAGATCACGTTGGGTGACATCATGCTGTTGGTCGATGCCAAGTTCATATCCGGTGATTGCAGCATGCTGCCGTGTTTGACAGAAGCTGACGTGACTCAGGATGGCGGGGCCACTCCGAACTGTGATGACAACGTGACGCTCGGTGACATTATGAAGTTGGTTGACTTTCTGTTCATTACCGGCCCGGAGACCGCGGTGCTGCCGGATTGTTTGTAGTCCGCTTGTTTCCTTCCCCCGGTCGGACGTTTAGACCCGGCCGGGGGTATTATTGCTTGGTGCAGAGTGACCGCAGCGATTAACGAAGTGTGGAAGATAGATGTGACACTAACCAGGAAGCACATAAGGACAGGGTAATGCAGATTCAAAACATCTCACGTTGGACCACCATAGCGATTCTGCTGTGTGCGGTCCAGATTCAAGCTCAAGCGGACGACGTGGTAACACCGAAGTTTCCTTCAGGTACCACCGAGGCGAGCGAGAATGTTGACCAGGCATGGGTCACGCAGAATCTCATTTCCATGCCACTACCCTTCACCAAAAACGTGGGCCAATGGCCGGACAGTGTGCTGTTTCGGGCTGATGCCGGTAGGGCGACCATGTGGATCACCTCGACCGGTGTGATATATCAGTTCGCCAGGCACATCGGTAACCCCGATTTCACCCTGGGCCCTCGAAGTCCCGACATGTCTTCGGCAGGTCGAAAACCCCAGGGAATCGACTCGAAAGTCGACTCTCTTGAGATCATGCTTGTTCAGGCGGTTTTCGTGGGCGCCAATCTCGATGCTGAAGTGGTCAGCGGCAAGATGCTCGACTATAAGTGCAACTACTTCCTCGGCAGCGATCCAGCCAAGTGGCGGACTGACGTGGCCAACTATGATGAAGTAACGATTAGGAATATTTACGATGGGGTCGATCTGCGCTTCTTCGGCGGTGCCGACAAGAAGCTGAAGTACCAGTATGTAGTCGCACCGGCAGCAGCTGTAGATCACATCAGGCTCGTTTACAAGGGGGCGGTCCCGATATCGGAGGATGAGTCGGGCAGGTTGACCGTCCAGACCAAGTGGGGAGATATCACCGGCATTCTCGGGGAGCCCGTTGGCATGGCCAAAGGCTCGGATTTGTCGCAGCGTGCTGCGGGCCGTTCGATGGATCCCGTTTCCGGGACAACTTCTTTCCCGTCGGATTACCCCTCGCCTTCGGATCCTTCGGGAAATCTCTCGGCGCAACTCAGTCCTGAGGCGGTGGGGCTGGTCTACAGCACCTACCTCGGCGCGGGAGGAAGCGAATCTGTCGTCGGCATCGCTTTGGATGGGAGCGGCAACGCCTATGTAACAGGTTCTACCTCTTCTACCGACTTCCCAACTCAAGATCCCTATCAGTCGGATCCGGATGATATCTTCATAACCAAGCTCTCCGTTGCCGGCAACAGCCTGCTCTACAGCACCTACCTTGGCGGGGGAGGGTCAGATGGTTGCCAAGGCGTCGCAGTGGACGGCATGAGAAATATCTATGTGACGGGCGCGACCTATTCTCCCGACTTCCCTACCCTTAATGCTTTTGACGGTAGCTATAATGTGTCCCTTCCTTACTACACTTCAGACGCCTTCGTGACGAAGCTGAGCCCGTCCGGCAACAGCCTCCTCTACAGCACATACCTCGGTGGGGGAGACACGGATATTGGCAACGACATCGCGGTGGACGTCAACAGCAACGCATATATCACAGGGTTGACCGGCTCCATCGACTTCCCTACTCAGAATCCATTTCAAGCGGACAAGGGCCCAACCTACTACCAGGATGCCTTTGTGACCAAGTTTTCTGCTTCCGGCGAACTCTCCTACAGTACTTACCTCGGCGGGGGAGATCAAGATATTGGCAACGGCATCGCAGTGGATGGCAGTGGCAATGCCTATGTAACGGGGTACACCTATTCTTCAGACTTCCCGCTTCAGGCTCCCATTTTTATGTGGCAGGAACAGCTTGGACACTCTGATGCCTTTGTGACCGAGCTCTCCCAGCCCGGCAACAGTCTCGTTTACAGCACCTATCTCGGCGGGGTTCGTACCGAATACTGCTGGGATATCGCCGTGGACTGGTTTTCCTGTGCCTGCGTGACAGGGATGACTGAGTCTATCGACTTTCCTCTGGAGAATGCCTATCAGCCGTTCCATGCCGGTGGTGGTTACCACGGGATTGGGATATTCGATGCTTTTGTGACCAAGCTCTCCGCCGGAGGCAACGGTCTGGTCTTCAGCACCTACCTCGGCGGGGGAGACGAGGATGAAGGCCTGGGCGTAGCAGTGGATGGCTTGGGCAGCGTATATGTCACGGGGTTGACCAATTCTAACAACTTCCCGACTCAGCTTCCCTATCAATCAGATCAGGTCTATCAAGATGCTTTCGTCACGAAGTTCTCTTTGAATGGCAACAGGTTGATTTATAGCACCCATCTCGGCGGCGGAGACTACGACGATGGTAGGGGGATTGCGGTTGACGGCAACGGCAATGCCTATGTAACGGGTTGGACAAGTTCATCGGATTTTCCTACGCAGACTCCGTATCAGACATATCAGGGTTCGATGGACGTCTTCGTGACCAAGCTGGGACCTGTCTTTGATAGCGACTTCGACGGGATTCCTGATGAAATCGATAACTGCCCGTTTGCAAACAATCCTTGGCAGGAGGATATTGATTGGGATCGGTTCGGCGATATGTGCGACAATTGCCCGGGCTTCTTCAATCCGGACCAACGGGACAAGGACAACGACGGCATTGGCAATGCTTGCGATCCGGATTATACGCCACAGCCTGACGATGTATTCTGGGACAGCCTCACTACTGCACCGAGTATGGCACTGGATAATAGTGTAGCGGCGTTAGTGGAATACAACAGCGAGTTAATAGCCGGAGGGAATTTTACTGCGGCATGGGGAGTACCATTGGGCCACGTTGCGCGCTTGAACGGCGGAACTTGGCAGCCACTCGGTTCGGGCGTAAACGGTACTGTTCAGGCGTTGACCGTGTTCAACGGTGAGTTGATCGCCGGAGGCAGTTTCACCACAGCCGATGGCAGCCCGGCGAACAACATTGCCCGATGGAATGGCATAGCCTGGCAGCCGCTCGGTGCGGGAGTAAATGGTACGGTCCACGCACTATCTGTGTTCAGTGGCGAGTTAGTTGCGGGGGGCAATTTCTCCACGGCCGATGGATCCCCAGCCAACAAAATTGCCCGCTGGAATGGTGCCGGCTGGCAGCCGCTCGGCGCGGGAACAAACGGCCGGGTTCGGGCGCTCACGACTTACAACGGGGAGTTGATTGCCGGTGGGGATTTTACAACCGCCGATGGATATCCGGCCAATCACATTGCTAGCTGGAATGGTTCCGTATGGCAGTCGATCGGAGCGGGAACTTCTGATTGGGTCTTCGCCCTGGCAGTGTTCCATAACGAGTTGGTAGCCGGTGGTAACTTCACCCTCGCGGGAAATAATGTAGTAGTAAATTACATTGCCCGCTGGAACGGCTTGTCTTGGCGAAATCTCCAGGCCGGCATGGACAATGGCGTCTCGGCGCTGACGGTCTGCCACGGCGAATTAGTAGCTGGAGGCAACTTTACGACGGCTGATTATCGAACAGTTGGTTATGTCGCCCGTTGGCATGACGAATTCTGGGAGTCGCTGGGATCGGGAGCGAATAACCGTGTCTACGCTCTGACAATCTATAATGATGCACTAATCGCCGGAGGCTTGTTTACAACAGCCGGTGAAACCAACGCCCATTATGCTGCGTCGTGGAATAAGCCGCCCGTGGACACTGATTTCGATAATGTTCCTGATTATCTGGATAATTGTCCCCTGTGTGTTCCGGGGGCATTTGGATGCCACAATCCTGACCAGGCAGACGGCGATTCAGATGGAATAGGTGATGTCTGCGACAACTGCCCGTGGACATCCAATCCCAATCAGGAGGACAACAATGGGGATCACATCGGAAATGCGTGCACCTTCTCAGAGACGGTAATGGCAGGCACTCTCGCAAGCGTCACGCTCACGCCGGAGGTCAGCCTGATTTTCGATAACGTCGTTATACCCGGCAACATACAGATGACCATTTCCCCATTTGGCACACCTCCTATCAACTACGTAGTAGTGCCCTCGAATCCGCCGCTCTTTTACAACATTACGACTGATGCTGTGTACACCGGCAGCATTAAAGTGTGTTTCAATTACGATGATGCTGGCATGACCCCCGAGGCTGAGCAGGGATTGAGACTTATGCACTATGGTCCACTTGGAGCGTGGATGGATATTACAAGCATGGGATATCCTGATGTCGACAACAATGTAATCTGCGGCAAGACGACATCGCTGTCACCATTTGTTCTGGCAGTTCCCTCGAGCTGCTGTGTAGGCCGAGTTGGCGACACCAACGGTTCGAATGAACTTACGGACGAGATCACACTGGGCGACATTATGTTGATGGTCGATGTCAAGTTCATTTCCGGTGATTGCAGCAAGTTGCCGTGTATAGCTGAGGCGGATGTGAATCAGGATGGCGGCGCCAGCCCGACCTGTGAAGACCACGTCACGCTGGGTGATATTATGACGTTGGTTGACTTCCTGTTCATCAGTGGCCCGGAAAACGCGACTCTGCCGAATTGCCTATAGAGACGCAATAGATTCGAGAGTGAAGCGGTCATCCTGCAACAAGGATGACCGCTTCTTTTTATGCGACTAACTTGTTTCCATCGATGGCAAGATAGACACAACGAAGTCACCGTGTTATTCCACTGCCTAATTGCACGGCTTGCCCTAATGGCCTTCGGGTTTCGATCAACTAGAGAAGATTCTGTTAGAAAACTGTTAGAAAGATAGTTATTCGTACCCATGATGATTTTCTAAGTCATTGATATTCTTTGGATTATAATAGCGGGGGCAGGATTTGAACCTGCGACCTTCGGGTTATGAGCTGGATGAAACAGTTTTTGGAAATTCTGTTAGCAAACTGTTAGCAAATCCTGTCCTTGAAGCAAATACCCAAAAAAATGAAACCTCCGAAGTTATTATCCCTCAGAGGTTTGAAATTGGTAGCGGGGGCAGGATTTGAACCTGCGACCTTCGGGTTATGAGCCATCTCTGATTCCCAAACAGTAGACAACACCGGACACTAAGCTGTAATAAGGACAACAACTTACGACAGCCCCATTTGTCCGGTGTTGTCCCTTATTATCCCGTGTTTTGGCTAATTCTGTTAGAAAACTGTTAGAAAGGGTGTATGTCAATCGTGGACTCGCGGTGCGCATGTTGATGAAGCTTGAGCTGGGCCACTTTGAAGGGATGACCTGTCCCTAATGTTATGCGGGGCTGCTCACCACTGGCAGCAGGTCGGGAAAAAACTCTTGCCGGCGTCAGCCCTTCCTATCTGCTCAGGAGCTTTCTGACTCTTCTGCGTCATCAGGTGTCCAATCGCCACCGTTTTCCTTTCGCACTTGAAATATTTAGTCCGACTACCGATATTCCGTACAAATGGCCTTACGTTGGTTGCTGAGTCCGACTTTGCCATCGCCCGGGTCGACAGGCCCGTTCTAAATCCGATCGGGCACAATCGCCGCAGAGGACTCACAAAGCGAAGATAAATGTTGGTGTCCAGGTTTTCAGATCGATGAACAACTTCGCCGACTCACAAGAAGATCTCTCAGAAGAAAACGAGCGATTACGCCACGAGGTAGAGCGTCTTGAGGCGATCATTCATTCATTGAGCGCTCCCTCTGTAGACAGGCAGGACGCTGAGTTCCACTCTTGGGCAGATGTGGCCCCAATCGGCGTTTTTATGCTGAGCGGGGATCGGATCATCTATCAAAATGCAACTCTCGCCCGACTTTTCGGAGTGAAGGCCGAGGACCTGCAAAAGCAACCGTGCTGGGATTTGGTGCATCTTGAGGCGACCGAGTTGGTGAAGCACAGGTATGTTCAACGACAAGCTGGCCGCGACGTGCCGACAGTCGTAGTGGCCAAGTCCATCGACGCCAATGGAAAAACGATCTGGGTTGAAGTATATGAAACACGGTATCGCTTTCGAAACACTGACGTAATTCTCGGATTCGTTGTTGATGTGACCGGTTTGAAAGAAGCGGAACAGCTACAGGCGGTCGAGGCGGGAAAATACAGCAGCCTGATAGAAAGTGCCGGCGAAGCGATATTCACTATCGACCGTCAGGGCATATTCCTCTTCATGAACGGCGAGGCTGCGAGCCAACTGGGTGGTACGCCGGGAGATTTTGCAGGCAAAACCTTATGGGAAGTCTTTCCTGAGTTGCTGGCCGAGCGGCAATCGGTCGCCATACAGAGTGTCTTCGATACTGGAAAACCGTTCAGCCGCGAAGTGCCTACTGTCCTGCAGGGGCAGGATCACATTCACCATACTACGGGCGTGCCAGTCCTCAACGCGATGGGACAGATAACTTCCGTCTTGTGCGTGGCACGGGATGTCACTGAGCTAAGATCGGCGCAGCGGGCGTTGATCGAGAGCGATCAGATGTTCAGAGCCTTAGCCGAGACCGCCCCGGCTGTCATTGTCATCGTGCAGGGGGAAGAAACAGTTTTTGCGAATCAGATGGCGATGAGAAACACTGCCTTGCAGTCGCCCGATCTGAGCAAGGTTAATTTCTGGGATTTCATAGCTCCTGATTTCAGAGACAAGGTCAGGGAGATTGGCCTGGCGCGTCGGCGCGGCGAAAAGGTTCCTGAGAGCTACGAAGTGAAGGTAATGACAGCTCAGAGGGAAATCAAATGGGCTTTATTCTCAGGCAAGGAGATAGTCTACAAAGGCAAGCTGGCTACTATCGTAGTTGCGCTCGATATCACCGAGCTGAAGCGCTTGGACGAAGAATTTAAGGCAGCTCATAACAAGCTTCGGGCGATTGTCGAGAACACGTCCGATTGCATTCTGCTCAGCGACGAAACCGACAGCCCCGTTTATTTCAATTCGGCCTACGCCCGCATCATGAAAGAAATGCTGGACATCGAGATGGTGCCTGGGCTGAAGCCCCACACTCTGCTGCCCGACCTGAAAGAACGAGCCTTTTGGGCGGAATGCCATCGCCGCGTCCTCCTTGGCGAGCGGTTCACGGAAGAATCTGTCTTTAGGCCAGAGTGCGGGCCGGCGCGCCATTTCGAACATTCGTTCTACCCGATCATTGAAAGTGGTTCAGTTAAGGGGTTCTCCGAAGTCACTCGTGAAGTCACCGACCGGAAGCAGGCGGAGATAACTCTGCGAGAAAGCGAGGAGCTATTCCGAGCGGTAGCTGATACAGCACCGGTAGCCATTGTCATTAATCAGGGGGACAACATGGTTTACGCTAATCGGTTCGCCCTGAACGCCGTTGGTCGGACCTCTTCTGACCTTGGAAAAAAGAACTTCTGGGAATTCGTCCACCCGGATCATCAACAAATAGTCAGGAACATCGCTCAGGCGCGTCAGAGAGGCGAGGCTGTCCCATCAATGTATGAAGTGAAGATCGTTGGGCATTCGGGTGAGGAGCGTTGGGCCTTGCTGTCGGGAAGCCTCATCAACCACAACGGCAAGCCGGCGTCGTTGGGAATCGCCGTCGATATCACTGAACGCAAACGCGCTGAGGAAACACTCCGACTACTTGCGCACCGTTTGTCAGTTGCTACTGAATCGGCCAACATTGGCATCTGGGATCTCGATCTGAAGACGAACCATCTCGTGTGGGACAATCGCATGTATCAGATCTACCGGATCTCCGAGAGTGATTTCGGCGGTGCTTTTGAGACCTGGCAAAGGAGTGTACATCCGGACGATCTCGACCGTGCCAGTCGCGAGGTCAGTGAAGCAATAAGTAGTACGGGGGGTTTTCATACATCATTTCGCATCGTTGTACCGGACGGTCAGGTTCGGCATATCGAAGCGCACGCCTCAGTGCTTCGCACACCGGATGGTAAACCAGATCTCATGGTGGGCGTAAATCTTGACGTCACGGAACGCAAGCTAGTGGAAGAGGAAGTCAAAGAAAGCGAGGAAAAGTTCCGTAGAATTACCGAGAGGTCGTTTGATGCCATCTACCATATCGATGTGGACGGAATGCTCACGTATGCTTCGCCTGCTGCAGAGAGGCTCGCCGGATACCGCCCTGACGATGTGATCGGCCGACACGCAAGCGAGTTCATTACGGAAAAATACCTGCCGGCAGTAGGAAGAGCGCTGGCAATTACAGCCACCGGACGGGTGGTCGAAAGCCTCCAGTTCGAAA
>Ga0315278_10001840_pt1 | contig 18766 bp, 15 predicted proteins | sample YL17G06_0_MG_FD_203880 | JGI IMG/M metagenome (GOLD analysis project Ga0315278, IMG submission 203880) | Sediment microbial communities from Yellowstone Lake, YNP, Wyoming, USA - YL17G06_0 | ecosystem: Environmental > Aquatic > Freshwater > Lake > Sediment | place: USA: Wyoming | collected... | reverse complement strand
GGACAGGGGCTCCCTAAAATTTCATGTGATTGGCATGTGAAATGGGGAGGGTTCCCCATAAAGACGGGCAGACAGCCCCGATCAGTATATCAAAGTCCCCGTTTCAAAGGTGTTTTATTAACATATGTTTTCTCTCTTTTTTTACGATATACAGAATTTTCAACCGGGACCTCTTCATGTCCGAGGAACGCTGTCCCATCTGCTGGGAGACTACGATTGTGATACCCTTCTGCGCCCGACACGGTATATGTCTGTCCTGTATAGAGCGGATGCTGCAGGGAGCTGGATGTTTGATCTGCCCACTTTGCCGTTCGACACCTGTGCGCCAAGCTCTAAACTGGAGACAGTTGAAGCTTTTTCAAGCGCTCAAGCCGCAAATTATACCTCCGTGGATATCAAACGATTTGTGTCTTCAGTATAAGAGGGATAGATTGCATTTAGTATTTCGAAATATTGCACGCTATGAATCTGATCTGTCCTGAAAACTTATAATAAAAACTTTTCATTGTTTTATTGTGTATCGATCAAATTGGGGGGAGCAGGTGTGAGAATTAGTTTTATCATTTTAAAAAAATGTACTATCCTAACCTTAAGTACGCTCGTCTGAATCAAGAGACTGCTAAGCAGGATTTTCTAGAGCACCTTGCGGATGCGAAGAACGCAAGAGACGAAGAAGCCAAAATGCACTATTCTAACCTTAAGTACGCTCCTCTGAATGAAGAGGATGTCAATCAGGATTTACTAAAGCACCTTGTGTACGCTCCTCTGAATGAAGAGGATGTCAATCAGGATTTACTAAAGCACCTTGTGTACGCTCCTCTGAATGAAGAGGATGTCAATCAGGATTTACTAAAGCACCTTGTGTACGCGAAGACAGCAAGAGACGAAGAAGAAGCCCAATTGCACTTCAAATATTCGAAGAGAAATAGTTATATTGCGGGCATGGAGGGTGTTGATTTATGCACTAAGACCAAACTTATTATTCTAAACGATGAGCGACTGAAATTGAGACTAACTATGATAGAAAATGAATTTCTACTAACTGCGATAGAAGATGAATTTCTTCACAGCATTGTATTCGAAAGAACAAAAAAAACACACGAAGTGAGGGTTTAAAAGTTTATTAAAGTTTTATAAAAATACAAAGTCTCGTTGTTCCCTCTCCTCACTCATTCCCTTCTTCCCAATCTTCATCTCGTTCATCGTCCTCCTCGGGTGGAATTGTTTCTGTTCCGCTCGACTCTTCATCCTCTTCAAAATTTATCAGAGTAGGTATACGTAATGTCCACGGTATCGCTTCAGCAAAGATCGGTGCTCTACAAACGGGGAAAGAAAATTATAAAACCATGTCGAAAATACAAAAGTAAAAATTTCTTACCTGCACATAGGACACCGGTTATCCTGCAATAATCGGTAGCAACATTCCGCGCAGAATTCATGGTGGCACTGAAATGCCATCTTTTCTGCGACGTGTGCATAACACACGGCGCAACTTTCGTACTCATCTTGAAGCCTGCAAGTAAAATGTGTGAAGAAAAAAATAAAAAAATAAAAAAAATACAAGTCCGTACCAAATTATTTGAATTCCATTTTCTTCGATGAGTACCATGCCCTCGTCCGGCGGAGGGATGGGTGACAGGTCCTCCAAGAGGAGAGGTAACCATCTGCCATTCACAAAGAAGGCCTCCCCTGTCAAGTCGATGGTGGTATTCATCTGTAAAAGAAAAGTCACGAGTTTTAGTAATTTCCAGAGAATTTATAATTTTTACCCCTGCAAATCCTTATTAATTTCCCAGTCGCAAAGAGGAACAGAGAAAAGAGTGTTAGAGAGAAGGGAAAATACCTTTGAGTTGCTTGATCCGCTAGGGGTTTCTCGAGGTTGCGTTTGGGAGAGAAAATAAGTGAACTAAATCATACACTTTTCAAATTCGGGAAGAATGAATTCTAGTGGTCGAAATTTAATGCTGATCCTGTTGTTTGATCCGAAATTTGCTAAAAAAATTTCACCGCACAAAGTACCGGGTGAAATGTAAGGGTTACTTTTCACCGCACAAAGTACCGGGTGAAATGTAAGGGTTACTTTTCACCGCACAAAGTACCGTATAAATTTTTCGTTACAGTTTATCATATGATTAACGTATGATTATCATATGATTGTGAATTTAAAAGGCGGGAACTATTTTTTTCATTATTTTTTAGGATGGATTCGAAATTGACAAAGAAGACGTTTTCCAAAAAATCACTTCCACATGTCTGTTTCTGCGGGGAACCGGTTCGGGAGTTCACCATTAACAAAGAAGGTGCGCGCAAAGGAGAAAAGATGGAATCGTGTGGTACTGCTTTGTGGAATTCCGAAACTCGCGAAAAATTCGGAGGGTGTAGCTATGTGAAATTTCAAGGGGACATTTATCTGCTATGCGAAACATGCAATCACCCTATGAAGTCGTACAAGAACATTATCAGTTCCGCTATTTGCGTTAATGAGCTCTGCGTTGAAAGGAAAGATGATACAAAAAACGAATCGATGGTTCAACAGGCGCACTCTAAGTTTCCTTCATGTCAATGCGGGGATGAATTTGCTATTAGTGTCAGAGGAAAAAACATCTCGATGTTTTGTAAACGGAAACAATGCAAAGACACTCACGGAGTCGGAATTTGCGGAGCCGATGCAATTGTGTATTTCTAATACCGATGAAACAATACCAAACTCTTAATTTTGCAACAAGTTTATTATTTTACAATGGACACAATGGAAGTTCTCTCTGAAGTCGCAAAGAGCGTAAAAGTGGCAATGAAAACCCTGAATGAATTTGCTAAAACTGGCGTGTTTGAAGAAGTTGTAGACGTTTCTGAACAGCTGAAGAATATTGGAAAACTAATTACAAGTCACAAACGCAAGAGCGCTGTCAAGAAAATTCCTTCTCCTAAACTTTGCAAACCTATGAAGGTTTCCAAGAAAATTATTGAGTCCGAAAAGAAATAAAATATTTTTTTACGCTTAATTCTCGTCTTCTTCCCATTGAGACTCCATAGGTTGTAGCGGGTAGTAGTTTCCGTCGCTAGCTAAATAATATCCCTCAGGTGCTGACGATTTGGCGTTGGCTTTGTTATAGTCCCCGTAGATATCACGTCCGAACCCTGTTAGTTTACTGAATACTTTCAATCCGTTCCCGCGCTCAGTTTTCATACGTTGTTTGTATTGGTTATTAGCCCTAAAATTTGCGTTTTGCTCTTGGTTATGCATTTGACGTGCACCTCTTGAATCGCGGCTAAATTGTTGGTTAGCAGTTCGGTTAGACACATTTGCTCGCTGACGTTCAGCCCCTAAAGTTCGTCCGCTCGTGGAACGCCTGTAAGCAACAGTTGCTGCCCTAGCATCTGCAGCTGCCTTTGCGTTAGAAGCTCGAGCTGCGTTTTTAGCAGCAACATTTACTTGTTTAGTCGCAACGCGTTGAGCGGTCACAGCGCGACGATTATCCATATATTTCCCCATTGTTTTAAAATTGTGTACGGTAATTTATACCCTATAAAGATTAGTAGTTTGATCGGGTAAATTTAAACGAAGTACTTTCCGTATTTCAAAGTCGCTAGGGTTCCCATGTCAGGACTTCCCTCTTCATTTTGTTGATTTAAGTAAGCATTAACACCGAATTTACCCACGTCCGCTACCTTGTCGAAAACAGCTAGCCCGTTCCCTCTCTCAGTTTTAATACGTTGTTTGTATTGGTTATTAGCCCTAAAATATGCGTTTTGCTCTTGGTTATGCAATTGGCGCGAGGTTCTAGAGTCGCGTCTGAATTGCTGGTTAGCGGTACGATCGGCTATAGCTGCTCGTTGACGCTCAGCTCTGAGAGTTCGTCCGCTGGTAGCTCTTCGATAGGATGCGTAGCTTTGAGGCATTTTGTAAATATACCCTTTTAGTCTTGTAGGAATAGTATTCGGAAAACATGCACATTTATTGTACGATTAATATGTTTCACTGTGGAACCCTTTGTTTAACGAGTGGAGGGATGATTTTTTGTTGGACGCGAGGTTGATACGATGACACTACAGGTACCATCGCGGGACGCGTCCTACCCTTCGGATTGTAACCCAGGTTAGTTACTACATTTCCCGCTGCACGTCTCATGGTCTGGATGTTTCGCGCTCTCCTGTTATTTAGGATCATTTGCCTGGTCAACCGCTTATCCATTTTCTAGACTAAAATTTGAGGAAATAATAGGAGATAGTCTTTATATGCATTTTAACGGCTAATTTTTATCCTCTCTTCATCCAATAGACCTCAACACATATAGAGTGACGCATAGCACTAGCAGCTACAGTTGTGACTGTGAACCGCAATGTAGTAGCTGAAGGCATTACCATTACAGGAGGATTGATAATCGCGACACCTAGCGTACCGTTGCTCGCTCCATCGTCTATAAATGTGTTGCTAAAATTCTGGAAGGTGTATCGTCTTACCCCTCCTTGACAATCCAGGAATGCTCCACTCTTCGAAGAGTTGTACATAATTTTACAGGTACCGGTATACCCCGCGGGATAAGATACCTCTCCTCCTCCATCGAATAGATAAGTAAAAGTACCAATAGCGGCGCTTGTAATTCGAAGCCAGTACGTAGATCTTTGACAATCCCCTAGAACAGCAAAAAAACCGCACGCGTAAGCTTGTTCTCCTGTTTGGGTAGCTTTGGATTTATATCCGGATGCTACTGAATAATTACCCGTACAAGTATTAAGTTCTCCTCCCGGTATACTCGCACCATTACAACTGCCGCTAATAGTATTATTAGATCCTCCTGCTATGACTGATGTTGTTACATTATTAAGATAATTAGTGTTTCCTCCTCCTATAGTTCCATAGGTTGAAAAATTGTCCATACGATTGCTGAATCCTCCTCCGATGGTACCGTGATCGCTATCTACTATGGTATTGCCTTGTCCTCCTACTATAGAACCATTAGCGCAAGCCGTGGCGATTACATTTCCGTTTCCTCCCACAACGCAACCTTGATAGCCATTTACTTGATTAAAGGCCCCTCCTCCAATGAATCCATAACCCCCGGTCACTGTGTTGTCTTGTCCACCTACAATAGCTGCAAAGCTATTGCTGGCGACATTTGTGTCTCCACCCGCTACTACAGTACTGGTGTTGGAAGCGGTATTAGTAGTGCCTCCTCCAATAAAGGAAGTACTTCCTCCTATCGAAATAGTATTCCCGTTTCCTCCCGCGATGCTTGAATACTGTGCATTATTGGTTTCCGCATTTCCTATCGTCAATTTTCCCAACGAATTAATATCACCATCGCCTGTGAGTGATAACGTCTGACTACCTGTGCTGTTTGTGATAGTAAGTAGTTTTGAAGTGTTAATATCCGGAGGAGTAACAACCAAGTTTAATTTATTAATAGGATCAGCTGCAACATCAACATCACCGTACATGGTAGACCTCTTACGAGGAGCTGTGTAACCGTACATGACAATTGAGTAAATAATACAATAGACATACCTAAGAAATGGGGTATCTTCCATCAGACTAAATTGCTCGAGTGATCTTCAAGTACCTCTCTTCGCTCGTTTCGGGTGTTTCGAAGGGCTATAATACTCGCTAAGAAACGTTCCCTGCACGGGAAAGTTCCTGTGAAATAGTAATAAATAAAGGCTACTAAAAATTGCACTAGTATTGCTGTTAAAACACCGTAAATATAAATTGAATCCATTTTATGAGCGTGTATCACTAATCAGAGTTGCTAAAGTTAGCGAGAAAGCATTTCCGATAAAAGTCACTTCGGTTACGCCGTCAGGGTATGTCATCCAAAATTCCAAGCTACTGTACGATGCTTCGTCACACGTATACATTAAGTCTTCGGTCTGGGAAGGATTGACCCATATGCTATAAGAGTCTCCCAACGCTGTGGCGCTATCCATCGGAATGTGGACTTTCGCAATGATATTACCTGCACTTTCCCTAGGACGCGCTGTGCTGTGGTACTTGAAACCAGCGCGAACGTTTGAGTTTAGAAAGAAATAGGCAGGGCGTGTCCTTAAGGTAGGACCTAGCGCGGGGTCGTTGGCTATAACTCCTCCATTGGCGGTGAAATTGACGACAGCGCTAGTGGAATAATACTGAAAATCCATAAACGCTGCAAGTATAGATCTCAGTCCGAAATCGATGGTCATAGCGTCGACAGTGCTAATGTTTATAGTGGTGGCTCTGTTGACACTTATTGATAATGCTCCTGAATTAGGTAATGTTGTGACTATAGTGCATGTAGGTGTTGCTCCTAGCACAGTAACCGGATTGGCTCCGTTATTTGTTATGCCTGAAGTGCTTACACCCGCAGACGAGATCGAAGCTATAAGGCCGTGGGTTGCGAAACTTTTTGAAGCATGGTAAACGAGGCACTCTTGTATTTTAGCGGCTACAGTAGCGCCTGTCATCTGGACATTCTGAGTGAAAGCTATGTAATCCTTAAAGACAACGTTTCCTCCTGAAGCTATAAAGTATGTAGTATAGAAAGGCATCTCCGTAGGCTGCAATTTAGGATTAAACGAAAGAGGCAACTCCAAAGACTTAACATTAAATTTATATATATGCAAAGGAGCCGAAAGAATATAGCCAGGGCGATCGCGGGAGGAGTTAACGGTAACTTCATTTCCCTCTCCGCTTATCATAAACTCCCTATAGTAAACCATAATTATTTTAAATTTATTTAGTCCACCAGACACCCGTAACTAGTATCGATGTTATTTAAACGACGACTTCTAGTTGTCCTACGCGACGAATGCGCAACAGTGAATCAACATGAGCGAAGAACTGCAAACGACTGTACTTTCCAGTATTATCAGGAGCGCCCCACGTCACACCAGAGCTGAGTAGGTACCCTGCTAAAGTGAAAGCAGCACTTACATGTAAGAAAGCTGCAACAGAATTTTTAGGGAGCATCAACCCTCCAGGATTTGCATAAAATTTATCGCAAAAACCACCCGGTTCATCGGTAGGAGCGACTCCAGCAGCCCTACAACGAAGCACTGACGAATAACCACCTGGTCCGTAATCCTCCCCTACTGCAAACCCATTAGTAATCGTAGTTGCGAAAACACTATCGGGAGTCGCCGCTGCGTATACTTTGTATTTGCTAGGTTGCCATGTAGATGTATCAAATTCTCCGCTGAACGCGTTACCTGCAGCGTAAGAACTCACGAATTTAGACCTCTGGGTCGCCAGAGTCAGCTGGAGTTCAATATCAACCCCAGCGGCAGCAGAATCAAATCCTGACATTTGACCTGGCGATTTTTCTAAATTTAACCCAATCGCGAATTTAGAAGGTTGACTACCGCAGCGCTGTAATTCATGAAAGTCTTGCGTGTTATTCGTACCAGCTGGATGTTTACGCAGGTAGTCCCATTCCTTAATGTTATTAGATTTACCCATCGTGTTAAAAGTTCCTAGTGCCATTTTTAGCTGCACAAGCGCGCGCGCTCCTCCTGTAGCTGTTTCCACCGGTTGAGCTGGTATGTATTCATTCCCGATCTTCCATTGGTATTCCGCGATATTATTAGCGACATAACTAACGTCCGAACGGATATCGCGGAGGTCATCTGAATTTCGCATTAAGACGAACCCGCCTTTGACCGAAAGCGAACGCTCAGAAAATGTTAGGGTCTGTTTGCTGGCAGAGGTGATTTGACGCACATGTTCGTGGAACGTAGAGAAATGCAAGTCCAGTCCATCGTTTTCAATTTTAGACATTAGCGCTTGGTCGAAGTCTTGGAGCACGGTGCAGAACTGAACATGTAGTTCAACGTCTGAAATCTGGTAGTAACCGTTCGGAAACGCTGTAATTACATGTCCTGCAGCATACACGGGATTTGTTACGGGTGCTATCGCGCACGCTAAAGTTCCCAAACTATTTCCTGTCGCCATTCCCGGGTGTGGCATAATGGCTGTTTGAATGGTTTGCGCAAAGGTTAAATGAGTAAAACCAACATTTGCAGTGTTCGTCTCGGCAATAGGAACCTTGTATGTTTTAGCGGCTATCACGGCCGCTGTTGAGGTTGACCACAAGCAGTCTTTGTTCTCTGCCAGGTAAAACTCCAAAGTAATATTTCCCATGTATTTGACGGGAAGCAGCTTCCCGATCGCGAGAAGTCCTAACATAGGACGCACTGTATAATAGTGTCCAACACCGTTGTAGGTCGTCTTTGTGTAGTCAATAACGGTATTATGTTCTGAATGATGGTTGCTCGCAGTGATGGTTTGAGCAATATCTTCAGGATCGTAAAACCCTTCCTGTTCTCCTCCGTCTGTCTTACGCCACTGGGGGGAAGTAGTAGCTTCAAGCATAAAACGATACAAGTCATCGTAATCTTGGATATCTTCGATAGTGGTGGAACCTGCTAGTACTTTTATACGGTTAAAGATGCACTGGATTCCGGGCTGAAAACGCAGTGTTTTCATGCAGTTGACGTTGGAGGAATGGAGACGTTCGACTCCCAAGTAGGGGATACCTGAAGCTTCTGTAAGCACAGTTCCTAATGTACTAGTTTGAAAATTGTTTCCCAATCCTGCAAACAATTCAGACTTAAAACTCATGTAAATAGTATCTGGGTCAATGTAGTCTTGGGCAGGAATTTCGATGCGTAAGATGTTTCCTGCGCGGAAAGTACCCCCATATTTAGGGGTGATAATAACTTCTTTTCGGGAGGTGATTGCTCCAAAAGTGGCCTGATCTATATAAGTTAGCTGCGAACCAGGGACTGTTTCGATATGTTGAGCCATTTTAGAGATTATAAAATAAGTAAGAATAGACACATTGCTCTTTTAAGACTTTAATCGATTCAAATTTATTCATACATATAACATTGATTTGAGATTAGAATAGCTTATAGTGCGCGAAAGTTGGGGGCGCCTCTTCGGTTGCGACTTCTTAAATTCATTGACCAATGTTAAGTACAGGAGTCTCACACCTACCCGTTTTATGGTACACCGTTGAACTGAACCCACCAGGCCTAGGTTTAGAATTCATGTAGATATTCAGGTAATGATTTCCAACGAGAGAGTTAGTACATGGGTATGTGTCGTATTCAATAACTTCGTTCGGAGGAGAATTCTCCTGCTCCGGCGATAGGTCCTCCCGAGAGCGCTTCGTGACTCGAATTTTTTCCATTTTTAAATGCTTTCAGCTGGGCGACTGCTAACTTTAATGTTTTTGTCGATGGATTCAGATCTTCGCGTTCCTCATCATCAATGAATTTAGAAAGTGTCGGATTCTTTCTCGGAGCAGCTCTCTTCTTCACTAGACATCTCCTCTTCGCTGAAAGGTTCTTTTTCGGCATCGGTTAACCAGTTTTTGTGGAACCGTTCTTTAGGGTCTTGGCGTTGATTGTTTATATGCAGGAACGAATAAGGGTCTTTGGTTATATCGTAGAACATAGCCTTGAAATCTTGTTCTTTCATCCATTCCCTATTTTCGCGGGTAATTTTCTCCATCTCATCCCCATTTCTAACTCTGAAAATAACCATGTTCGTTGTATTGTTTCGCACAGGAGGACTGAGAGCCAAATACTGCTGTGTGATAATAATAATGCTCACATTTACGTGGCGACCTCTAACGGCTATTGCTTCTAACGCTCCCATGCGTCTGCTGTTCATGATGCCTTCAGTAACCATATCGTCGAATATAAACAAGGTATTAACAGGGGTTACTTTATTAACCTCTTCAGCTGTTTCCAGCAAAACAGTCACATCATTTTCGTTAAATTTATCAAAAATAGAACCGGGAGGTAAACAGATATTTTTCCATTTTCCATCGAGATGAAATGTCCTGCTCCAAATAAAAATAACATCGAATTTATTTTTATACTTATCAGCGTCCAGCAGCAAGTCCACAACGAGGTTAGTTTTGCCTGATTTTCGGGGAGCGACGACAGTCAATAGAAAAGGTGGTTCGGGTAATCCGAGGGTAACTTTGCATTTTAGCGGTATGTTGTTTTCTTTTACAGGTAATACTTGTAGTATAGTTTCCTTCTTAGAAATATTTGCCCTGAAATCTGGAGACGGGGGTGGAGGAGGAGGAGGCAGTATGGGAGGGCGTTTTAATGTTTGGACCAGGGGTCCCGCTAGCGACTGGAAGCTCCTCATCTGATTCTTCTGATTCATCGCTCGACGTATCGTTAAGTGAGGTTAAAAAATTATTAATCGGTACATTATATTCATCTAGCATTTTTAGTCGCATACGTTCAACAGCGGCATCTGCTATTACTGTCATTTCGTCCTTCCTTCGCTTTTCATAAAGGTTTTTTGCCATCTCGCGTTTTCTGGCAAGCGCTTCCTCCTGTTTAGGGTTCAATTTCTTGAGTTTTGCTTGAGTTTCATCCATTTTCCAGAGGTAAAAATTATGGAATAGAGGTACTAGGTAGATGGTTCGTATAGTAACCATCGATAAAACAATTAGGGTAGGTAGGTAGAATAGAGTACTCATTATTTTAAAAACGTTTTCGCTGCGAAATGAGTCGGTTCAATGCAGAAAAAACCAACCCTAAAAAATACAATGGGTTAGGGCGAGGTGCATCTGTAATTTCAAACAACCGGATTGAAGAGTCGCTATCACCTCTACCATCGCAAGGTACTTATAACAGGAATTACAGCCAACCACCTTACGATCCCTACGATTTGACTACATCTCCGGTTAATTTTGAAAATAATCCAACTGAAAAGTTACTGGAGAAAGCGTACAAAAATGCGTACCAAATATTAAAGAAGCAATATCAACAAGATGATAATCAACCGAATATATCTACTAAAGACCGCCGTTTGTTGAGCAAATTATTCCATACAGCAACAACTAAATTAAATGATTTTCGAACTGCGGATACGAGGAAGGCGCGGGAAATTGAAAGAAATAGGATATCGGGTGTAGCCAATGCATCGAGACCAGGTATAATCCGGAAAGATCCAGTTCCGAACGCTGTAGAAGGAAGAAGCGAAATCGGAGGGGAAGATGTAGGTACTCGCATACCTGGACTTAGTTCTCGAGTTGAACCTAGTTCAGATAGTGTCAGCCCTACATCATCATCTTATCATCGAGCTCCTGTAGAGGTCAATTACGGTAGAAAAGGACCTCCAAAACGCCCGCTCTCCGCGCAGAATGATCCTATCGTTCAAAACCGTAGACTTAGCGATACCGGGGATCTTCTAATGGCTACGGAAGAGGATCCTGGTAATTTAAATGACGATGACATCAATGACGAGCCGTCACTGAATGATCGGGCACTTATCGTCAGACCGAACACTGGACAAAATCAAATTGGCGGTTCATCCATTAATAATAGTGGTGCTACATCAGACGAACTGCTATTTGATGAAGAGCCGTATGAAGATGATGAAGAAGAGCCTAATGGAGAAGAAGAGTTTGGTGACGCTCAGATGGTCCCTTACACTACGCCTCCACCTCCAACAGGAGGCGACCCATCAGCTCCCTCTAATTCCCTTCCAATGCAGACTTTTACTCTCAATATGAACACCCCAGCAGTTCCTCCTCCTGTGACTCCTCCTGCTGTGACTCCTCCTGCACCTCCTCCTGCACCTCCTCCTGCGCCTCCTCCTGTGATTCAACCTACACCGGTAGATATACCCGGTATTATTAATGCTAGTAGCGCCGCTATTAACTCTGGCATCAGCACAGCCTTGACTGCTATCGAGAGAGTATATAATCAGCAACGCGCACCCTCTAACTCGGAAATCTTATCAGGGGGCGTAGCTCCTGAGGGTTACTATGATATGGAGAGATACGCTAATCAAAGAGCAAATTTTTTACAAGGGGGAGGACGCGAACGTATACAAGACCGGTACAGCGATAGACGAGATGTGTCGCCTAAAAGACAAGGAGTACCTATCATGATTCCTACCAATGAAAACTGGAACACTCCTCGAACTACTATTCCCATGCAGATAACTAGAGAAGGGGAAGCAAATTTTTTACAAAGGGGAGGACGCGAACGTATACGAGACCGGTACAGCGAAAGACGAGATGTGTCGCCTAAAAGACAAGGAGTACCTATCATGATTCCTACCAATGAAAACTGGAACACTCCTCGAACTACTATTCCCATGCAGATAACTAGAGAAGGGGAAATACCACCTAGTCAAGGGAAATTACAGGGGTCTGAGCTAGTGGTGAGAAATCCTCCCGGTAGTAGTACTGATGATAATAACGAATGGGAGGAAGAAAATATAAGTGGAGATACAGTGCGGAGGAGCATAGAAGAGAACCCTGATTCTATAGCGGCGAGAGAAGAGACTATAACAGCTAATCGTAAAGGTAAAGAAATGGCGGAAGCACAAAAGGAGACTCACGTAGTGAGGCGAAGAAAGGACGCTCCTTCGACGAGAATAGTGTCCCCTGAATCAACAACGAGTCCTGAATATGAAGGAGCTGGTGATGTGGAAGTAAGAAACCCCAATTTTGCTACTTCCGCTGAACGCGAGGAAATGATACGCAAGTACACGCAATATCTGCAGCAGCGGTATCCTAAAGTTGATCACTCCGCTCTGATAGCTGCTTTCAAAAATAATCTTATAAATCACCCTGATTCAGAAGCGGGAGCGGAGGAGGTTAGAAAATCTAACACTGTACCTGAAAGGGTGAAAAAAGATAAGCATAAACGCGATGCAAAGCGCGCAGCTAATAGTAAGAAAGCAGCTGATGCAGCCGAAGAAAGGACAGCTAGCATGTTGCGGACAGCTGGAGCTTCAGGGGAGGGGATTGTCGTTGGGAATGCTACGCCTGCTCCTGAGAGAATGACTTTTCCGTATGGACTTCCTAAACCTGTTACTGACTTTGGATTTCCTCGGGACTTTCAGTTTACAGGTGATCCTTTGAATCCAAGCAATAGTAGACGTGTTATTCCTAAACGCTCTACACCTCCTCTCTCCGGGTGGTCATTTATTAGACCGGTGGGTATTCTTAGCCCTCCGGAATCTCCTACTAAGCTCGGAGACGGTTCTTCTAATTTCATCATAGACAATAACGACGATGATGAGGTGCTCCAGAGTCCTCCGCGAAACAGAAGACTCAAATCTACTAATAGTGACATTCACTCTTCTGAATCTAGTAGTACTCCTGTTTCGGTGGAGACAACTGTTGAAACGCCCTCGGCGCCTGTGCCTGTTCCTGAAATTCCTAACGCTGACCCTATCCTTTCCGACATGCAACAAACGGGAAATTTATCGAAAGGAAACGAAGAAAAAAAGAAGAGGGACAACTTTAGGACGATGCGTGTACCGGAAAATAGGGAGAAGAAGAAGAAGACGTACGAAGAAGAGGATAAACTAACACCAGGAATCGTGAATAAGAATGTGGTGAACGTTTACCCTTCAAACGATAGACAGTATACGCCCGATAATAGTGTACCCTACAACGGGTATCCTACTAGAAGCCGTAACACTCCTTATTACGATTCCTTAAGTGCTGCGGAACGCAGGAGATACAGAAGACGAAAGTATCATGAATCGCGCGATCACCCAGAATTGCGGGATACTAAAACTTTTATGGACTTGCTAGGTGAATATAAGGCGGGAAGAGCGACAATCAGTAGCGACAATGCGATACTTCTAAATCGACGAAAACTAACTAAGAAAAAGATCGCTAAGAAACTCAGAAAGAAATTAGGAATTAAAAAAAATGCCTCGACTCGAAAACACAGGAAACACCGACTTCCTACGGTACCTGGGCCCTCCGCACCTCCAACCGAAAAAAGTGGACTGGCAAGGGGACCCGCAGAAACGCCTCCTCTCCGGCGCCCAAATCCTTTCGCCCCGCGCTAGGCAATTAAATCACATAGCCATGAACAGGCTAGATCCTGAAGCGCAAACAAAAGTAACGGAACCCGCTGAAATTAAACGACATGTGAATGATATGGGATTAGCTAAAATTAATCTTCCCGCGCAATCTAGGATGTGGGCCTCATAATTTTTATTTCCTCGAATGAGTTTCAAGCAGAATACGCTAATAACGGATGAACTATACGTGCTTCAGCACAAAATGGACAAGTTGCTTCTGTATGTCGAAACGCAGTTCAAGAATTTAGACGCGAAAAAGATAAAAAGAAACAGAACGCAGAAAAACCGATGCCAGTTTATTAACAGCAGACGCGGAAAACCGTGTATGGGCTATGTATGCAAGAAGAGCAGAACATTATGTTACGCTCACCATATTCGCGCATCGCATAAAGAAAATAATTTATTTATTCCGAAGGCATTTGTACCTATAACTGAATCTGATATAGTAAATGATAATGAAGATGAATGCAGTGTAGGTGAATATTTACAACAGCTTATGGAAACTGTGAAACATTAAACTTTTGCTATTTTAAATACTGGTTCATCCAAATCTTCGTGATAGTAGGGTTGTGTATATTCTTCATAATAAGTGTCTTCCTCTAATTCCGAACCATCTTCTAGCTCCAGCACATCGTACTCATCCTCCTCATCTCCTTCGTACTCGCCAGCGTAGATATGACCCACAGGAACAGTTAGAATTCCATTTGCTTGCATTCGAAAGTCGCTGTTTAGAGTGATTCTCGATGTTTGAGATGTCTTATTAAACGTACGGGTCAAGTGAACGTGGAACACTTTGGAAAAATCACTACTTCTGGTTGAAGAAGAAATTCCTCCTCGAATCGAGGAACCCAAGTCCACTGTCCTCCCGCGATAATCGATGCTTCCGAAATGAGTAGAAGCTTCAATAAAATCCCTGAAATTAAGAAGGGAAGGCTTAATACCTTTCGAGGCAATCTTGTAGTGTAGTTCATCAGCTGAATTAATGTAGATGTACGCGTACGTCTTGACAGTTACTGCTATCATCCATAGTATGCGCACTCCTCCAGCTTTTCCTTTCTTGTGCTTTTTTTCGTAATCGGAACTGTCTTCGTTCTTCAAGTAAAGAAACTCATTCTTTAAATTTAAATTGGAAATTTGGTTTCCGCGCACGTACATGGAATCGGTATCCCCGTAAATCGGACCGTTCATTATAGACGTCTCACATTCATCGCAAGTATTCTCTGTAGGGTTGGGAAAAGCAGGAAAAATAACTGATTTTCGTTGCGCGAACGTAGAATCAATCAGCGCAAATTTCTCCCAGTTCATCCTCCGGGAATAAGCTAATATGAAGGCTCCAAATTGATAAGGTCTCGAAATAACAGGATCAGGGTTGCTACCTGTTAAGATAGCTGTTTCCCCTATAAACATAGCTCCTTCCCAGATGTACTTTGTAAAAAATTCATCTGTATCTGCTTTCGTAGCGGCTATAGTGGTTACTTCAGTGATTAGTGCTTGAAGCATTTTGCCGTAAAGACTGTTGGCCATCAATTTTCCATAAGCGCGCAGAGCAGCGTTATTGGATGTGTCGCCCTCTTTCTTCAGCTCCATCGCTTTAGTTACATGCTCTTGAAAAACTTTACCTTGAGCAGGGTAAAGCCAAGCAGCCTGTAGTCTTATTTTGTAACCAGCAAAATAGGCGTTCTCGAGATCTACAGAGGTATAAGTACCCTGATCATTGATCAAATCCCATTTCAAAGCTCCTTTCACGCGCTGTGGTAACGCCGCCAAGAACAATGTTTTAGGAGAAGTGTAAGAAACCGTGTAGAATCCAATAGGTAGCTTCCCCGTTTCATCAAATTCTTCTTGAATGGAATACATATCAGCAGAGTACTTCGCCTCTCCTAATGGATAGTCATACAGGTACATGACACTTGGGTATAATGAATTAAAATCCAATTCTTGAATATAATTCACTCCGTGCATGTCGTACTTCAAGTTTGTCTGCACATCAATTTTTGTGCGATTTGAAAACCACTTCTTCTCCGCATCAGATAGAGCGTCATAATCCAAATCAGTTCGATCCAATAAAGTTTGCTGTTGATAAATACGATCCGTAATTAGGTTTAACAAATTATCTTCCTGAAGTTTGGGAGAAATCCATTCCTTGCGTCCCACAAAAACTCTTCCTCCATAGGTAGCTTTCCTTATAGCATCATAGCATTCCATTGAAGGAGGGACCATAATTTCTTTCTTGCGAGGTGCTGAAGTATGCCACGCAACATATGTCATTTGAGACACAGTCATGTAGCTCCAACAATCGTAATGTAACGCGTCCCAAATCTTGTTGAAGAATAAGTTGCAGAGTTCACGCATCCCCATAACGTCAGCCTTTAAATAAAACTGGCTCACCAAGCGCAAAGATATTTTCGGTACTCCAGCAACGGGTATCATAAACGGCTTTACTTGCTCTTCCGTCCAAGGTTCTGCTAATCGGTACGCACTTTCACAGTCACCTTCGTAATAATTAGCGCAATCGTTTAGTTCTGCGAGCGTTACCATCTTTTCGATATCCTCAAACTTCTTAATAATTCGGTGCGGAAACGACTTTTTGGTGTGTTCCGCAGAAACCCCAAAATCAGAGCAAGCACTCTTTAAAGAACACATAAAGAAATTAATAGGATCAAATACCTCGTAGGTGTTGTAGCTGCACGCGCTCTCCTTGATGGGAATCTTCATTGTGAGGGATAAAATCCGGTTGCCGTTCATCAGCATATCCGAAATTACAACCGTCTTGCAAAATATCGGATCCAGTAAAGCAAAGCGAAGGATTAATTTCGCATCAAAACGACCTCCGTTCCACGCTACAAGCAGCATAGTTTTGGCCTTTTTCTCCCTCGCCAAAAACAAGAAAAAATCACGCATCGCATATTTGCCGTAGTAATGAGAGTATTCAGTCCCATAGTGCACTCCAGCAGCGTAGACTTGAAATTCATCTTTTTCACCACTGTTCAATGTTTCAAAATCATAGTACACAATCTGTCTATCGCTTAAACGAGGGACAGGCTTTTGGGCTATGTACTTGTAATCTTTGCGTACCGTCGTGACGATTCCTGATGCTTGATCCTTCATTTGGTGATTCTTGAAGGCTACTCGTTTGCGGCTCATTATATTTTGTTTCAGATTTTTAACTTTCGATTTATCGGTACATTCATGCTTGAACCAGTAATCCACAAAACAGGTAAAGCATCTTTTCTTTGGTGTACCGTCCTCGAGAATACCGATATGTCCAAATGATATCTCTGGATTCTTTTTGGCGTGTCCGAAATATTTTCGACAATCCGCAGCATCAAAATAAACAAGCTTGCGTTGCTCTCCACACTCATTCCACTTAATGTTTCGAATAATTCGTAGAGACGTGTCGAAGATTAGGACAGGGCAGTTGTAGAACTTACATATTCCCTCCGCCGCTTCACTCATAATATCCACAGGTTCCTCAGGTCCGAGACTGAATAATTCTCTCGTGTACCTTATTCTTAGTCCGAAGTTCACAGCTGCTCCATGAATCGTATCTTGCGTAGCAGTAGCGTGAGCGTAGTTAAATTCAGAAACTTTAAGGATAATATTATCCTTGATAGATGCAAAGAAGCAATTTCTATCTGAAGTCGAGGGACACCGTACTTTATAGCAGACAGTTCCAACCATCATATTTTTGGTGCTGTCCTGCTTTAATTCGAGCGCTGCAGGAGGACGTATGGAATCCAGAACTCTTCCTTGCATATGTTCCAAATTGACATGTTCATGTCTAAACGTCAACTTGATCCCATTAAATGAAGCACTATTTCCGTAAGGCATGAATTGATACAGCTGGAACCATCTGTAGACAGCTTGAAAAATATCCAAGTTGGAAAGCCTGTTGTTCAAATTTAACAAACGAAAATGGTTGTTAGTTTGTCCTCGGGTATTCATACCTGGTACATTGCGGAATAGTTCCGGATTCGCAAACCACGATTCGTAGCGGTTGACACCTCGAAATCTTCGGAAAATATTGCCTTCCATTGTAGTTTCAGTCATGTCAAATTCAATAATTAAGTATACGAGGCGTAAGCGTTCGTTATTCCTCAAAAGTTGTATTGATGTCCTCGGAATATTACCAATAGCGTCCAATACGTCTTCGATAGGTTTATTTTCACCCTCGTTGTCGAGGTTCAAGTCCAATGAATAGAGATACGCGATAATAGCCAAAGCTAGTTTAGCGATGAAGGTCTGACCTATGTGGTTAGCATTAGCTTCTGCGTACAAATTTGGAAAGTTTGCGCGGTTAGCTTCGATCTGGGCAATATTTTGTTGAAGAGGAATATTTCTCCACTCATCAAACTCCCGCATAGCAATGTAATGCTGGGGTAACTCCGTGGCAGGATGTACGTTTACTACAACAGGTAGAGCAGGATCAAAAACTTCTTCGACTATAGCGCGCAGCGGTTCTCCTGTGGTCCATCCTATTAACGGACGATCCCGCACTTGATTAGCGCCTATAATCTTTCCAGAAGGAACTCCAGGTCTTCGGGTACGTCCTCCCGGGTTCTCGGGGGTTACTTCTGCAGTGCCGATACGGTAGTTGAAGTTAGCAGCAGGAGCTATCCGATTGTAGGGGCCAACGCGCGGGGTAGGAGCAGGTACATTAGGGTAAACAAGAATCGAGCGTTGCATTCTGAAAGTTTTTTGCGAAAACACCTTTGAAACGGGGACTTTGATATACTGATCGGGGCTGTCTGCCCGTCTTTATGGGGAACCCTCCCCATTTCACATGCCAATCACATGAAATTTTAGGGAGCCCCTGTCCCCATACAATTTTTTTTTTTTTTTTAGTGGTCACGTGACATCACGTGACTTTTTTCGCCGCCACACTGCTTTTCATGGATTTACCTTCCCCGAATGGAATGTCAAAAG
>Ga0315278_10001839_pt1 | contig 18780 bp, 12 predicted proteins | sample YL17G06_0_MG_FD_203880 | JGI IMG/M metagenome (GOLD analysis project Ga0315278, IMG submission 203880) | Sediment microbial communities from Yellowstone Lake, YNP, Wyoming, USA - YL17G06_0 | ecosystem: Environmental > Aquatic > Freshwater > Lake > Sediment | place: USA: Wyoming | collected... | reverse complement strand
TCTCAGCATCGGGGATCGAAACGCACGACCTCGTCGCGTTGCCGGATCTGTTGGGAGGTGACGACGGATTCCTCTGGCTCGATATCCCCGTGTGTGACGACGAAGCCGCGAGGATCCTGTCCGCAACATTCGGATTCCATCCCCACGCTGTAAGGGAGTGCCTGGAGAAACGGCGCATCCCCAAGATCCACACGTACGCCGACCACGTGTTTCTGATCCTTCACGCTCTCGAGTTCGAGGAGGAAGGTTGGGGACACCTCGTCGAATTAGATCAGTTCGTGGGTGATCGTTACTTGGTGACCATCCACGGGCCGCTGAGCGCTCACGTTCCACTGGAGACCGCGCTACGAGAGACCGACTCCGTGAGGAGGCGCATCGAGGCCGGCACGCTGCGACCCAAGAGCCCGTCCGAACTGGGTCATGCGATCGTTTCGGCCTTGGTCCTAGGACTGGAGCGGCATCTCGCGACGATAGCGGACCGGGTGGGCGTCCTCGAGCATTCGGTCGTTCGGAACGGCAAGAGAGATGATCCGCAAGAGGTCATCGAGCGTCTCTACGGCCTGCGACACCAGCTGCTCCTCATACGCACGACCGCGAGCTTGTCGCGAGAGGTCTACTCCGGAAGGAGGACGATGGCCCGCTCAACGGGCGTCTTGCCCGAACGACTCGCGATCATCGAGGACATCATCGATCAGTACGAGCATCTGTCTCGCCTGTGCGATGCCGAGACGGAGTTCCTCGACCAGGTCCTCGCGTTTCACGACGCGCGGACCGTCACCAAGATGAACGTCGCCATGGAGCGCCTTGCGCTGATCGCAGCCGTCCTGCTGCCTGTGTCGGCGATCTCAGGCATCTACGGGATGAACGTGATCGTCAACGGTAAGACGGACTTCGCGCATGTGGGAGCGGTTCTCGTCTTGATGGGACTCATCGTCGGACTGATGCTTCGCTGGGCGAAGCGTCAAGGTTGGTGGTAGGGCTCCCCGGAGTTGACCGGCGGGGGCAACCAAACTATGTTCACCTCGGTCAGCGAGGGTTGGGGGGGGTGCACATGGCGAGCGCGACGGCCGGCTTCGACGAATCGGTCGAGATCACCACTCAGTACGCGGTCGAAGAGAAGAAGAAGCTCAAGAAGAGCATCGGTCGCCTCGATATCCTGTTCTTTCTCCTCTGCACGATCGTCGGGTTCGACACGATCGGGGCGACCGCCGCCGCGGGAGCCCAAGCCTTTACCTGGCTGATCTTCCTCGGGATCTTCTTCTTCCTGCCCTACGCCTTGCTCACGTCCGAACTCGGCTCGGCCTTCCCCGAAGAGGGCGGCGCATACGAGTGGGTAAAGCTCGCGTTCGGCCGGCGCTTCGCAGCGGTCACCACGCTCTTCTACTGGGCCTCGAACCCGATCTGGGTAGGGGGCTCACTGGCTTTCGTGGCGCTCGCCGCGTTCAACACGTTCTTCAGGCCACTCACCGGGCTCTGGGCATACGCCTTCCAGTTCGTATTCATCTGGATCACCATCATCGCCGCGACCGTGGCCGTGAGCACCGGGAAGTGGCTCCAAACCATCGGCGCCCTCGTGCGCATCTTCGTACTCGGCTTCTTCACCCTCTCCGTCATCATCTACGCGTTCAAGAACGGGGTAGGCGGAGTCGGCGGTGGCGATTTCCTTCCGACGTATATCGGGTTCATCGGACTCGTCCCGATCCTGTTCTTCAACTTCGCCGGATTCGAGATCCCGAGCAACGCGGGCGACGAGATGGAGAACGCGCAGAAGGATGTGCCGGCGGCCTCGTTCAGAGCCTTCCTGCTTTCCGTGCTGCTGTACGGAGGACCGATCCTCGCCATCTTGGTGGTGCTGCCCGCCGCACAGGTCTCCAGCCTGGGCGGGTTCCTCGACGCCATCAAGGCGGTCTTCACGGTATGGGGCGGCGAGGTGAGCCCGGGGGGCACGCCGACCCTCGCCGGATTCGGTCTGCTCCTAGGGTGGATCTCGGCCGGCGCGGTCATCATCGGCGTGCTCACGAGCGCGATGGCATGGTTGATGGGAGCGAACCGCGCCTACGCGGTGGCCGCCCTCGACGGGTCGGCACCGAAGGCCATGGGGAGACTGTCGAAGAACGGGACGCCGATCGTCACGAACATCGTCACAGGGATCTTCGCCACGATCATCATGGTGCTCGCGAGTACCGTGGTGAACGGTAGCGCCGAGGCGTACTTCTCGGCCGTGTTGGGTCTCGCGATCTCCACGACCACGATCTCCTACCTCGGCGTGTTCCCCGCCCTGGTGAAGCTCCGGTACTCACGTCCGGACGTCGAGAGGCCCTATCGGGTTCCATGGGGGTTGGTGGGGGCCTGGATCGTGTCGATCCTCACCACATTCTGGGCTCTCCTGGCGACGGTCTCGCTGGTATGGCCGGGCTTCGGGGTGGGGTGGTTCGGTACCGCGGGCAGCCCATCCGAATCCTTGGCTGATCTCGGCTTCGCGAACCAGCGGTTCCTATTCGAGATGACGCAAATGGTTCCGTTGGTCATCGTGCTCGTGCTCGGCCTCGCCTTCTACCAGATGGGAGCGGGCGTTCGGAAACGGGAAGCCAAGGTCGTCGAGTTCGAACTGGAAGAGTCGACACCGCAGGACAGGGGAGGCGACAGATGAAGCGGCGGCGGCGTGCGAGCGCGCGGTCGCGTATGAGCCTGATCGCCATGCTTGGCGCGATGGCGCTGCTCGCCGGCGCATGCAACGGCGCCGGCGACGCGACGACCTCCCTGGAGGCGGTACAGAACCGTGGCATCCTGCGGGTGGTCTCGGATCCGAACTTCGCGCCGCAGTCCTACTACGACCAGCTGATCGGGCGGTGGCGCGGGTTCGACGTCGACGTGGCGACCGAGATCGCGCGGAGGCTGGGCGTCGATGTCCAGTTCAACTCCGGTGTCTTCGAAGACGTTCAGGCGGGGAACTGGCAGCCTGAGTGGGATCTGAGTGTCGGCTCGATGGCGATCACGCCCCAGCGTGCGGAGGTCCTCGACTTCACGTCTCCGTACTACTACGACACCGCCGTGGCCGCGGTGAGGCCGGGCTCAGGTGTCACCGCGGTTGCGGATCTCTCCGGGAAACGGATCGGCGTCACCGACGGCTCCACGTACGAGGCCTACCTGCAGGGCACGTTGGATCTGCCGGGTCAAGGCCCTATCCCCTCGGCCATCGACAACCCGGAGATCGTGAAGTACACCACCGATCAGGACGCGATCGACGACCTTGCGGCGGGGAACCTCGACGCGGTGATCTCCGCGCGTCCCGAGCTCCAGGAGGCGATCGATCACGGAACGGAGATCGAGATCGTCGGAGTCCCGCTCTTCACCGAGGAGCTGGCGGCCGCCGTGGTGAAGGATGCGCCGCTCGACCCCACGAGCCTGGTACAGAGGGTGAGCGAGATCATCGACGAGATGCACGCCGACGGGACGCTCTCCGATCTCTCCGAGAAGTGGTACGGGGTTGACCTCACGACGAAGCCTGCCTGAGCGCTGAACGCCGACGGGACCGAGCCGAGCCGTATCGCACCGCGTGATCCACCTTCTCGATCAGGCCTCGCGACCGATGGTCACTCGGCGCCGGTCGGGCGCGGATAGACTCCGAGCCCTGATCCCCTGCCCGGAGGCGAAGCGCGCGTGAAGGACCAGTATCAGGTCGTCGTGATCGGCGGCGGGATCGTCGGGTGCAGCGTCCTGTATCACCTCACGCTGCGCGGCCTGACCGACGTCGCGCTGATCGAGCGCGAGGAGCTCACCGCCGGCTCGACCTGGCACGCGGCGGGCGGGTTCCACGCGATGAACGCCGACACGCGGATCGCCGCCTTGCAGAAGTACACGATCGGCCTCTACCCCCAGGTCGAAGCGGAGTCCGGTCAGAGCGCGGGGCTGCACATGTCGGGCGGCATGGAGCTCGCGGGCACGGCAGAACGCTGGCACTGGCTGAAGTCCGAGCTGCAGTGGCTGCGCACCCAGGACACCGACGCCTACCTCCTCACGCCCGAGGAGGCCACGTCGATGGTCCCGATCATCGACCCGAGCGGGCTCTACGGCGCGCTCTTCGACCCGCTGGAGGGCAACCTCGACCCCAACGGCGCGACGCAGGCCTATGCGGGCGCTGCCCGCAAGCGCGGCGCCGAGGTGATCCTGCACAACCGCGTCCTCTCGCTCACGCGGCTCCCGGGCGGCGCGTGGCACGTGGAGACCGAGAAGGGCGACATCACCGCCGAACACGTCGTCAACGCCGCAGGCCTGTGGGCGCGCAGGGTCGGCAACATGGTGGGCGTCGATCACCCACTCGTGCCGATGCCGCATCACTACCTGGTGACCGCCGAGATCCCGGAGATCGCCGCGATCGAAGGCGACATGGCGGCCGTCACCGACCTCGAGGGATTCACCTACCTCCAGAAGGAGGGCAACGGCGTCCTGCTCGGCGTGTACGAGCAGAACCCGCGCCACTGGATGGTCGAGGGCGCCGACTGGGACTTCGGGCGGACCCTGTTCCCCGAGGAGCTCGATCGGATCATGCCCGAGCTCTCGATCGGGTTCCGGCGCTTCCCCGTGCTCGAGGAGGTCGGCATCCGCAACTGGGTGAACGGCGCGTTCACGTTCACGCCCGACGGGAACCCGCTCGTGGGCCCCGTCGACGGCATCCCCAACTACTGGGCGGCGTGCGGGGTGATGGCGGGGTTCTCACAATGCGCGGGCATCGGCCTGGCCGTCGCGAACTGGATCGCCGACGGCGACCCCGGCTACGACGTGTTCGGCATGGACGTCGCGCGTTTCGGCCCCTACGCCTCGAACGACCGATACCTCCGTGCGACCACCGCGCAGTTCTACGCGCGACGCTTCGTCATGGCCTACCCGAACGAGGAGCTCCCGGCCGGACGCCCGCTCAAGACCACGCCGTGCTACGACGAGTTCCGCGCGGCGGGCGCGCAGTTCACGGTGAGCTGGGGCCTCGAGGTACCGCTCTATTTCGCGCCGGCGCTCGACTTCGAGGAGAACGACACGCTCGGGCGCTCCAACGCCGAGCCCATCGTGGCGGAGGAGGTCGCCGCCGCGCGCACGGCGGCCGGCGCCTACGAGATCGTGCAGTACGCCCGCTACGAGGTGCGCGGGCCCGGGGCGGAGACCTGGCTCGACCACCTGGTGGCGGGTCGCATGCCGCCCGTGGGCGCCATCCGGCTCGCTCCCATGCTGAACCCGGCCGGACGCCTCATGGGTGACCTCTCCGTGGCGCGGCTCGAGGACGACCGATTCTGGCTCACCGGCTCCTACTACCTGCAGGCGTGGCACCTGCGTTGGTTCCGCGAGCATCTCCCGGCAAGCGGCGTCGAGCTCGCGAACATCACCGAGGAGCGGATGGGGTTCTCGGTCTCGGGCCCGGCATCGCGCTGGATCCTGGCGGAACTGGTGCACGACGATGTGTCGAACGACGCGTTCGGGTTCCTGCGCGTGCGGCAGATGGACGTGGGGACCGCACGGGCCGTGGTGGGGCGGATCTCCCTCACCGGTGAGCTCGGCTTCGAGATCGTCGTGCCGACGAACCGACACCGGACGCTCTTGCACGAGTTACGTGAGGCCGGCGCGGAGCACGGCCTGCGGCTCATCGGCGACCGGGCCATCGACAGCCTGCGCCTGGAGAAGGGCTACGGGATCTGGTCCGCGGAGTTCCGCCAGGACTACACGCCGGGCATGTCGGGTCTCGATCGCTTCGTGGCGTTCGACAAGGGCGACTTCATCGGGCGGGACGCCGCGCAACGCGAACGGGAAACGGGCGCTCGGCGCCGGCTCGTGCTGCTCGACGTCGACGCCGCAGATGCGGACGCGGCCGCCGACGACGGGATCTGGATCGGAGACCGCCTGGTGGGGGTCGTGACCTCGGGTGCCTACGGGCACCACGTCGACAAGAGTCTCGCGCTCGCCTACGTCGACCACGACGTAGCGGAGGCGAACCCCGAGCTCACCGTGTTCGTCGTGGGCGAGCCGCGGACCGCTCGGATCCTTCCCCAGATCCCCTACGATCCGCGCGGCGCGAAGCTCCGCGACTAACCGGATGATGGGCGAGGCTGCGCTCGCCGCTCGCTGCGGCGGCGGCCGTCGTCGGGGTAGGCTGGGTTCCGTACGGTTGCGGGCAGGCGAGGAGGACGACCTTGAACAAGGTGAGGATCGAGGAGGCGCTGGCGGAGGTCCCGCTCTTCGAGGGAACCACCAAGCGGCATCGCAAGAAGGTGGCGAGCTTGATGGAGGTCGTCAACTTCATGAAGGATCACTCGATCGTTCGCCAGGGTGACGAGGCCGACTCGTTCTACGTGGTGCTCGAGGGCCAGGCGACGGTGCGCGTCGACGACCGGGTCATCGCCACGAAGGGTCCCGGCGACTACTTCGGGGAGATCGCGCTCCTGGATGGCGGCGTGCGCACCGCCACGGTCAGTTCCGATACCCCGATGACGATGGTCATGCTCGCCCGCAACGAGTTCGAACGCGCGCTGGACGAGGATCCGACGCTCGCCCGAGCCCTCCTCGCGAACCTCGCGGGCATGTTCCGCAACCTGGACGCCGCACTGCGCCAGGCGGGCGGCTCCATCCCCTCCTAGCCGGCGGATCCACGACCTCGCGCCGCCGCCGGCTCATCCGGCCTTCATCGTTCCTTCACCGTTGCGGGAGCAACCTGTCCATGGGACCCGAGCCGAAGGAGGCATCCCATGGCAAGGAAGGTGTTCGTCACATCGGTTGCTGCAGCGATCGCTATCGCAGCGGCGGCCATGACCTGGCTCCCGGCTCGCGCTTCGAGCGCGCGGCCGGTCGCGATCACGCAGCGAACCGCCCTCAACCCGGCGGACTTCGTGGCCGTGATCGACAACCCGTACTACCCCCTGCCGGTGGGACGCGTGCTCACGTACAAGGGCGTGCGGGACGGCGTGAGCCAGATGGAGCATGTCACCGTCACCGATCGCACCAGGGTGATCCAGGGGATCACGGCGACGGTGGTCACCGACGTGGCCATGCATGGCTCGCGGTTGTTGGAGAGGACCACCGACTGGTTCGCGCAGGACACGCAGGGGAACGTCTGGTATCTGGGCGAGCGTACGGCCGCGTACGATCCCGACGGCACGGTGGACCGCAGCGGTTCATGGCTGACGGGTGTGGACGGCGCTCGGGCCGGGATCATCATGGAGGCCGATCCGCGCGTGCCCGATGCCTATCGGCAGGAGTTCCTGAAGGGCGAGGCCGAGGACACCGCCTGGATCGTGGATCGCGGTGGCAAGCTCGCGGTGCCGTACGCCACGGTGCACGGCGTCCTCACCACCCTCGAGGCGAGCGTGGTGGAACCCGGTGTGTACGACCAGAAGATCTACGCGCCTGGGCTCGGCATCGTGGCCGAACATGCGCTCGCCGGAAACGAAGATGCGGTGCTGGTGAACGTCACACCGGCTCCGTAGCGGCTGGCTAGACTGGCCTCGGGATCCTCCCATGCGCGTCCTCGTCGTCGAAGACTCCGTGAAGATGGCCTCGCTCCTGCGCACCGGGCTCGAGCGGGCCGGCTACGCGGTGGACGTGGTCGGGGAGGGTTCCGAGGCTGTCTGGATGGCCCTCGAGCACCCATACGACGCGATCGTGTTGGACGTGATCCTCGAGGGCAACGGGGCGCCTGCGGACGGGTTCGAGGTCTGTCGAAGTCTGCGCGAACAGGGATGTTGGTCGCCCGTGCTGATGGTGACCGCTCGCGACGCGGTCCAGGACCGGGTACGCGGCCTCGATGTCGGGGCCGACGACTACCTTCCCAAGCCCTTCTCCTTCGATGAGTTGCTGGCGCGGCTGCGGGCCTTGGTGCGCCGCGGGGCACCGGAGCGTCCCTCCGCCATCACGGTGGGCGACCTAGGGCTGGATCCCGCCGCCCACGCCGTCCATCGCGGGCAGCGAGCCATCGACCTCACCCCAACGGAGTTCGCGCTGCTGGAATGCCTGATGCGCAACGCGGGTCGTGCGCTCTCGCGCGCCGAACTGCTGGAGCACGTGTGGGACTTCGCTTATGAGGGCGACCCACGGATCGTGAACGTGTACGTGCGCTCGTTACGGGACAAGATCGACCGTCCGTTCGACGTGGACAGCATCGAAACCGTCCGCGGCGTCGGCTATCGGATGCGCGATGCCGATGCGTAGGGTGCCGATCCGCACGCGACTCACCGCCGCGTTCGTCATGGGTCTGGCACTCGTCCTTATCGCGTTCAGCTGGTTCGTGTACGTGCGTACCAGCGACAACCTCCTGGTGGCGGTGGACGCGGGCTTGCGTTCCCGCGCGCAACTGATCACCGCCGAGGTGCGAGCGCACGGCCCGACCCTGCCCGACGCCTCATCCGCGCTCCTGGAGCGTGACGAGGCGTTCGCGCAGATCACCGACGGGTCGGGTCGCGTGCTCGACTCCAGCGCCATCGTGTCGAGCGGGCCGCTGGTGCCGGCGACGACCGCCGCCGCGCTTACGGAGCCCACGCTCTTCGACGAGCGCATCCCCAACATCGACGACGTGACGCGGGTGATCGCGGTGCCCTTGGAGGCGGGAGATACCCGCTACGTGGTCCTCGTGGGTGCCTCACTGCAGGATCGCCGCGACCAGGTGCTGCAGCTCGGAGCCACACTTTCGGCAGCCGCACTCGTGACGCTGTTGCTGGCGGGCCTCGGCGCGTGGTGGGTCGTGGGCGCGGCGCTGCGGCCCGTGGAGCGCCTGCGAACCCGCGCCGAAACCATCTCCTCGGCCGACCCGGGGACCCGACTGCCGGGGCAGGCCGGCGACGATGAGATCGGTCGGCTCGCCGACACGCTGAACGCGATGCTGGATCGGATCGACGATGCCGCCATGCGGGAGCGGGAGCTGGTCGATCGGGCGAGCCACGAACTCCGCACGCCGCTCGCGATCCAACGGGTGGGCCTCGACCTCGCGCTCACCGGTCCCGACACGGTGGAGGCGCTCCGCGAAGGCCTGCGCGGCGCATCGGAGGAGAACACGCACCTCGCCCGACTCGCCGAGGATCTGTTGGTGTTGTCGCGCGCCCGCGGCGGGGCACTTCCGGTGCATCGGCGTGCGGTCTCGCTGGAGCGCCTGGTGGGCGAAGCGGTCGCGCGCAACGCGGCCGGAGCCGCGGCGCGGTCGATCGAGCTCGTGGCGGAGACACCCGTGGCCGCATCGGCGACCGCCCGGACCGTGGTCCAGGTCGACCCGGACTGGACGCGACAGGCGATCGACGATCTCCTGGACAACGCGATCCGCCTGACGCCCAACGGTGGGACGGTAACCCTGCGGGCTTCAGCGACCGATGGCGAGCTCCGCATCGTGGTCGAGGACACCGGCCCTGGCTTCGACGAGGCGTTCCTGCCTCGTGCGTTCGACCCGTTTACCCGCGATGGGGGAAGCGCGGGCGACCGCCGCGGGGTGGGACTCGGCTTGTCCATCGTCCGCGCGATCGCGCAGGCACACGGAGGCTCGGTGGAAGCGCTCAACACGGCTGGTGGCGCATCGGTCGTCCTGGTGCTGCGTTGATTCGGCGCTAGCCGGGGAGCCCGTCGCGCACGAGCGGGCACGACATGCAGCGGGGTCCGCCCCGGCCGCGACCCAGTTCCTCGCCGTCGATGGTGATGACCTCGATGCCACCGTCACGCAGGCGCTTGTTCGTGTCGACGTTGCGTTCGTAGGCGATCACCACGCCCGGCGCGACCGCCAGCACGTTGTTGCCGTCGTCCCACTGCTCGCGCTCGGCCTGGAACCGATCGCCGCCCGTCTCGAACAACCTGATCTTGGGCACCTCGAGCGCGCGCCCGACGGCCGCGAACAGATCGTCCTCCTCCTCCACGGAGATCCCGCGCGCGCCGGGACGCAGGACGTACGTGGTCATCGCGGAGAGCACATCGGGGAAGACGGTGAACGCGTCGTGGTCCAGCATCGTGAGCACGGTGTCCAGGTGCATGCTCGAGCGCTGCGACGGCAGTTCCACAGCGATGATCTGCGTAGCCGCGCCTGCATCGAAGAGCCGTTCGGCCAGCATCTCCACCGACGCGGGACGGGTGCGCTCCCCCATCCCGATCATGACGGCGCCGCGGCCGATCACCAGCGCGTCCCCGCCCTCCAGGAACATGGGGGCGGCGACCTCGTCGCTCCAGATCTCGAACTCCTGAGACGTGAACATCGGGTGATGGCGATACACGGCGGACAGGTGAAGCGTTTCGCGGATCCGCGCGGGCATCGCCATCGTGTTGATCGACACACCGTCGTAGATCCACGCCGACGTGTCGCGCGTGAACATGTGGTTAGGCAGCGGCGCCGCCACGAACCCTCGATGCATCCGCGCCACGATGCTCTCGCTCTCGAAGGGCAGCTCCTCGAACGTCACGCCAGCGATCAGATGCTCCGAGAGTTGCGTCGACGGCATCGCCATCAGCCACTCGTGCACCGCGGGACCGAGGTGGGGACCGAGCAGCGACGGGTCGAGCCCGTTGAGCAACGCCTCGCGCACCTCGTCTTGGTCCAGCACATCGGCGAGCAGATCGCCCAGGTAGACGATCGACACGCCGCGCCCCGCCAGAGCGGCGGCGAACTCGTCGTGCTCCTGGCGGGCGCGCTCCACCCACAACACCCCGTCGAAGAGGAGCTCGCGAGCCGTCGGGGGGGTGAGACGCCGCAGCTCGAGATCCGGCCGGTGCAACAGGACCGAGCGCAGGGTCCCCACCTCGGAGGCCACGGAGAACCCCGTGGGGACGGCAGCCATCATGTCAAGGTCCCCTGTGATCGCCCCTGCATATCCATGGGCGACCGAACGGCGCCGACGATCTGCTGCGGGTTCGACGACATCGGCATCCGTGGAGCCTATACCGGGTCAGGTCGGGACGTACCCGAGGCCTTTGTCCACCACGTTGAGCAGGGGTCGCCCCTCGCGATAACGCGTCAGGTTCTCCGCGAACAGGTCCACGACGCGGCGCTCCCAGCCCTCGGCGTCACCCGCCACGTGCGGAGACACGATCACGTTCTCCATGGCCCACAAAGGGCTCTGCGGTGGCAACGGCTCAATCTCGAACACGTCCAGCGCGGCGCCGCGGATCTGGCCCTCCTCCAGGGCCCGGATCAGGGCCGGCTCGTCGACCGTGGCTCCGCGGCCGACGTTCACGAACAGGGCGTCGTCGGCCATGGCGGCGAACGCCTGCGCGCCGAAACGATGCGCCGTCGCGGACGTGAGCGGGAGCACGTCCACCACCACGTCGAACGCCGGAAGCAGGTCGAGCAGCGCATCCGAGGAACCGACCTCGTCGAACACCTCGTCGCCGGGCCGGGCGCGGTTCGCGACGCCGCTCACCTGCATCCCGAGGGCCCGCGCGGTGCGACCTATGGCGCGGCCGATCGACCCCGCTCCGACGACGAGCATCCGCTCCCCCGCCACGCGACGTCTCCCGGGCGCACCCGCATCTCGGTAGATCCCCCAGACGCCGCGCTGCTCACGCAGGATCCCGGTGTTGAGCGCCAGCACGAAGGCCATCACCGACTCGGCCATCGGCTCGTCGAAGATCCCGCGCGCGTTCGTGACGGTGACGTCGCTCTCAACCAGCGCGGGGAACAGGAGTGCGTCCACTCCAGCCGAGCCCGTCTGGATCCATCGCAGCGAGCGGGCGGCGCCGAACCCGCCCTCGATCGCGGCCGAGCGGTTCCACGACAGCGCGATCTCCACCCGGGGCAGCGCCGCCCCCAGCGCCGCGAGGGTGGGCGCGAACCTCAGGCGGTCGCGCTCCGGCCAGCGGGCGCCGGGGACGTCATCCGGCTCGGCGATCCCCACCACCGCCACGACACGATCCTGGTCGGGATCCATGGGTCGCTCAGGCGCTCTTTGCGGACTCCTCGGCGGCCGAGCCCGTCAGGGGCCGGCTCACGCCCTCCGCGGTGACCTCGAGCGCCTCGCCGCGGTGGTGGATCCGGAGCAGGTCCCCTTCGCGCAGGCGGTACGTGGCGGTCCCATCGCGCAGCTCCACGTCCAGCACGCATCCGCGTGTTCGCAGGGTGAACGAGAGCGCGGTGAGGCGCTCGGGCAGGGCCGGACGGAACGAGAGGTCGCCGTTGCCCTCACGCATCCCCGCGAACCCGTACACGACTGCGAGCCAAGTCCCGCCCGCCGAAGCCACGTGGACGCCATCGCGGACGTTGTTCGCCACGTCCGCCAGGTCCACCGCGGCCGCGTCGATGAAGTACTCCTCCGCGGCCCGAAGATCCCCGATCTCCGCGGCCACGATGCTCTGGATGCACTCCGAAAGCGACGAGTCGCCGGTGGTCAGCGGGTCGTAGTACGCGAAGATCTTGCGCTTCTGAGCGGGGGTGAACTCGTCGCCCACCAGGAACGTCGCGAGCACCAGGTCGGCCTGCTTGATCACCTGATGCCGGTAGATCACGAGCGGGTGGTAGTGCAGCAGCAGCGGATAGTTCTCGGGCGGGGTGCCCTCGAAGTCCCAGACCTCGCGGTCCAAGAACCCATCGTCCTGCAGGTGCAGTTCCATGCCGTCGTCGTAGGGGACATACATCAGATCGGCGGCGCGGCGCCATTCGTCGATCTCGTGCAGACGCAGCTGGGTGCGGTCCACCAGTCGGGCGTGTGCCGCGGGCTCGCTCCCCTCCAGCCATTCCACCGCCTCGATGGCCGAACGCAGGTTCTGTCTCGCCATCAGGTTGGTGTACGCGTTGTTGTCGACCACCGTGGAGTACTCGTCGGGGCCCGTCACGCCGTTGATCACGAAGTGTCCGCGCTTGGCCGTGGAGAAGAATCCTAGATCCGCCCACATGCGCGCGGTCTCGACCAGGATCTCGGCCCCGTACCGCGCCAGGAAATCCTGATCGCCGGTGACGCGCACGTACTGCATCAACGCGTACGCCACGTCCGCATCGATGTGGTACTGCGCCGTGCCCGCGGCGTAGTAGGCGGACGCCTCCTTGCCGTTGATCGTGCGCCACGGGAACAGGGCGCCGCGCATCCCGACCTGGCGCGCGCGTTGTCGTGCCTGGTCGAGCATGGCGTAGCGATGGTGCAGCAGGCTCCGCGCCAGGTTCGGAGCGGTGTAGGCGAGGAACGGCATCACGTAGATCTCGGTGTCCCAGAAGTAGTGGCCTTCGTAGCCCTGCCCCGTGAGGCCCTTGGACGGGATCCCGTATCCCTCCGAACAGGCCGAGGCCTGCAGGAGCTGATACAGGTTGTACCGCACGGCCTGCTGCAGCAGCGGCGCTCCTTCGGTTCGGACGTCGGAGACGGCCCAGAACGCGTCGGCCCGGGCCCGCTGGGACCGCAGCGCGGCTTCGAACCCCGCGCCGCGGGCGCGATCCAGCGTCCCGTTCACCCGGAAGCTCAGCTCGTCCACGGACTCGTCCTCGGTGTGGTGGTACGCGAGGTACTTCACGATCCGCACCGGTCGGCCTCGCTCGGCCTGCACCCGGTAGACGGCGCGCGCGGAATCCCCGTTCACCTCGGTCTCCGGGAGCACGTCCTTGCCCAGGTTCGTTTCGTGGTCCATCCCGCACGCCATGCGCAACCCGCTCGAGCGGGTCTGGAAGCCCAGAACCACGCGGGCGCCATCCGTCTGGGCGGACTTCGTGATCAACACGCCGGGTTCGAATCCTCGTCCCTTGCGGGGATCGTCGGAGGCGCCGGCGTCGGCGCCGGTATGGGTCACCAACTCCGAGGAGATGGTGATGGATGCGGGCCGGTCGAGCGCGGTCACCACGTACTCGATGCAGGCGAGGTGCCGGTGCTCCAGCGAGACCAGGCGCTTGGACCGCACGGAGAATCGGCGCCCGTCCGCGGCCTGCCACACGATCCGTCGCTCCATCACGGCTGCCCGCATGTCCAGCACGCGCTCGTAGTCCAGCACCTCGGCGTGGTCCAGATCGAAGGGCTCGTCGTCGACGTAGAGCTTCATCATGGTGCCGTCGGTGGCATTGATGATCGTCTGGCCGGTCTCGGCGAACCCGAACGCCTTCTCCGGGTACACGATCGGCCACGTCTCGTAGAACCCGTTGAGTAGCGTGCCCGTCTGGTGGACGGGGCGCCCCTCTTCGTGGGTGCCGCGGATCCCGAGGTAGCCGTTCGCCACCGCGAACACGCTCTCCAGCTGCGGCAGGTTCTGGGAGTTGAAGCCTCGCTCCACCAGCCGGAATTCCTCGACGGGGAACGACTCGTCGGCCGCCAGCAGGCGAAGGGCCGCCGCCCGGAGCCGGTGCGCCTTGGGGCCGGCCATGTGACCGGCCTCAGCCGATTCGGTGACGAGGTCCCCGAGGTCCTTCACGACGATGTCGGCGCCGTGGGCCAGGAGCGCGTCGCGCTGATCGTCACGGTCCACGCCGATCACCAGACCGAACCCGCCTGCGCGCCCGGCTCCCACACCTGCGAGCGCGTCCTCAACCACCACCGCGTCGACCGGCTCCACGCCGAGCCGCCGCGCCGCCTCCAGGAAGGTGTCGGGTCGAGGCTTGCCCGGCAGCTGCAGTTCGACCGCGAGCGCACCGTCCACGCGAACGTCGAACAGGTCGGCGATCCCGGCGGCGTCGAGCACCTCGGCCGCGTTCTGGCTGGAGGAGACCACGGCCGTGGCGAGCCCGCGCGCCTGCAGTTCACGCACCCAGGCCACGGAGCCGGGGAAGGCTTCCACGCCCTCCGTGTGCAGGGCGGTCTCCACCAGGGCCTGCTTGGCGTTGCCGATACCCCCGACGGTCTCCTCGTCCGGCGGCGAGTCGGGCGTCCCCTCCTCGAGAACGATGTTGCGCGAGGCCAGGAAGTCACGCACCCCGTCGTAGCGCGGCTTGCCGTCCACGTAGCGCAGGTAATCCTCCGCCGGAGCGAACCTCGGCGTTACGGTCCCGTGCTCGTCGTCCCAACGCTCCAGGAAGGCGTCGAACGTCTGCTGCCACGCCGCCGAGTGCAGCCGGGCCGTGGTGGTGAGCACGCCGTCCAGATCGAACAGCACGGCGCTGAAGCGCTCATAGATCTCACGGGGTTCCAGGGTTCCTCCAGGCGGACGTTTGGGGACGTCGGGCAATCTACCCGCAGATGGTGGCAGCCTCACGGCCCAAGGTCACGCACCTGGGCCGCTTCCTCCACGTGCGACCCGAAGCGGCGAGGCCTAGCATCGGGTGCGTGAGCTCCGCAACGACCCGCCTGCAGGCCTTCCTGAAGAGCGAGGGCCCGGCCGGCATCCTCCTCGACTTCGACGGCACGCTGAGTCCGATCGTGGCCCGGCCCGAGCTGGCGCGGATCGCCGATGGAGGCCGATCGGCCCTTTCGGCCTTGGTGTCGCGCTACGCCGTGGTGGCGGTGATCTCCGGCCGGACCCGCCCCGAGCTCCTCGACCTCGTTGCGGTGGACGGGGTGCGGCTCGAAGCCTCCTACGGGATGCCGCCGCTCGCCGACGTGCCCCCGACGGTCCTGGACCAGGTGCGGGTGGCCGCTGCGTCGGTACCGGGCGCCCGCGTCGAGCTCAAGGGCCACGCCGTGGCGGTCCACGTCCGTGGGCTGCCGGATCCCGAAGCAGCCGAGGCGGCCCTTCTCGGTCCCCTCGAGCGGATCGGCGCCGCCCATGGCCTCGACGTGATCGAGGGCAAGCGCGTCCTCGAGCTGGTCCCGGCAGGGCGGCCCTTGAAGGAGGGGGCGGTGCAGCGCGTCGTCGACGCCTTCGAACTGGCCGCCGTGCTCTACGCCGGTGACGACGTGGCGGACCTGCGGGCTTTCGCCACGCTGGACGAGCTGGCCGATCGCGGCCTGCACGTGGTCAAGGTGGCCGTGCGAAGCGAAGGATCCCCCGTGGAGTTGATCGCTTCGGCCGACCTCACGGTGGATGGGCCCGCCGAGCTCATCGAACTCCTGCGCGGCCTCTGAGGGGCGCGATCGGTTCAGCGACGGCGCGACGGCGGCCGCACGTGGTCGACCGCGTCCAACTGGTCGGCGAGCCACGTGGGCGGCGTGTGCGCCTGGATCGTGCGCGCCATGCCCCGTGCGCGTCGCACCCGCTCCTCGCGCGGCATCTCCAGCCCTTCGCGGATCGCCTCGGCGGTCTCCGCCAGGTCGAACGGGTTGATCCCCAGGGCGTGCCGGCCCAGGCGCGCGATCGCGCCCGCGTTGCGCGAGAGCACCAGCGCCCCGTCCTGGCGGTTGACCAGCGGGCCTTCCATCGCCACCAGGTTCATGCCGTCGTAGGTCGGATTCACCAGCAAGACGTCGTAGAGGTCGTACGCCGCCACGGCGTAGCGGTAGTCCTCCTGCACCTTGACGGTGATGGGCTGCCAGCCTTTGGAGCCGAGCTGCTCGTTGATTCGAGCCGCCACGGCCAGACACTCCTCACCGTAGGTCTGATACTCGGGCACGTCCTCACGCGACGGGGCGAACAAGCACAGGAACTGCACGCGCCGACGCCAGGAGGGGTTCCGGCGCAGGAACAGCTCGTAACCCAAGAACCCGCGCAGGATGTTCTTCGACGGCTCCAGGCGGTCGACCCGCAGCATCATCGCCCGATCCCCACGCCAGTCGCGCAGCTCCTCGCGCACCGCGCCCGCCTCCTGCGTGGCGGCGGTCTCGCGCAACGGATGGGCGTTCACCGCCACGGGGAAGGCGCGCACCGCCGCGTCGTGTCCCTCGAACTCGAGCCGTCCCCCGCGGAGCACCCGGGCCCCGGCGATGCTCCGCGCGGACAGGAGGTAGTTCTCGGCCCACTGCTTGGACTGGAAGCCCAGGACGTCGGCGCCCGCGAGCCCTCGCAGGATGGCCTCGCGCATGTTGACCGGCAGGATCCGCAGGTACGTGGCGCCCGCGAACGGCGTGTGGGAGAAGTGAACGATCTTGGCGTCGGGAACCAGTTCGCGGAGCATGCCGGGCACGAGCGAGAGGTGGTAGTCCTGGATCAGGTAGACGGGGTGCCGGTCGGACTCGTCCGCCAGGGCCAGCGCGAACTGCCGGTTGGCCTCCACGTAGGAGGACCACGCCTCCTGCGTCGCGTCGTCGAAGATCGGCGAGCGCGGCGTGTCCCACAGGTTGTGATGGACGAACCACAGGATCCGGTTCGAGATCTGGTTGTAGTAGCCCTCGTAGCGCTCCGGCGGGATCACCACGTAGCGCACGCGCTGATGGGAATCGGGCTCGATCACCCGGCCCTTCAGCGCCACCGCCCGGTCCCCGTCTGTCATGGCGGCGGCCACCCATGCGGTGTCGTCACGGAAGAAGACCCCCGAAAGGGCGGTGACCAGTCCGCCCGCCCCCCGGCGCCCCACGAGCCGTCCACTGGCATTGCGTTCGAAGGACACGGGTGCGCGGTTCGAGGCCACGACGACGGAGGCTTCCATCGCGCTGAGCTGAGTACCGGTTCTGCTGGGAGACATCCGCCTCAGTCTAGGCGGTGGGACGAGCCCGCCGCTTCGGCGTCGACCTAGCCCGCCCAGTCCTAGACTCGCCCGATGACCATCCAGGCTCCCCCCGTGCACGTTCGCCCGCCCCGATGGCGCGAGGTGTTCCGCGGTCGCCGCGGGCGGCTCACGGCGGGCCTGCTGCTCCTGGAGGCCCTCGTGGCGGTGCAGTCGCTCGTGGTGATCACGATCCTGCCCGAGGTTCGGGCCGAGCTGGGCATGGTGCAGCTGTACGGCCTGGTCTTCACGGCCGCGAGCCTTGCGACCCTGGGCTCGATCCCCATCGCCGGACGCGCGGTAGATCGGTTCGGTGCGGGGCGCGTGCTGCCGATCGTGCTCGGCGTGTTCGCGTTCGGGGCCCTGGTGGCGGCGCTCGCACCGAGCATGCCGGTCCTCCTGCTGGGCCAGTTCCTCCTCGGGGCCGGGGGCGGGGGGCTCTACGCGCTGTCCCTCGGCACCGTGGCCAAGATGTTCCCCGACGAACTCCGCCCGCGCGTGCTCGCGCTCCTGGCCACGATGTGGATCCTCCCCGGACTCGTCGGACCCCCGATCGGAGCCCTGCTCGCGAGCACCGTCGGGTGGCGCTGGGCGTACATCGTGCCCGTGCCCGTCCTGTTGGTGGGATGGGTGCTGATCGCCCCCGCCCTCGATCTGGTCCCTGCTGGCACCACGACCGCCAGCCCTATCGCCGTGCGGTGGCCGCTCCAGCTCATGGTGGGCGCGGGATTCGTCTTCACCGCGCTCACGATCGTGCGGTGGTGGGCGCTCGCGATCGTGGGGATCGGGCTCCTGATCGGCCTCCCCGCGTTGCGGCGCATCGCCCCCCCGGGGATGCTGCGCGTGGCGCGAGGGATCCCGGCCTCGGCGATGTCGGCGTTCCTGCTCTCGATGGGCTTCCTGGCCATGGACGCGTTCCTCACCCTCATGCTCACGGACGTCCGCGGCATCTCGCTCGCCGAAGCCGGGGTCGCCATCACGATGGCCACCATCACGTGGGCGGTCGGGAGCGCATGGCAGTCGGGCCGCGCCCAACGCATCCCGCTCGCTCGGCTCATGACGATCGGAACCATCGCCCTGATAGGGGGCGAGCTCGCGGTGGCGGCCACCCTCTCCACCTCCGTCCCGCTCGCCGTCGCCTACGTCGGGTGGGCGGTGGTGGGCCTAGGGATGGGGATCACGTTCCCCACGTTGCCGCTCGCCACGATGCGCCTGTCCGGTGTCGGAACGGAAGCGAGCCAGCTGTCCTCGGTCCTGCTGATGGACATGCTCGGCGTGGCGACCGGAGCCGGCCTCGGCGGGGGGGCGGTGGCGCTGTCGGAAGCCGCGGGGGGGCCGCTTGCGGCCGGCCTGGT
>Ga0315278_10001837_pt1 | contig 18783 bp, 14 predicted proteins | sample YL17G06_0_MG_FD_203880 | JGI IMG/M metagenome (GOLD analysis project Ga0315278, IMG submission 203880) | Sediment microbial communities from Yellowstone Lake, YNP, Wyoming, USA - YL17G06_0 | ecosystem: Environmental > Aquatic > Freshwater > Lake > Sediment | place: USA: Wyoming | collected... | reverse complement strand
GCCCCCGGGCCTGCTCCGCGGGCGTGATGCTGGCCGAGCAGAAGACGAGATGCCGGGGAGGTTGCAGAGCGGTCAAATGCAACAGACTGTAAATCTGTCGGCCATGCGCCTTCGGAGGTTCGAATCCTCCCCTCCCCACCAGCCTCCGCTCGCGAAGAGTGCGGAGGCTGTCCGCCAAAGCCCGAAGGGCGACGGCGGACCAGATCGCGAGCTGCGGCTGGCAAGCCAGCACGGAGCCCGAAGGGCGCAGGTGGACGATTCGCGAGCTGCGGCTGGCATGCCGGCACGCGAGGCGAACGGGGCCACCGTCCGGGCAGGGCAGGTCGACGAGGGTTGGTGGGCGGTTGGGTAAGGCAGCGAGCAGTTGGCGGGAGTAACTCAGTGGTAGAGTCACAGCCTTCCAAGCTGTTGGTCGCGGGTTCGATCCCCGTCTCCCGCTCCAGACTTCGCTCGAAGAGCGAAGTCTGTCACGCCGAAGCCCGTGGGGCGAAGGCGGACGGACATGGCTTCGAGCTTCGTCTTGGCAGGCCAGCCTTCGCTCGCGAAGCGAGCGCAGGCTGATCGAGTGTCGGATGTTGGCATTTTGGCCGATGTAGCTCAGTCGGCAGAGCGCGTCCTTGGTAAGGACGAGGTCACCGGTTCAAATCCGGTCATCGGCTCCAGCCTTCGCTCACGAATCGTGAGAAGGCTGTCCGCCGTAGCCCGAAGGGCGAAGGCGGACAATTCGCGAGCTACGGCGGTTATGAGACGCATCGTGAGATAGCGACGCACTCGTCACAGGCAGCACGGGAGACCAGCCATGGGGAAAGAGAAATTCGATCGGTCGAAGCCGCACGTGAACGTGGGGACCATCGGACATATTGACCACGGGAAGACGACGCTGACGGCGGCGTTGACGAAAGTGGCGTCGATGAAGGGCTGGGCGAAGTACATCTCGTACGACGAGGTGGCGAAGGCGTCGGAGTCGCAGGGGCGGCGGGACGAGACGAAGATCCTGACGATTGCGACGTCGCACGTGGAGTATGGGACGCCGAAGCGGCACTACGCGCACGTGGATTGCCCGGGGCACGCGGACTACATCAAGAACATGATCACGGGGGCGGCGCAGATGGACGGGGCGATCGTGGTGGTGGCGGCGACCGACGGGCCGATGCCGCAGACCCGGGAGCACGTGCTGCTGGCGCGGCAGGTGGAAGTGCCGTGCATCGTGGTGGCGCTCAACAAGGTGGACGCGGTCGACGACCCGGAGCTGCTGGACCTGGTGGAGCTGGAAGTGCGGGAACTGCTGACCAAGTATGGGTTCCCCGGGGACAAGGTGCCGGTGGTGCGGGTGTCGGCGCTCAAGGCGCTGCAGGGGGACCCGGAGGCGGAAGCGGGGATCCTGGCGCTGATGGACGCGCTGGACTCGTATGTGCCGATGCCGGAGCGGCAGATGGACAAGCCGTTTCTGATGCCGATTGAGGACGTGTTCTCGATCTCGGGGCGGGGGACGGTGGTGACGGGGCGGGTGGAGCGGGGGAAGGTGAAGATCGGCGAGGAGTGCGAGATTGTGGGGTTCCGGCCGACGATGAAGAAGGTGGTGACGGGCGTGGAGATGTTCCGGAAGCTGCTCGACGAAGGGGTGGCGGGCGACAACATCGGGGTGCTGCTGCGCGGGCTGGAGAAAGACGACGTGGAGCGGGGGCAGGTGTTGGCGAAGCCGGGGTCGATTACGCCGCACACGAAGTTCAAGGCGGAAGTGTATGTGCTCACCAAGGAAGAGGGGGGCCGGCACACGCCGTTTTTCAACGGGTATCGGCCGCAGTTCTACCTGCGGACGACGGACGTGACGGGGTCGATGCACCTGGGGGAGGGCGTGGAGATGATCATGCCCGGGGACAACACGCAGATTACGGCGGAGCTGATCACGGCGGTGGCGATTGAGAAGGGGTCGAAGTTCGCGATCCGGGAAGGCGGCCGCACGGTGGGCGCCGGGACGGTTACGGAAATTCTGGCGTAAGGATCGGGGGCTGGAGGCTGGGGTCTAGGGGCTGGTGGCAGCGTGCCTGTGCCAGTCCCCAGTCCCCAGTCCCCAGAACCCAGCGAGAGACACAGCAATGCGGGACATGATTACGCTGGCGTGCAACGAATGCAAGCGCCGGAACTACAACACCACGAAGAACAAGAAGAAGACGACAGAACGTCTGGAACTCAAGAAGTTCTGTCCGTGGTGCCGGGCGCACACGACGCACAGGGAGACGAAGTAGGGACGCAGGATCGGGGGCTGGAGGCTGGGGTCTGGGGGCTGGTGGCAGAGTGAATTTGCCAGTCCCCAGCCCCCTGTCCCCAGTCCCCATTGAAGGCCAATAGCTCAACTGGTAGAGCGCCGGTCTCCAAAACCGGAGGTTGGGGGTTCGAGACCCTCTTGGCCTGCCAGATACAGCGGCCGGGTTGTCGCGAGATGCGGCGAGGCGTCGCCGACATGAGAAGCGAAACGAGAAGATAACGTCATGTTCGACAAGGTGAAATCCGCGCCAGGCAAGGCTCTCGAGGGAGTGACGAGGTCGTTTCGCAACCTGCGTAACTTCCTGAACGAGGTGCGCAACGAGCTCAAGCGGGTCACCTGGCCGTCGCGCAAGGAAGTCTATGCGACGACGCTGGTGGTCATCGTGACGTCGATCTTCTTTGGTGTGTATCTGTTCTCGCTCGATCAGGTGTTCGAGAAGAGCGTCCTGTCGCTGTTCCATTACTTCGGTGCCAAATGACCGACGTCAAGACCAAGCAGTGGTTCATCGTCCATACGTATTCGGGCTTTGAGCGCAAAGTGGCCGAATCGCTGCGCCAGCGGGTGCAGGCGTACGGCGTGGTCGGCGAGATCGGGGAAATCCTGATCCCGACCGAGGATGTGGTGGAGATGCGCGGTGGTCGCAAGGTGGTCACGACCAAGCGCTTCTTCCCCGGCTACATTCTGGTCGAGATGGCGATGACCGACAACGCGTGGCACGTGGTGAAGAACACGCCGAAGGTCACCGGGTTTGTCGGAGCCGGTGCCCAGCCGACGCCGCTCACGCAGGAAGAGGTCGACCAGATCCTGCTTCAGGTGTCGACGGCGGCCGAGACGCCGAAGCCGAAGTATTCGTTCGAGAAGGGCGACCATGTGCGAATCAACGAGGGACCGTTTGCCAGCTTCAACGGCGTGGTCGACGATGTCAACCTCGATCGGAATACGTTGAAGGTGATGGTCACGATTTTCGGCCGGTCGACGCCGGTGGAGTTGGATTTCCTCCAGGTGGAGAAGATCTAGAGCGGGCCGACACAGGGGTCGGCCCCTGCAAACGGATATTGATCGAGAGTTACCGAGATGGCAAAGAAAGTTACGGCGGTCGTCAAGTTGCAGATTCCTGCCGGCAAGGCAACGCCGGCGCCGCCCGTGGGCACCGCGCTTGGTCCCCATGGCGTCAACATCATGGGATTCTGCAAGGACTTCAACGCGAAGACCGCGAGCCAGGAAGGCCTGATCATCCCGGTGCTCGTGACGATCTACGCCGACCGCACCTTCAGCTTCATCACGAAGACGCCGCCGGCGGCGGTGCTGCTCAAGCGGGCGGCCAATATCGCCAAGGGATCGGCGGTGCCCAACAAGACGAAGGTGGGCACGGTCACGGCCAGGCAGGTCGAGGAGATCGCCAAGGCGAAGATGCCCGATCTCAACTGCGAATCACTCGAGTCGGCGGTGAAGACGGTGGCTGGGACGGCCCGGTCGATGGGCCTGGACGTCATCTAGGCCCTTCGATTCACGAGTGCGGTAACCACATGTTCACTCAGGGCCTGGTGCTGAGCGAGCATCTTTCGTCGGGTCATCTCGCAGGAATACGCGAGCGTATTGGCGAGTCGAAGCACTAGGCAGAACCCCGGTGCCCAGGCCAGACCGGCCGGCACCCCTGGTGGGAGGGCCTGCACGCGGGCCCGTTGGGACCACGGAGGAGTCCATGCGAAGAGTAGGCAAGAAGTTCGCCGCGTCGAAGGCGCAGGTGCCTCAGCGGCTCCTGACGATTGACGAAGCGGTGCCGCTCGTCCAGAAATTGAAATTCGCAAAATTCGACGAGACGGTGGAGTTGTCCATCAGGCTGGGCGTGGATCCGAAACACGCTGACCAGATGGTGCGCGGCACGATCGTGCTGCCGCACGGGCTCGGCAAGACCAAGAAGGTGCTGGTCATTGCCGGGGGTGAGAAACAGAAGGAAGCGCAGGAGGCGGGCGCCGATGTGGTCGGCGGCGAAGAGCTCGTCGAGAAGATCCAGGGTGGGTGGATGGACTTCGAGGCGGTTGTCGCCACGCCCGACATGATGCGCGCGGTGGGCAAGCTCGGGAAGGTGCTCGGGCCCCGCGGCCTGATGCCGAATCCCAAGACCGGCACGGTGACCCAGGACATCGGCAAGGCGGTCCGCGAGATCAAGGCCGGCAAGGTGGAATTCCGCGTCGACAAGACCGGAATCGTGCACGCGCCGGTCGGCAAGGTGTCGTTCGCGACCGACCACCTGGTGGAGAACACGAAGGCGCTGGTCGAGAGCATCGTCAAGGCCAAGCCGGCAGCGGCCAAGGGCAAGTACGTCAAGAGCGTCACCGTCTGCTCGACGATGGGCCCCGGAATCAAAATCGACACGACGAGTATCGAGGCGGCGCGAAAGTAGGCCGCGGAATCAGGGATTAGCGTATGGCACTCACGAGAGCTGAGAAGCAGACCGAGCTGACGACGCTCGAATCCGAACTGCGCGCCGCGCAGAGCGCGATTCTGCTTGACTACAAGGGATTGACCGTGCCGCAGGTGACTCAACTGCGGCGGCAGGTGCGCGCGGCCAAGGGCCGGTACCGCGTCGTGAAGAACACGATGGTCAAGCGTGTCATCAAGGGCACGCCGCTCGAGCCGCTGGGCGCGCACTGCGCCGGCGCGACGGCGGTGGCCTACTCCGGCGCGGATCCGGTCGCGCTGGCGAAGGCGCTGACCACATTCATCAAGACCGCGCCGGCGATGAGCATCAAGGGGGCGGTCGTGCAGGGCAGGGCCATTCGGGCCACCGAGGTCGTGGAGCTGGCGAACCTGCCGTCGAGGCCGGAACTGTATGCGAAGCTGCTCTACCTGCTGCAGGCCCCGATGGTGCAGCTGGTGAGCGTGCTGAACGGGGTGCCGCGCGATCTGATGAACGTGCTGGCACAGGTGGAAAAGAAGAAATCAGAGGCGTAGGGGCGCGGCATGCCGCGCTCATGTTGAGCAGGACCGATTGATCGGTAGGAGACGAAGATGGCCGAAATGACGCAGCAGCAGGTGGTGGAGTACATCAAGAACATCAGCGTGCTCGAGCTCTCGCAGCTCGTGAAGACGCTGGAATCCGAGCTTGGCGTATCGGCGGCGGCGGCGATGCCGATGGCGATGCCGATGGGCGCGATGGGCGGCGGCGCCGCGGCGCCGGCCGAGGAGAAGACCGAGTTCAACGTGATCCTGACCGACTTCGGCGGCAACAAGATCAACGTGATCAAGGTCGTCCGCGAGGTCACGAGCCTCGGGCTCAAGGAAGCCAAGGACCTGGTCGAGGCTGCTCCGAAGGCCGTCAAGGAAGGCGTGCCGAAGGACGAGGCCGAAGCCATCAGGAAGAAGTTCGAGGCAGCCGGCGCCAAGGTCGAAATCAAGTAGCGCCGATCCGGGTGTGGGGCGCCAGGCCGCATGATGCGGCGGGCGCCCTGACGCGTCCCGCGCCAGGCCGACCATGGTGTCGGCCGGCGATCCGTCCGAGTGTCCTGGAGCCCGCAAGGCCCTAGTCCCGAGAGCAGCATGTACAGCCTTCCGAAGAACATCTATCGCGAGCGCATCGACTTCTCGAAGATCAAGACCACGGTTCCGATCCCGAACCTGATTGAGATCCAGCGGAAGTCGTACGAACGGTTCCTTCAGATGAACCGGCTCCCGAACGAGCGGGAAGACATCGGCCTGCAGTCGGTGTTCAAGTCGGTGTTTCCGATCAGCGACTTCCGCGAGAACTCGTCGCTGGAGTTCATCGAGTATTCGATCGGCAACTGGGAGTGCAAGTGCAGCAGGCTTCAGGGCCTGCAGCACCTGCGCAAGCCGTGCACCAACTGCGGCACCGTCCTGGTGGCCGAGCCCTACGGCGACAGGGGGGTGCTGTGCCCGAAATGCGGCCGGTCGAACGAGGCCCGCGGCGACATGTGCGACAACTGCGGCAACACGGTCGACCTCAAGCTGAAGTACGACGTGGACGAGTGCCAGGAGCGCGGCATGACGTACGCCGTGCCGCTCAAGGTCACCATTCGCCTGGTCGTGTGGAACAAGGATCCGGAGACGGGCGCGAAGACCATCCGCGACATCAAGGAGCAGGAGGTCTACTTCGGCGACATTCCGCTGATGACCGACAACGGCACGTTCATCATCAACGGGACCGAGCGGGTGATTGTGTCGCAGCTCCACCGGTCGCCGGGCGCGTTCTTCCACTCCGAGGACAAGGCGCTCTACGTCGCGCAGGTGATTCCGTACCGCGGCTCGTGGGTCGAGTTTGAGTACGACGCGAAGAACCTGCTGTACGTGCGCATCGACCGCAAGCGCAAATTCCTGGCCTCGGTGTTCCTGCGCGCCCTCGGGCTGCGCGGCGCCGACGAGATCATCCGGACGTTCTTCACGATCGACCGCATCTACCTGCGGCAGGGCGCACTCTACTGGAGCGTGGCCGAGAGCCTCGTGGGGCTGCGGGCGGGCGAGGACATCCCGATCCCCGGCACCAACACGGTGCTCGCCAAGGGCCGGAAGATCACGATGTCGTCGATCAAGGCGCTCCGCAGCGCAGGCGTCGAGGCGATCAAGGTCGACGAGGCCGAGCGCGAGGGCGCATCGGCCGCCGCCGACGTCGTGGATCCGGAAACCGGCGAAATCATCCTCGAGGCCAACGACGAGGTCACGCACCGCATCATCGCGATTGCCCAGGAGAAGGGCGTCGATCGCGTGGACGTCTTCTTCCCCGACCGCGACGAGGTGGGACCGACCATTTCCGCCACGCTCAAGAAGGATCCCATCCGGACCCACGAAGAAGCGCTCATCGAGATCTACCGGCGGCTCCGCCCCGGCGATCCGCCGACGCTCGACAGTTCGCGGTCGCTCTTCGAGAACATGTTCTTCAACCCGCAGAAGTACGACTTCTCGCGGGTCGGCCGGTTGAAGCTGAACACGAAGCTCCACGTCACGACGCCCCTCGAAGAGAAGATCCTGCACCCGCAGGATTTCTACGAGGTCATCCGGTACCTGCTCAAGCTGCGGAAGAACCCGGCGTACGTCGACGATATCGATCACCTCGGCAACCGCCGCGTGCGGTCGGTGGGTGAGTTGCTCGAGAACCAGTTCCGCATCGGCCTGGTGCGGATGGAGCGGGCCATCAAGGAGAAGATGTCGGTCTACCAGGAAATGGCGACCGCGATGCCGCACGATCTGATCAACGCGAAGCCCGTCATGGCGGCCATTCGCGAGTTCTTCGGGTCGTCGCAGCTGTCGCAGTTCATGGACCAGACCAATCCGCTCTCCGAGGTCACGCACAAGCGCCGGCTGTCCGCGCTCGGGCCCGGCGGCCTGTCGCGCGAACGCGCCGGGTTCGAGGTCCGCGACGTGCACCCGACGCACTACGGTCGCATCTGCCCGATTGAGACGCCGGAAGGCCCGAACATCGGCCTGATCTCGTCGCTGTCGTCCTACGCGCGGATCAACGAGTTCGGCTTCATCGAGTCGCCCTACCGCAAGGTCAAGGACGGCAAGATTGTCGACTATGTGATCATCACCAACGCCGGATCGAGCAAGCACAAGATCGGCGACATGGTGGAGTCCCGCGAGATCGTGGAGGACCTCGGCGGCGGGAAACGGCGGGCGAAGAAGGGGATCGAGTGCGAACCGTACCCGTTCTACCTGTCCGCCTGGGAAGAGGATCAGTACATCGTTGCCCAGGCCAACGTGGCCGTGGACGATCACGGGCGGCTGCGCGACGAACGCGTCAATGCCCGCCAGGCCGGCAACTTTATCCTGGCGCAGCGCGACAGCGTGCAGTTTATCGACGTGTCGCCGAAGCAGCTCGTGTCGGTGGCCGCGTCGCTCATCCCGTTCCTGGAGCACGACGACGCCAACCGCGCGCTGATGGGATCGAACATGCAGCGCCAGGCGGTGCCGCTGCTGCGCGCCCGGGCGCCGTTTGTCGGCACGGGCATGGAGTACAACACGGCGCGCGATTCGGGCGCCGTGGTCCTGGCCCGCCGCGCCGGCACGGTCGACTACGTCGACTCGCAGCGCATCGTCGTGCGCGTGCACGGCGAGGACGGCGAGATCAGCCACGAGATGGGCGCCGACATCTACAAGCTCACCAAGTTCAAGCGGTCGAACCAGAACACCTGCATCACGCAGAAGCCCATTGTCAGCGTGGGCCAGAAGGTCCACAAGGGCCAGGTGCTCGGCGACGGGCCGTGCACGGAACTGGGCGAGCTGGCCCTTGGCCGCAACGTCCTGGTCGCGTTCATGCCGTGGCGCGGGTACAACTTCGAAGACGCGATTCTCGTGTCCGAGCGGATGGTGAAGGACGACTACTACACGTCGATCCACATCGAGGAGTTCGAGATCGAGGCTCGCGACACGAAGCTCGGGCCCGAGGACATCACGCGGGATATTCCGAACGTCTCGGAGACGTTTCTCAGGGATCTCGACGAAAGCGGCATCATCCGGATCGGCGCGTCCGTCAAGTCGAGCGACATCCTGGTTGGCAAGGTCACGCCGAAGGGCGAAACCCAGCTTACGCCTGAAGAGAAGCTGCTGCGCGCCATCTTCGGCGAGAAGGCCGGCGATGTCCGCGACGCGTCGCTCATCTGCCCGCCCGGCATCGAGGGGATTATCGTCGGGGTGAAGATCTTCTCGCGCAAGGGCATCGAGAAGGACGATCGAGCCAAGGCCATCGAGGCCGAAGAGCTCGAGATGATGGAAAAGAACCTGCAGGACGAAGTGCGTATCCTGCACGAGGAGATCAAGAAGCAGGCGGTCGTGATGCTGCAGAGGCAGACGCTCCGCTCGGACCTCTACGACGAGGACGGGCGCGAGAAGCTCCTGAAGCGGGGCTCCGTGCTGACCCGCGAGGTGCTCGAGGGCGTGCCCTACACGTCGATGATGCGCATCAAGGTCTCCGGCGAGGATCCGCGGCTCGAATCCGATCTGCGCGACCTCGAGGAGCGGACCAAGCGCAAGGTCGAGGTGATCGAGCAGCTCTTCGAGGAGAAGAAGGACAAGGTCCGCCGGGGCGACGAACTGCCGCCGGGGGTGATCAAGCTCGTCAAGGTGTACGTGGCGATGAAGCGCAAGCTGTCGGTCGGCGACAAGATGGCCGGCCGCCACGGCAACAAGGGCGTCATCGCGCGCATCCTCGCCGAAGAGGACATGCCGTACCTGCCGGATGGCACGCCGGTGGAGATCGTGCTGAACCCGCTCGGCGTTCCGTCGCGTATGAACGTCGGCCAGATTCTCGAGACGCACCTCGGCTGGGCGGCCCACGCGCTGGGCCTCTACTTCGCGACGCCGGTGTTCGACGGGGCGACCGAGCAGGAGATCAAGCACTGGCTGGGCGAGGCCGGGATGCCGAAAGGCGGCAAGACACGGCTCTACGACGGCATGACGGGCGACGGGTTCGAGCAGGACGTGACGGTCGGCTACATCTACATGCTGAAGCTGTCGCACCTGGTCGACGACAAGATCCACGCCCGATCGATCGGGCCGTACTCGCTCATCACCCAGCAGCCGCTTGGCGGCAAGGCCCAGTTCGGCGGCCAGCGCTTCGGGGAGATGGAAGTGTGGGCGCTCGAAGCGTATGGAGCCGCGCACATCCTCCAGGAGCTGCTCACGGCCAAGTCGGACGATGTCACGGGCCGCGCGAAGATCTACGAATCGATCGTCAAGGGCGATGCCTCGTTCACCCCCGGGCTGCCCGAGTCGTTCAACGTGTTGATTCGCGAACTCCAGTCACTGTGCCTCGACGTGCAGTTGCTCAAGACGAAGAAGCGGCCCGCGCCGCCCGAGGAGCCGGTGCCACCGGCCGAGCCGTCGTTGCAGGACGTGTGATCACGCCGGATGCGTGAGCGATTGACTAGCACTGTCAGTGAAGGACGCCATGAGACCTAGCTTCGACACGAAGGGTTCGTTGGTGGCGGATTTCGACGCGATCCAGATCAAACTCGCGTCGCCCGACATCATCCGGGGATGGTCGCACGGCGAGGTGACCAAGCCGGAGACCATCAACTACCGCACGTTCAAGCCCGAGCGCGACGGGCTGTTTTGCGCGAAGATCTTCGGGCCGATCACCGACTGGGAATGCCTGTGCGGCAAGTACAAGCGGATGAAGCATCGTGGCGTCATCTGCGACAAGTGCGGCGTCGAAGTGACGCAGGCCAAGGTCCGGCGCGAGCGCCTCGGTCACATCACGCTGGCGACCCCGGTCAGCCACGTGTGGTTCTTCAAGGGGCTGCCGAGCCGCATCGGGCACCTGCTCGACATTTCGCTGCGCGACCTCGAACGGATTCTGTATTTCGAGGGCTACGTGGTCGTCGATCCGGGCGACACGGAACTCAAGCAGAACCAACTGCTCAACGAGGAACAGTTCCGCAAGGCCAAGGAAGACCATGGGCATCGCTTCAAGGCGCAGATGGGCGCCGAGGCGATCAAGGAACTGCTGCGCCGGGTGGATGTCGAGAAGATGTCCGGCGAACTGCGCGAGAAGATGCGCACCGAGCAGTCGGCGGCGAAGAAGCTGAAGTATGCGAAGCGGCTCAAGGTCGTCGACGCGTTCCGCAAGTCGACCAACCGGCCGGAGTGGATGATCCTGGACGTCGTGCCGGTGATTCCGCCCGAGTTGCGGCCGCTCGTGCCGCTCGACGGCGGCCGGTTTGCGACCTCTGACCTGAACGATCTCTACCGCCGCGTCATCAACCGCAACAACCGGTTGAAGAAGCTGATGGAGCTGAAGGCGCCCGACGTCATCATCCGGAACGAAAAGCGCATCCTGCAGGAAGCGGTCGACGCGCTGTTCGACAACGGCCGGCGCGGCCGCGTGCTGCGCGGTGCCAACAACCGGCCGCTCAAGTCGCTGTCCGACACGCTGAAGGGCAAGCAGGGCCGGTTCCGTCAGAACCTGCTCGGCAAGCGCGTCGACTACTCGGGCCGTTCGGTCATCGTCGTCGGGCCGGAGCTCAAGCTCAACCAGTGCGGCCTGCCGAAGAAGATGGCGCTCGAGCTCTTCAAGCCGTTCATCTACAACAAGCTCGAAGAGCGCGGCATGGTGCAGACCATCAAACAGGCCAAGGAGATGGTCGAGCAGCAGAAGCCCGAGGTGTGGGACATCCTCGAAGAGGTGATCCGCGAGCACCCGGTGCTGCTGAACCGCGCCCCGACGCTGCACCGCCTCGGCATCCAGGCGTTCCAGCCGGTGCTGGTGGAAGGCAAGGCCATCCGCATCCACCCGCTGGTCTGCACGGCGTTCAACGCCGATTTCGACGGCGACCAGATGGCGGTGCACATTCCGCTCTCGCCCGAAGCCCAGATTGAAGCCTCGGTGCTGATGATGTCGTCGAACAACGTGCTGTCGCCGGCCAGCGGCGCCCCGATCGCGATTCCCTCGCAGGACATCGTGCTGGGATGCTACTACCTGACCAAGGCCAAGCCGGGTGCGAAGGGCGAGGGCCGCGCGTTCGCGGGCATCGACGACGTGCTGCTGGCGCTCCAGGCCGGCGAGGTCGAGACGCTGACGCCGATCCGCCTGCGCCACACGGGCGATCTGCAGGACCTGACCGCGTCACGCGACGACCAGGACGTGCTGCACACCGAGGTGCAGACGGTGAAAGGCAAGATCATCAACACGACCGTCGGCCGCGTCATCCTGAACGATGCGCTGCCGAAGGAGATGCCCTACGTCAACGGGCTCCTCAAGAAGAAGGGCCTGCAGCAGGTCGTGCAGTCGTGCTACCTGAAGTTCGGCCTCGAGAAGACCGTCGAGATGCTCGACAGCCTGAAGGATCTGGGTTTCCTGTACGCGACCAAGTCGGGCCTGTCGATCGGCATCGACGATTTGATCGTGCCCGCCGAGAAGGAAGCGCTCATCGCGTCGGCCCGCCAGGAAGTCATCCGGGTGGAGCAGCAGTATCTCGAAGGCGCGATCACCAACGGCGAACGCTACAACAAGGTGATCGCCATCTGGTCGGACGTCACCGAGCGGATCGCCGACAAGATGTTCAGCGGCATGCAGGCGATGGACAAGGAAGGGACCAATTTCAATCCCGTCTACGTCATGGCCGACTCCGGCGCCCGCGGCAGCAAGCAGCAGATCCGGCAGCTGGCCGGCATGCGCGGCCTGATGGCCAAGCCGTCCGGCGAGATCATCGAGACGCCGATCACGTCGAACTTCCGTGAAGGCCTCACCGTGCTGCAGTACTTCATCTCCACGCACGGTGCCCGCAAGGGGCTGGCCGACACGGCGCTGAAGACGGCGGACTCGGGCTACCTGACGCGCCGACTGGTCGACGTGGCGCAGGACGTGATCATCTCCGAGCTGGACTGCGGCACGCTGGACGGCATCGAGGCGCAGGCGATTGTCGAAGGCGGCGAAACGATCGAACCGCTCCGCGACCGGATCATGGGCCGCGTGACACTCGAACGGGTGGCCGATCCGTTCACCGACGAGACGATTGTCGAGGCCAGCCAGGAAATCACAGAGGAACTGGCGTCGGCCACCCAGGAAGCGGGCATCGAGCGCGTCAAGATCCGCTCGGTGCTGACGTGCGAATCGCGGCGCGGCGTGTGCGCGAAGTGCTACGGCCGCGACCTGGCGACCGGGCGCCTCGTGGAGCTCGGGCAGGCGGTGGGCGTGATCGCCGCCCAGTCGATCGGCGAGCCCGGCACGCAGTTGACGATGCGGACGTTCCACATCGGCGGCACGGCGTCGCGCATCGCCGAACAGTCGACGCTCGAATCCGGGCATGCCGGGACCGCGCGGTACCACGGCCTGCAGGTCGTCGTGGGCCGGCCGCTGTCGGACGGCAGCATCAATCTGGTCGTGATGAACCGCAGCGGGTCCGTGGTCATCCAGGATGAGAAGGGGCACGACCGCGAACGTCACCAGCTGGTGTACGGCGCCCGACTCAAGGTTCAGGAAGGGGAGCACGTGGAATCCGGCACGGTGCTCGCCGAGTGGGATCCCTACACGGTGTCGATCCTGACCGACGGCAGCGGCCAGATCCGGTTCAAGGACATCGTCGAGGGCATGACGGTGCACGAGGAAGTCGACGAGGTCACGGGCCTCTCGCGGCTCATCATCGTCGACTCGCCGGACGAGAAGAAACAGCCGACCATCGAAGTCAAGCTGAAGGACGGGACGACGCGCCGCTACCACATGCCGTCGCGGGCGCACCTCATGGTGCGTGACGGCGAAGAGGTGGTGGCGGGCGACGTGCTGGCGAAGATCCCGCGCGAGACCACCAAGACCAAGGACATCACGGGCGGTCTGCCGCGCGTGGTCGAATTGTTTGAAGCCCGTAAGCCGCGCGATCCGGCCGTGATGAGCGCGATCGACGGGACGGTCAAGTTCGGCGGCATCGTGAAGGGGCGCCGCAAGGTGCTCATCGCGCCCGACGACAGCTCCTCCGAGGCGGCCGAGTACGAGATCCCGCGCGGCGTGCACGTGGCCGTGCAGGAAGATGAGCGTGTGCGCGCCGGCGATCCGCTGATGGACGGCCCGCGCAACCCGCACGACATCCTGGCGGTCCTCGGGGAAAAGGAACTGCAGAAGTACCTGGTCAACGAGATCCAGGAGGTCTACCGCCTGCAGGGAGTCACGATCAACGACAAGCACATCGAGACGATCACGCGCCAGATGATGCGGTGGGTGAAGATCGAGGAAGTCGGCGATACCGAGTTCCTGATCGAGGACGTGGTCGACAAGTTCCGGTTCCGCGAGGAGAACGAGCGCGTGATCCGCGAGGGCAAGATGCCGGCAAAGGGCCGGCCGGTCCTGCTCGGTATCACCAAGGCGTCGCTGTCGACCGAGTCGTTTATTTCGGCCGCGTCGTTCCAGGAAACGACCCGCGTGCTGACCGAGGCGTCCATCTGCGGGAAGATCGACTTCCTGCGCGGCCTCAAGGAGAACGTGACCATGGGCCGGCTCATCCCGGCCGGCACGGGCTTCGAGTACTACAAGAACGTGCGGATCCCGGCCGACGAACCGCCGCCGCTGCCTCCGCCAAGCGAAGAGGAGCTCGAACTCGAGCGCGAGATGGAATACATGGCCGAATCGGACATCGCGATTGGCCTGGCGCGCAATTCGGACGAGTAGAGGGCCAGGCGCCCGCGGGGGGTCCCCGACGCAGCCGCCGCGCCGGGATGGCAGCCGCTGAGCCCCGCACACGCGCGCTGCCGGGTCAGATGAGGCGGCGGACCAGGACGACGGTAACGTTGTCGGGGCCGCCCGCCGCGTTGGCAGCGTCGATCAGGGCCGATGCGGTTGCCTCGAGGTCGGCCGATGGTGCCCCGAGCAGCCGTGCGATGCCGTCGTCGCCGAGCGGCACGTGGAGCCCGTCGCTGCAGAGCAGCAGGAGATCGGCGGCATCGAGCGGGACGTCGTGTGCGCGTGTCTCCACCCCGGCGACCGACCCGAGCGCCCTGGTGAGCATGTGGCGCATCTTGTGGTGCCGGACCGACCCGGCCGTGGCGCCCGCCCGAGCCATGGCGGCGACCCAGGTATCGTCTTCCGACAACTGGGTCAGCGTGTCCTGGCGCCAGCGGTAGAGCCTGCTGTCGCCGACGGCGACAAACCACGCCCGGCCCTCACCAACCATCACCGCGATTACCGTGGAACCCATCCCTGCGTGCTCGGGCTCCCGCTCCGCGCGGTGTCGAATCTGCCGGTCTGCGAGCAGGACGGCATTTTGTAACTGATTGCCTTCAAATGAAATATCAGGATCGAACCCGTACGGCCAGGTGATGGTCGAGTCGTGGCGAGAACTGTTGACGAACGCAGTGATCGTGTCGATCGTGATTCTGGACGCGACCTCGCCCCCTTGATGCCCGCCCAGGCCGTCTGCGACCGCGAAGAGAGCCAGGCCGTCGTCGGCGATCACGGCATCTTCGTTTGTCGCCCGGACACGCCCGGGGTGGCTTTTCGCCGCGGATGAGAGCACGCGTCACCTGCTCGTTCTGGCGGGGTCCTCTGGAGGGGGCTTGCGTCCAGAAACCCGGCCGTGCTATCTTTGACAGGTTCTTCGGACGTTAGGAAACCCTATCTAGCGTCCGCCGCCCAGAAGGCACTGCGGATTATTCCGCTCCTCGGCGAGAAAACACAAGACATAGGGTTTGTCGCCCTCCGGCGCCAAGCGTCTGCAGGCGCTTCTAGGCCAGAGGGACTCCAGGGTCGGGCTGGGCGGTTCTCGTGATCGCCATCCGGCCGGGAGTTGAAGTGGATGTGACGGCGGACACCGTGCCGGTTTTGCGGCAGGGAGCGTCGCCGTCGGTTGCGTTAGTTGTTGTACGGAGCAACCGTGCCGACCATCAGCCAGCTCGTTCGTAAAGGGCGCGACAAGATCGTCTTCAAGACGAAGAGTCCCGCGCTGCAGGACAACCCCCAGAAGCGGGGTGTGTGTGTGCGCGTCTTCACGCAGACGCCGAAGAAGCCGAATTCGGCCCTTCGCAAGGTCGCTCGTGTGCGGTTGACGAATGGGATCGAGGTCACCACCTATATCCCCGGCGTCGGCCACAACCTCCAGGAGCACTCGCTGGTGCTCATCCGGGGAGGACGCGTCAAAGACCTGCCCGGCGTTCGGTATCACGTGATTCGCGGCACGCTCGATGCGGTGGGTGTGCAGGGGCGCAAGCAGGGCCGCTCCAAGTACGGCGCCAAGCGACCGAAGCAGTAGGACCGAAGCTATGCCACGCAGACGAGAAATTGCCAAGCGAGAAGTGGTGCCCGATCCGGTGTACGGCAGCACGCTGGTCACCAAGTTCATCAATACCGTGATGAAGGAAGGCAAGCGCAGCACGGCCGAGTCGATCCTGTACCGCGCCTTCGACATCATCAAGGAGAAGACCGGCGACGATCCCGTCAAGGTCTTCAAGAAGGCCGTCGACAACGTCAAGCCGGCGCTCGAGGTCAAGTCGCGCCGCGTGGGCGGGTCGAACTACCAGGTGCCCATCGAGGTGAACCCGACCCGGCGGCTCTCGCTGAGCATCCGCTGGCTCGTGCTCCACTCGCGGACCCGCGGCGACGGCAAGACGATGCACGAGAAGCTGGCCAACGAGTTCATGGATGCCGCGAATCTGCGTGGCGGCGCCGTGAAGAAGAAGGAAGACACGCACCGCATGGCCGAGGCCAACAAGGCCTTCGCCCATTATCGCTGGTAGCGACAGGAAGCAGCGAAATCCCATGCCTCGGCTCGTACCACTCGATCGGACGCGGAACATCGGCATCATGGCCCACATTGATGCCGGGAAGACCACGACGACCGAACGAATCCTGTTCTACACAGGCATCACCTACAAGCTCGGAGAGGTGCACGACGGCACCGCGGTGATGGACTGGATGGAGCAGGAGCAGGAGCGGGGCATCACGATTACCTCCGCCGCCACGACGTGCATGTGGCGGGACAACCGGATCAACATCATCGACACGCCCGGCCACGTGGACTTCACGGCCGAGGTCGAGCGCTCGCTGCGGGTGCTGGACGGCGCGGTCGCGGTGTTCGACGCGGTGTCGGGCGTCGAGCCGCAGTCGGAGACGGTGTGGCGCCAGGCCGACAAGTACCGCGTGCCGCGGATCTGCTTCGTCAACAAGATGGACCGGGTCGGCGCGGACTTCACCGAGACGCTGTCGCAGATCCGGACGAAGCTGCAGGCCAACCCGGTCGCCATCCAGCTGCCGATTGGCGCCGAGTCGAACTTCACCGGTGTCATCGATCTCGTGCGGATGAAGGCGATTCGCTACATGGACGAGACGCTCGGCGCCGACTACGTCGTCGAGGACATCCCGGCCGAGCATCAAGCGCTGGCGCACGAGTACCGGGAGCACCTGATCGAGAAGGTCAGCGAAGTCAACGACGCCATCCTCGAGAAGTACCTGCACGGCGGCGAAATCACCGAGGACGAAATCAAGGCGGTCCTGCGCAAGCGCACGATCGAATCGGTGCGCAACGAGAAGGCGCCGTTTGTCCCCGTCATCTGCGGATCCGCCTTCAAGAACAAGGGCGTGCAGCCGCTGCTCGATGCCGCGGTCGACTACCTGCCGTCGCCGCTCGACATTCCGGCCGTCATTGGCCTGGTGCCCGACAAGGGCGAGGAGCAGACCGAGAGGCCAGCCGACGACAAGGCGCCGTTTGCCGCGCTGGCGTTCAAGATCATGACCGACCCGTTCGTCGGTCAGCTCGCCTTCATCCGGGTCTACTCGGGCGTCCTGCAGTCGGGCGGTTCGGTCTACAACACGACCAAGGGCAAGACCGAACGCATCGGCCGCCTCCTGAAGATGCACGCCAACAAGCGTGAGGAAATCAAGGAAGTCTACGCGGGCGATATCGCCGCGGCCGTGGGACTGCGGAGCGTGAGCACGGGCGACACGATCTGCGACGAGAAGCGCCCCGTGCTGCTCGAGTCGATGGATTTCCCCGAGCCGGTCATCTCTCTGGCGATCGAGCCCAAGACGAAGGCCGATCAGGAAAAGCTCAGCATGGGCCTTGGCAAGCTGCAGGCTGAGGATCCCACGTTCCGCGTGCGGACCGACCAGGAAACCGGGCAGGTGGTCATCGCCGGGATGGGCGAACTGCACCTGGAAATCATCGTCGACCGGTTGAAGCGCGAATTCAACGTCGAGGCGAGTGTGGGACGGCCGCAGGTCGCCTACAAGGAAACGTTCACGGCGGCGGCCCAGGGCGAAGGGCGCTACATCCGGCAGACGGGCGGCCGCGGCCAGTACGGCCACGCGAAGATCCGCCTGGTGCCGCGCCGGCCTGGCGAGGGGTTCGAGTTCGAGAACGCGATCGTGGGCGGCTCGATTCCGCGCGAGTACATCAAGCCGATCGAGGAAGGCATCCGCGAGGCGATGACCGGCGGCGTGCTCGCCGGCTACCCGATCGACGACGTGGGCGTGGAGCTCTACGATGGGTCGTTCCACGATGTCGATTCGTCCGAGATGGCGTTCAAGATTGCGGGTTCGCTGGCGTTCAAGGACGCGGCGAAGCGGGCCAATCCGGTTCTGCTCGAGCCCGTAATGCGCGTCGAAGTGGTGGTGCCCGAAGAGTACATGGGCGACGTCATTGGCGACTTGAACAGCCGTCGCGGCAAGATTCAGTCGATGGAAGCGCGCGGCGGAACGCAGATTATCCGGGCCCGCGTGCCGCTGTCGGAGATGTTCGGCTATGCGACCGACCTGCGTTCGCGAACCCAGGGACGCGCGACCTACTCGATGCACTTCGAGCGGTACGAGCAGGCGCCGCATGCCGTGAGTGAGGAAGTGGTCGCGAGGATTTCGGGCCGCTAGTCGGGGACGGACGGCCCGCCAGGCCGAAGCGCGAAGCGCGAAGGCTGGCAGGCGAGTTGTCGTCGTTATTGCGAGCGCGTCCCGCCAGTCATAGGGAGCACGGGAGACCAGCCATGGGGAAAGAGAAATTCGATCGGTCGAAGCCGCACGTGAACGTGGGGACCATCGGACATATTGACCACGGGAAGACGACGCTGACGGCGGCGTTGACGAAAGTGGCGTC
>Ga0315278_10001834_pt1 | contig 18792 bp, 18 predicted proteins | sample YL17G06_0_MG_FD_203880 | JGI IMG/M metagenome (GOLD analysis project Ga0315278, IMG submission 203880) | Sediment microbial communities from Yellowstone Lake, YNP, Wyoming, USA - YL17G06_0 | ecosystem: Environmental > Aquatic > Freshwater > Lake > Sediment | place: USA: Wyoming | collected... | reverse complement strand
CCATGGAACTTAGCTCAGGAAAAAGACTTATCATCTCCCCTGCGTCAAATTTCGCCACGACACCACCAGTCTTATAATCAACTTTGGAAGCAATTGTTCCTCCTGTATGCAAAATTGAAATTGTGGGCAGTCTTTCATCAACGCTTATTTTTGTCTCCGCCTTTTCGGTTTTTGGAGTAGTCTTTTCTATAATCCTCATGTCCTGAATCCTTTTCCTCAGAATTCCTATATTGTATCCAGAATCAAGCTTCAGCAGAACAAAATCCTCTTCCTTTTCAGGCACAGGAATGAAAACGCCTTCAAATGTTTCATCTTTGGTGACAATCTCAACCTTGTCGCCCGCTTTTGGAGAAGTCATTTTTAGATTTCTTTCATTAATTCTTCTGTTTCATGGCAGGCTTCCCTTGAAGAAATCTCGGCAGCCGCTATCTCAAATCTGAGTTTTTTCAAGGTTTCATATGTTTCAGATCTGGCTTTTTGTATCTCCCTAGGGTTTGCATGCTTGCTTTTTCTAAGCGCTGAAACATGATTATACTGCTTTTTTGCCTGATCCAGCCAGCCAAACACAGACTTATTTGTAAATCTAAACCCTATCAGAAAAAATTTGCCCCTGGTTTTTGTTAATTTTTCCCTAATTGCCTTAAATCTGTCCACTGCTCCCATTCTCATCATCCCATATAAGCCGGGCGTTCCTCTCTTAATTCCTTTGCCCGCGCTGATTTGAATCTTTCGTCCAGTTCCGCATAAGCCTTCTCTATGTCCGGCGTTACAGAGGGCTTTATTTTCTCAAGCGACTTTTCAAAATGCTCGGATGTGACTTTTTTTGCATTAATGTCTTCCCGCAAAGCAAGTATTGCTGCTTCCCTGCATATTGACTCTATGTCTGCCCCAACATAGCCCTCTGTTTTGTCAGCAAGCTCCTCAATATTCACATTTTCCAAAGGCATATTCTTAGTATGGACCTTGAAAATCTCAAGCCTTGTGCGCTTGTCAGGAACAGGCGTTAAAATTAATCTGTCAAATCTTCCAGGCCTTAATAATCCGGGGTCAATCATGTCAGGCCTGTTTGTTGCTGCGATTATCACAACATCATATAAATCTTCAAGACCATCCATCTCAGTCAAGAGCTGATTGACAACCCTTTCTGTTACAGCATTATCCATTGCGGCCCCTCTTCTTGGAGCCAGTGAATCAATCTCGTCAAAGAAAATTATTGTTGGAGAGGTCTGCCTTGCCTTCTTGAAAACCTCGCGAACTGCCTTTTCAGATTCCCCCACCCATTTTGAGAGCAACTCGGGCCCTTTTACAAGAATGAAATTTGCCTCAGACTCATTTGCTACTGCCTTCGCTAGCATTGTCTTTCCGGTTCCCGGTGCGCCATAAAGCAATATTCCCCTTGGAGCTCTGACGCCAAGTCTTTTAAAAGACTCAGGATATTTAATCGGCCACTCAACTGCTTCAATTAATTCCTGCTTCACATCGTCCAATCCGCCAATATCAACCCATTTTACATTTGGAACTTCAACAAGAACCTCGCGCATTGCAGAGGGCCTCACAACTTTCAATGCGTCTTTAAAATCCTGGTGCGTGACATAAAGCTGCTCCAAAATCTCCTTGGGAATCGGCTCTTCTTCCTTAAGCTTCAAATCAGGCAGTATTCTTCTAAGAACTATCATCGCTGCTTCCTTGCACAATGCTGAAAGGTCTGCCCCTACAAATCCGTGCGTGACAGCTGCCAATTCTTTAAGATTCACATTTTTTGCAAGTGGCATATTTCTTGTGTGAATCTTTAAAATATCCAGTCTTCCATCCTTTGAAGGAACACCAATCTCGACTTCCCTGTCAAATCTTCCAGGTCGTCTCAAAGCAGGATCCAGAAGATTGGGAACATTTGTCGCGGCTATTACAACCACTTTTCCGCGAGATTTCAAGCCGTCCATCAGTGCAAGAAGCTGGGCGACAACTCTCCTTTCAACTTCGCCGTGGCTTTCCTCTCTCTTTGAAGCAATTGCATCTATTTCATCAATGAATATGATTGAAGGCGCTTCCTTTTCAGCATCCTCAAATTTTTTTCTTAAGTTTTGCTCAGACTGTCCGTAATACTTGCTCATTATCTCAGGTCCATTAATCAGAATAAAATGTGCGTTTGTCTCGTTGGCAACTGCCTTTGCAAGCAATGTTTTTCCTGTTCCGGGGGGTCCGTGCAGCAAAACACCTTTTGGGGCTTCTATTCCAAGGCGCTCAAAAATCTCGGGGTGTTTTAACGGGAGCTCTACCATTTCACGTATCTTTGTAAGCTCGTCATGCAGTCCTCCTATGTCTTCGTAAGTGACTTCTGGAACCTTTTCTTCAGCCGTCTCAACTGCTTCTGGATTGAAAATAACTTCAGTTAGTTCAGTTATTACGACTGCCTGCTTGGGCAATGTTTCCACAATTATGAATTTAATATCCCCCAGCCCAAAGCCGACAACATCCTCGTCAAGCATCCTGAAAATATCCTCGAAAGGGCCCTGCATCATAGACCTTCTTCTCATGCCGCTTGTCAAAGAAATTACATCGCCTTTGATTACAGCCCTGCCAATCAAAGACTGCCTGAAAATCTCCGGTGAAGCCCTTATCATGATACCCTTTCTGGCAGGGGCAATCACGACCTTTTTCCCTTCCTTAACATCAGCCCTTTTTACCTTTACAAGCTCCCCGAGTCCTGTTTTGGCATTCCTTCTTATCAATCCGTCCATTCTAATGATGTTGCTGCCTATATCGGCAGGATATGCCCTATCAGCAATGCAGACAGTTTTGCGCTCACCTTCAATCTCGATTATGTCGCCAGGCTTTACGCCCATTTCATGCATGTACTGAGAATCAATTCTAACTACGCCACGATTCACATCATCCTGAACCGCTTCAGCCACTTTAAGCTTTATCTCTTTTTCTTCCATCATTGCGGGTTATTTTCTTTTCATAAATAAATGTTTCGGATTAGAATTTTAAGTTCTATTTTAATATTTTAATTACAAACTTAAATAAGAACTTACCCTATATACTCATTTTTGCCTTTTTCAGGGGTGCTTTCCTGCAGCCTGGGGAAAGGTATTGGCGGAGGAAGATTCAGGTCTTTTGTTAGAATCATCGACTCGACGCTGCATCTCATCATGATGGTATTAAGCAAATCTTGCATTATCTCCTTTGGCATTTTTTTGTCCTTTTTCCAGCCTTTAAGAATTTCATCGTTTTCTTCTCCAATAAAAAGAACATCTCCTGCGATTAGGATTTCCGCAATATCTGGATTATAATTTGAAGTGAACTCATAAGAAATCCTCACTCCCTTCTCCTTGGTTTTGCCTAGCCCGAAGTTGGCAGCAACAACATCCTTTATGGAAATATTGTTATTTATGTCCACCCTTCCCTTGGGCTCTCCCTTTCGCTCTATGCTTATTTTTGTAAAATTAAATCCGACTATTGTCATAAAAAGGTCGAACAAAGGTTACTATTTAAAGTTTTGGATTTTCTGAATCGGGTTCAAATAAATTTATAATCTCTATATAATTACTCACGACTATGAATCAGACATTGGAAAAATTAAGACATAACTATTTGAATCTGGGGTTATTGCTGGCATTCTTACTCATCTTAAATATAGTTCTTCAGGGTAAATTAACATATTTTTATATTGTTGTGATTTTTATTGCGGCAGGGTCGCTATCTACATTTTACCATATCTTCTTTAAAGGTCCGGTCCATTTTGAAATGGTGAAATTAGTTACAATCCTTTCCAGCGTTGCATATGGCCCTTATACTGGGGTTCTTGTTGGCTTAGTCTCATCTCTAATCGGAAGGATTATCTCGGGCAGGATTGACCAGATGGCAATTGTTTCCATAATCGCAATACCGGTAATAGCAATATTGGCCTCTGCGTTCAGAACAGCGGATATTACAATCTTGGGCATTGTTCTTGTTCTAGTCTACACTGCAATAATATTCCCATTAGTAATGCTCATGGGAGGCAATATTGGCTATGGAATTATTTATTGCGGAACAAATATATTTTTTAATGTCATTCTGTTTATCTATGTAGCGCCCTTAGTTAAGGGATTGATAATGTAAAATGAAAAAACTGAAACCAATAGAGCAGATTAAAATCAGGGAAAAGATGAGTGTTGCTGAGTTACTGGAGTCCATGAAAAATTCAGGAGTTCTTGGTGCAGGAAGGCTTGCAAAGGCAGCAGAAATTTACAGGAATATGCTTTCTGATAAAGAGTGCAGGATTTTTCTTGGAGTTGCAGGTGCCATGGTTTCAGGCGGAATGAAGCTGATAATTCACGATATTCTTGAAAACAAACAGACTGATGTTTTTGTCACAACTGGCGCAAATCTCACCCATGATTTAATTGAATCGTTAGGCTATAGGCATTATCAAGGAACTCCAAAAACAGACGACAAAAAACTTCACGACAAAAACATAGACAGGATTTATGATGCATTCATGCATAATGAGGTTTATCAAGGCCTGGAGAATTTTTTCAAAAAAACATTGCACAAATTGCCTAATAAGGAATTTACTGTAAGGGAATTTTTATTTGAATTGGGAAAATTATCCCCAGAAAAATCAATTCTGAATATTTGTTATAAAAACAATATTCCTGTTTTCTGCCCAGCATTGGCAGATTCCGGGATAGGGCTGCAATTATGGAATTATATCCAAAAAAACAAACTAAATATTTCTGCAATAAATGATTTGAATGAAATAATTGACTTGGCATGGACAGCTAAGAAATCCGGAGTTATTTATATTGGAGGAGGGGTTCCAAAAAACTATATCCAGCAGGCGTTGCAGATTTCAAAGGGCGCTTCATACGGAATACAGATAACATCAGATGTTCCTGAATTCGGCGGCTCCTCTGGCGCAGAGCTCAGGGAGGGCATTTCCTGGGGAAAGATGCAGCCTGAGGGCAAATTCGTTAATTTAATCTGCGATGCAACAATAGCCCTGCCAATAATTTATGCGGCAGTCAAAGGAGTTAAAAGAGGAAAATAGATGGTAATTTCTGATGCACTGGTTTTTGGATTATTTGCGATGCTAGCCTGGGGAGTAGGAGATTTCTTCATGAAACTTGCCGCCGATAAATTCGGCACTTTAAGGACACAATTTGTCCAATTTATTTTTGGCCTTATTATTGCGCTGATTTTAATTTACTCATTTTTTCCAGTCCCGGAATTTAGATGGACTCATCAATTAATACTCTTATTTATACCATTCAGCATTTTAAACATAGGCGGGCTTTTGGCATACATCGAGGCGTTAAGGAGAGGTCCTGTGTCTCTCGTGGCGCCAATAAGCTCAATATATCCGATAATAACTGCTGTCCTAAGCGTTATTTTCTTGAAGGAATATATCACATTTATCCAATGGATTGCGATATTCATAGTTGTGGCCGGAGTTATGCTGACTTCCTTTTCTTCATTTAAGAAGAAAGCATCACTATCAGGAATTCCTTTCGCGATTGCTTCATTTCTGATGTGGGGTGTTCTTTTCGTTTTGTTTAAGCCCATTGTGGTTCAGATGGGACCCATATTGCCCAGTCTCATTGTTGATGCAATAGGTCTCGTGCTGCTACCAATATGGCTCATGCAGCGGGGAGAACTGAGTATTCCAAAAGTAACGATTAATAGATGGGCTGCACTGATGCTGACTGTAGTCATCTTGGGTTTGGCATATCCAATTTTCGCCATAGGGCTGAGAATCTCAAATGCGAGCATTATTACAGCAATATCTTCAACATATCCTGCCGTGATAATAATCCTCTCTGTAATTTTCCTGAAAGAAAAATTGCACTGGTGGCAGATTTTGGGAATATTTACAATAATTATAGGGATGGTTTTGCTGGGATAAAATGCTAATAGACATACACGCGCATCTGGATTTGAAGAATTTTGAAAATGATTTAGACGTTGTTTTGGAAAGAGCCACAAAAAATAACGTTAAGCTTATAATCAATAATGGTTTAAATCCTGAAAGCAACAGGAAAACATTGGAACTTTCCAAAAAATATGAAATAATTAAACCAGCTTTGGGAATTTATCCTGATTGCATCTCAAAAATTGATGTTGATTCAGAATTGAGGTTTATCAAGGATAATGCTTTTGCAATCGGAGAGGTTGGATTGGATGGCACAGAGGAAAATATGGAGCTGCAGAAAGAGGTTTTTATAAAAATAATTAATTTGGCCAAGGAAATTGATAAGCCTTTGATAATTCACTCCAGAAAAGCAGAGAAGGAGGTAATTGAATTATTGGAGAAAAATGATGCAAAAAAGGTTATCCTTCACTGTTTCCACGGCGATTTTGGATTAATTAAGAAAGCAGTGAAGCTTGGCTATTCCTTCTCTCTTGCGCCAAGCATATTGCGAAGCGAGCATATGCAGAAGATGGCAAAAGAAGTTCCCTTATCTCATTTATTCACCGAAACAGATGCGCCGTTTTTGAGCTATGACAGAAATGCCAGAAATGAGCCGGCAAATGTTATCTTTGCTATCAAAAAAATTGCAGAAATAAAGAAAATGGATACACTTGAAGTAGAAAATAATATTTACATGAACTATCAGAGGATGTTTTTATGAAAAAAATCACAAAATATGCGCCCTATCAGCTTACCCTTGGAGAATTAGCCGAAGGCTGCAAAGGATGCATTAAAGGGAAAAAACTGGTTCTTTTTGTTACAGGACTTTGTCATTATCAATGCTTCTACTGCCCTATTGCCAAAAACAGGCGCTACAAGGATGTAATCTATGCAAATGAATGGCAGACTGGCAGGGAAGCTGAAATTCTCAAGGAGGCTAAATTAACAACCGCAACCGGGGCAGGCATTACAGGAGGAGATCCTTTTCTTAGAATTTACAGAACTATGGACTTCATCAATTTATTAAAAAAAGAATTTGGAAAAAAATTTCACATTCATCTTTATGCCCCTTTGGAAAATATAACAAAAGAAAAGCTAGAGCAGCTCTTTGATGCCGGGCTTGATGAGATAAGGGTCCATCCAACTAACCTCAATAAAGAAGACTTATGGTATAAAATAGACTGGCTTAAGGAGTTTGACTGGGATTATGGAGTTGAAATCCCGGCGATACCTGCAGAAAGAGAGCAAACATTCAAACTTATTGATTATGTGAAGGACAAAGCCCAATTTCTTAACCTAAATGAGCTTGAGATTTCTGAGGAGAATTCCAAGATTTTTGCCAAAAGAAATTTTATGCCAAAAGACAGGATTTCCTATGGTATTGAAGGAAGCGAAGAATTTGCTAAGGAAATCATGGATTACTGCCAAAAAAACACAAATCTCAATGTCCACTACTGCAGCTGCAAATTTAAGGATAAAATACAAATGGGCTTAAGGCTAAGGTTTAGGGCAAAAAACATTGCAAGGAAATTTGATATTGTTGATGAGGAGGGAATGCTGACACGAGGGGTTATTTTTTTGAAAGAATTAAAGCCAGGATTCTCATACCACGAGAATATTGGGAAAATAAAGAATAAAAATAAAGTAATAATGAAATTAAAAAATATAAGAAAAGAATTAATCAGTAAACATATAATCAAAGCGGATTTGCTTGAAGTTGATGCTGAAAAATTAAGATTGCTGACAAGTTCTACAATTATAAGGAAAAATGCAGATAAGATTAAGGAACTTGGCTTAATTCCTGCCATAGTGAGGGAATATCCCACAAGGGATGCCATGGAACTGGAAGTGAAGTTCTTATAAGGCAGCAATAGGCCCCGCGCCCCTTGAGTGGCTATTAATTATTTTCTATACCTCATTTTAAAATCATTCATCGAAACATTTATAAAGTATTTTCACGAATAATCCGTCTATGGTGTCTGTTTTCAGAGATGTACTTAGCTTCTTTTTTGAGCTAGGGATATATGATGTTATACTGCCATTTCTGCTTATTTTTAGCATAGTGTTCGCAATCTTCGAAAAAACAAGGGTTTTTGGGGTTGATAAATACCCTGACGGCAAGGAATACCCAAAAAAGAACATCAACTCCATGGTGGCTTTCGTCATTGCATTCTTTGTTATTGCTTCCTCGCAGCTTGTGGAAACTATAACAAAAATATCAGCAAACATGGTCATCCTGCTGATGGGAACTACCCTGTTTTTATTGCTGGCTGGCTCATTCCACAAGGAAACTCCAGAGGGCTTTTTTCTTGAGGGCGCCTGGAAAAATATATTCATGATTATAGTCTTCGCAGGATTAGTGCTTATATTTTTGGATGCTATTAAAACAGGAGAGCAAACATGGCTCGAATTCGTGATGAATCAACTGCAAAATGTCTGGGGCTCAACAGCAGTGGCCTCCATCATCATGGTCATCGCAGTGATTGGCATAATGATTTATGTTACAAGTGGCGGTCCTAAGGCCGAACATGAAAAGAAATAGGTGATAAAATGGCTTCAAATTTCGCGGATGTGCTGATGTGGCTTGATGATATGAAAATTCTTGATTCACTCATACCTTTTGTGCTGATATTTACATTAGTGTTTGCAGTATTGCAGAAAACCCAGGTACTTGGCATAGGCAAGAAGAATTTCAATGTTGTAGTTGCGCTGGCAATTGCATTAATGGTTGTAATACCTCATGTAATGGACCGCTATCCTGAAGGGCAGGATCCTATCACAATAATGAACACCGCTATTCCCAATGTCTCAATTTTAATGGTAGCTATCTTGGCTGCGCTATTGCTTGTAGGCATTATGGGCATCCAGTTTATGGGAGGCGCAATAACAGGCTTTGTAGCATTGATAAGTTTTTTTGCGATATTTTACATTTTCGGCGCAGCAGCCGGCTGGTTTGGCGGCGCACACTTTCCATGGTTCTTGCGCTTCCTGGACGATGAAGCCACAAGGTCAATGCTTATAGTAATACTGGTATTCGGCATAATAGTCTGGTTTATAACAAAGGACGATGCAAATGCAGAGGGATCTATGGGATGGCTTGGCGGAGCAGGAAAGGTCTTGAGCGAGGCATTCCAGAAAAAATAAAAAATGGCATCCGTACTTGATTTGGGGCTGATAGGGCAGTTTTCAGACATATTTTCCCTAATCTTTATCTTTTTGATAGTATATTCTGTTCTGGAGGTGACCAAGGTTCTTGGGCAGAACAGAGGCGTTCATTCCCTCGTTGCGCTGATGATTGCCTTGGTCTGCGCAATAAATCCGAATGTTCTGAGCGTTATCTCCAATATGTCGCCATGGTTTGTGCTGTTAATTGTTTTTATTTTATTCCTCATGGTGAGCGCAACCTTTGCAGGATTCAGCCAGGATAATGTTCTGGCAGCTTTAGGAGGAAAACCAGGTGGAGCCTTCTGGATTATTATCGTATCAATACTGATTCTAGCAATGGTGCTCGGTAATGTATTCGGGCAGACTTTTCTGCAGGGGTCCACTGGCGGTAATGAAACCTCTGTTAATGGCAATGATAACGGAGATGTCAGCACAGGAGGGGGAAGCTTCCAAAATAACCTTAGCAACACATTATTTCATCCAAAGGTTTTGGGGTTGCTTTTAGTATTCCTTATAGCATCATTTGCAATCAGAATGCTTACTTCAGTTAGCTGAAACCTATTCTTTTTTGCCCTGGGAATCCTTTATGTTTTTAGAAATCCTTGACAACTCATTTATGTTTTCCGTGAATGTAGGCAGCACCTTCTGGAATACGCGCTCCATAGCCTTTATCTCTGTGCCGACATTAGTTATATTCTGGTCGTATTCATTGATTTTCTCAAGAAGCCCTTTATTAAGCTGCTCAAACTGATGTCTTAGGTCCTCAAAACGCTGCTCCAGCACCACAAGCCTGTTTTCCACAGTGCTCTTCCAGGCAATTACTTTATTGACGCTCTTTACAAGCTCAGCCCACTTCTCCTCAACAACCGCCTCAACAAGCTCCTCAACCCTGTCATTTGAATATCCGTAAGTGGCTTCTGGAACATATTCCTGGGGTTGTTGTTCAGCATAGCCTTGCTGGTCCATTGGCATATCTGCTGGTGGCATATCTGGAGGGTTTCCCTCGGGGGAGTCCACTTGCTGGTCTATTGGCCCTCCGCCTGCCTGAAGCTCAGCATAATTCATAGCATCAAATATCTGGTGGGGCTTGTAGCCTGCTCTCTGCAAAGTCTGGACAATCTGGTTATTGTTGAACCCCTGCTGCCTCATCTGAAGAATTTGGCCAGTGAGCGCATCCGGCGCATCCGGGGGAGCCGCTTCCTGCGGCGCATTTTTAGTGCCTATGTTGAAAATAGCCATTATAAACCTCTTTTTTTATTCCATAGCTTCCATATTTTTAAAGTTTTGCTTAATTTAATAAGTGAGTTTGTGATAATTTATTTTTAATTCCGCTCAATCGCCGTGGGGGCTCTGTCTTGCAGCAAATTATAACTTGCTCCTAGAGGCTGTCCGCCGACTGAGGACTAAGTTTTATTTTTTATTATTTCCCCAATTTATTTTATATCTTTATTTTGAGGCTTATTATTTACTTCCCTTAATTTCTCCTCAACAACATCATCCAGAATTTTCTTCAGTTCATTTCTCGTTATAAAATTCAGAGGCTCCCACAGGTTCAGGTATTTCTTTAGTATTTCAACCTCCTCTCTTTTTGCGCAGCTTTGGAGCTCTGAAACAAGCATAATCATCTTATCCTTGACTTCATTGATTTCCTTCTTCAGCTCCCTCAAGTCCTCGTTAATTGTTTTTATGTCCGAGTCAAATTTTCTATTTTTCACAAGAGAATTCTGCTCGTAAACCTGCGTCTTTCTGTGAATGGTTGAGTATCTTTCTTCAAGAACACGAAGCCTTCTCAGGGATGTGGTAACCTGCTCGGAAAACTCCTGCGGCACCATGGGCTGCTGCTGAGGTTTTCCAAATAGCCCCGGAGTGGGTTGCGCATACGTATTCTGATTTTCCATAAAACTAGCCTTAGGCTGCGATAATTTTAAATACATTACTTATAATAATTTATTTTAAAGATTTGCTCTTATAATAAAGTTGTGAGACTACAGTAAAGTAGTTATTCTAAAATGCCAGAAGAAGAGAACCTGAGTTACGAAATCGTTAGAGAGGGAGACGAAACAATTCTTAGAGTGGATTATGAAAAGGCAACGACGATTCCCTCCATAGAAGACAGCCCTGTCTGCATGGCAAAGACCTGCGAGAAATTGATAGAAAATCCTGGCATAAGCAAGATTATTTTCTACCAGAAAAGGGATTATGAGTATGATTATGAGCAAACACAGCTCCTTGTTGAAATGTCAAGGCTCGCAAACCAGCTTGTAAAGCAGAAGCAGTTGTTGAGCTATGAGAACATAGGAAATAATTATCCAGAGCTTCAGGGTATCCTTTACAGCGAATTGCGCTCCGACCCTATTGCAGCATATGTTCATCTTCGCCGTACTCTTAGAAGGGAGCATATACGGGCTGAAAGAGAGATAGATGAGCAGAGAATAGAGCTGCATAAGCGCTATGGCATGGTGCTGAAATATGTAATCAGACAGCTGGAAAAGACAAAGCTGATTGCACTGGCAAAAGCCCACTTAGTTCAATATCGGCTCCACGACAGGGAAATTTACAGGAAAATCTTCAATCCGACAATAAAGCCGGATTTCATGTTCACCAAGCTAATGGCAGCCTATCCTCTGGATGGGGAGGAGATAGACAGCTATACTATAGGCAAGGACACTGAAGTGACTATCTTTAAGCTTCCCCGGACAGTCCAGTATCTCTATCATTTAATGCCTCCGGAGTTCAAGCTTTCCGAGGAAAAATATGAGATTCTGGATAATGCGAGAAAGATAATCGCAGAGCACAAGCCCGAGCGCTCTGAGTTTGTTGACCCCGAAAGGATGAGATCTGTATTTTATAATGTTGGAAACGACTTGGTGGAGGAGCTTGCTGGCTACCGAAACATAAGGCTTAAGCTGAAAGAGATTGAGGAATTGACCCAGATTCTGGTAAGATATACAATCGGCTTTGGGCTTATAGAGGTTTTGCTTCAGGACGAGAAGCTTCAGGACATAACAATTAACAGCCCGATGGGGCAAATTCCAATGTTCGTTGTTCATCAGGATTACGAATACTGCATGACTAACATAATTCCAACAATCAGCGAGGGTGATTCCTGGGCGTCAAAGCTCCGTCTTATGTCAGGCCGCCCATTGGACGAGGCAAATCCCATTTTGGATACTGAGCTCATAATTCCGGGTGCCATGGCAAGAGTGGCAGTCATTTCCCCGCCGATTAATCCGACAGGGCTGGCATACGCTTTCAGAAGGCACAGGGACAAGCCATGGACACTGCCTTTGATGATTAACAACAGGATGATTAATCCGCTGTTTGCAGGGGTTTTAAGCTTTGCAATAGACGGTTCCAGGTCACTTTTGGTTGCAGGCACAAGGTCGGCAGGAAAGACATCATTGCTTGGGGCAATCATGACTGAAATAATGAGAAAATACAGGGTTATCACAATAGAAGATACCTTGGAGCTGCCAGTGGCTTCGCTAAGAAAACTGGGATATAACATTCAATCCATGAAGGTTGCAAGCGCCATGACTCATGGCACTACAGAAGTGAGCGCAGATGAGGGAATTAGAACCACATTGCGACTCGGGGATTCTGCTCTAATCGTGGGCGAGGTCAGGAGTGTCGAGGCTAGGGCGCTTTACGAGGCAATGCGTGTTGGAGCATTGGCTAATGTGGTCGCAGGCACAATTCACGGGGATTCTCCCTATGGAGTTTTTGACAGGGTTGTCAATGATTTACAGGTTCCAAGAACATCTTTTAAGGCAACAGATTTGATTATAGTCACAAATCCAATCAGGAGCGCAGATGGCATGCACAGGTGGAGGAGAGTAACACAGCTTACTGAAGTAGGAAAGTACTGGGAGCAGGACCCTCTGCTCGAGCACGGCTTCCGAGACCTGTTCAAATACGATCCAAAGAGCGATGAGCTTGAGCCAACCCAGGACATGATTAACGGGGAAAGCGATATTCTCAAGGCAATTGCAGGAAATGTTCGCGACTGGGCAGGCGACTGGAACTCTGTATGGGACAATATTTTGCTAAGGGCAAAGGTAAAGCAGACCATTGTTGAATATGCCAACAAGCTGGGCAAGCCGGAACTCCTGGAGGCAGCATTTGTCATCCTGGCAAACGACGAGTTCCACAAAGCATCTGATAAGATAAAGGATGAAACAGGAACACTGGACAGCAAAAAGATATTCTCTGAATGGGAAAATTGGCTTAAAAGAGAAACAGCAAAATTAATTATGTAAGTAATTTGTTAGGTAAATTGTTCTTAAAAATAACTGCTCAATCGCCGCAGGGGCTATTGCAGCTAAGCCATGTAGCAATAGGCCTCGCCGATTGAGAGGATTAATTATTTTTTTATACCTCAAACTCTTTACAAATCTAACTTACTAAGAATATTTATAAATAAGAAATCAAATAATTTATAATAATGGCTTTAGAGAAAAAAGAGGAGGATAGACTTAGAGAGAAGTATAGGCGCAAGTTGGGAGAGCATATTTCTATAGAGCCCGCAAAGCTGACTGCAAACTACATTGAATTCAAGAGGGCATTCATGCCCAAAAATCTAAGCAGGTATGAGGAGTTCTGCAAGTTTTCTGAAAAAATAACAAAGGGCATGTTAAAGCCCGGCAAAAAGCAGCAAGAGGAGCTTTTGGAGCACATCCGAGTCTGCCACCTTGAAGTAACCCCGACAGGCGTAGTAACCTTCTCCTATCTCGCGCCAGCCGTGCTTATTTTAATTGGAACTATTTTCAGCATTCTTCTCTTCGGGGAAAATAGCCTCTTCTTTATTTTTTATTTTTTGCTGATGGCCTTAGTGCTCGTGGCAATCCTGCAGAAGCTTCCTGAGTTTTTTGCAAACAACTGGCGCCTGAAAGCATCAAATCAGATGGTGCAGTGCATCTTTTATGTTGTGACCTACATGAGGCATACCTCCAATTTGGAGCTTGCAGTTAATTTTGCCGCGGAGCATTTGTCCCCGCCATTATCGCTCGACTTGAAAAAGGTTTTATGGGATGTGGAAACAGAGCACTATGCCACAATAAAGGAATCACTTGATTACTATCTTGAGGGCTGGCGCAAATATAATCTTGAATTTATTGAGTCGTTTCATCTGATAGAGGGTTCTTTGTACGAGCCATCCGAAGACAGAAGAGTAAGCCTCATAGAAAAGTCATTGCAGGTAATGCTCGAGGAAACATATGAAAAAATGCTTCATTTTTCCCATGAATTGAAAGGGCCCATAACGCTGCTTTACATGCTTGGAATAATACTGCCTCTTTTGGGCTTGGTCATACTGCCCCTGGTTGCGAGCTTTCTCACTTCAGGAAGCATAACCCCTTATTTTATGGCGATAATGCTAGCGGTACTTTATAACGTAACCTTGCCCTTAATTATATTTTACATGGGCAAGATGGTTCTTTCAAAAAGGCCGACAGGCTATGGCGATACAGACATAAGCGAGCAGAATCCTGAGCTTAAGCGATATAGCAACATTCTTATCAATTTCGGGAATTCACAGATAGAGATAAACCCCTTAATTATGTGCCTTATGCTGCTATTCATCTTTGCAGTTATCGGTTTAATCCCCGTCTGGTTCCATTATTTGGTTCCGCCATATAACCAGCCTGATTATTACAAACAGGAGGTAGACTTGAGCGGCGAGGCAAAATTGAATTTCAAGTTTCTTGATTTCAGGGCAAGCACAAGCAGCGACAGGGTTATAGGCCCCTATGGAATGATTGCCACCCTGCTAAGTTTGTTTTTGATTTTTGGAATAGGTTTTTCCTTTGGATTATATTACAAATTAAAATCACAGTATCTTATTCAGCTGAGGGATAATGCAAAAAAACTGGAGCAGGAGTTTGCCTCTGCGTTGTTTCAGCTGGGCAATCGCCTCGGCGACGGAATTCCGGCAGAGATTGCCTTCGGAAAAGTTGCTGAAATGATGAAAGACACTACATCAGGGGATTTCTTTGAGCTTGTGAGCATGAACATAACCAGGTTAGGGATTGGCATTGAAAAGGCAATTTTTGACACAAGACTGGGCGCTTTGATTTATTTTCCATCCAATCTCATTGAAAGTTCCATGAAGGTTCTGGTTGAGAGTGTGAAGAAAGGGCCGTTAATTGCCTCCCAGGCTTTGATAAACGTTTCGCAATACATCAAGGAGATTCATCGCGTTAATGAGCGCGTCAAGGATTTGCTTGCAGACATAATCTCAGATATGAAGCAGCAGATAAGTGTGCTAGCGCCCGCGATTGCGGGAATTGTAGTGGGCATCACCTCGATGATTGTGCTGATACTGATTAAGCTTACGGATCAGATAAGGCAGCTTTCAGAAACAACAAGTAGCGCGGCTGGGCAAAGCAGCGGGCTTCTTCAGATTTTCGGAGACCCGATTCCGACATATTATTTTCAAATCATTGTCGGGCTTTATGTGGTTGAGGTGACGTATGTTCTTACTGTCCTGATAAATGGCATAGAGAACGGCTCGGACAGGCTAGGGGAGCAGGATGCCTTAAGCAAAAATCTCATAAGGGGAACAATGCTTTACTGCATAATCTGCCTGATTGTCATCATAACCTTTAATTTCCTGGCTGCAACAATCCTGAACAACATACAGCTGGCGGCTTAAATTAATTATTCTAAATCAGATTTAGTTCTTCTTAGAAATTTAAAATCTGCGCCGGCCGTGCAAAATCTAAAAAGGTATACGCGCTAAATCCCTTTACCATTATGCGCCCCGCTCAGAATTAAATATAAACCTCAAAGGAAACTAAATTGTGAGTATCTCCTAAAATTTCTTAATTTAATATTAATCTCAAAATTGGTTTAAATAAAATAATTATTCCAATAATTATTGATAGTAATACACTTAAAAGCACAGCTCCTCCTATTAAATCCTTAACATGACCTAATTGTTCATCTTTTTCAGGATGTATTTTATCTATTAATCTTTCAATAGAAGTATTAATCATCTCTAATATTATAACAAGAAAAGAAACAAATATTATCAATAATAATTCGATTTTTGGAATTTTCAATAACAATGATATGCTAATAATGATAAATGCAATTGTTATCTGATATTTTATGTTTCTTTCAGTTGAAATACCATGCGCTATTCCATTTAAAGCATAACCTACGCTTTTGTGTAATTTATTTTTCATTTTTGTGGAACCATATACTGCAATTTTCATGTAGGCAGTTATAACCAAATTTAATATAAAAGTATCTATTTTTGAGGCGCAAGGTCATCTTCGGCCATGTTGATCCTCCACAGCCTTTATTTAAAAATATGTTAGACAGCGCATACCCAAAAAGAAGATCTGCGCCGGCCGGGGCTTTCAAACTTATATCAGATGTATTCATTTGTCGTGAGGCTTACGAAGTAATGCCCCACATGAGCTAGCTGTCAACTGGTATCAGTTGGTCGAACCCGGATAGCGGGCTTGGAAGGCCCGAGTCATGCCATTAGACCACCGACGCATTAAAGATTTTAGAATAAATGACGATATAAAAGTTTTGTGATAAATTTTTTTAAAATAAATCAATAGCGCTCCAGGCCGCGCAGGCCATGAAGAGTATACATAATCTTCGAGGTGGTTCGCCGACTGAGAACCTTTGATTTGTTTAATTATATCCAAAACCTCTTAAAAAACTTAAGGAACAGCCCCTCCCATCATATTAAGAATAGGCGGAGCCAGCCAGATGAACACAAATATGTTCCAGATAAGACCTGTGCTCATATAAAGAAATGACATCATTCGAAGCTCAATGCTTCCTGACATCAGCCTTAAGGGTTCGCTCATAATCCACTCAATTACCAATGCAATCACGCAAAGGAACATTAATGGAGAGCCTCTTAAAATATAAACCACAATCGCAACAACAATCTTCGATACAATATACAAAACATCTGAAGCGTCAACCATCTGGGGCAGAACAACTGACAAAGTCGAGGAAATCACCCCGACAATGGCCCCGATAATCGGACCATAGACTAGTGAAGTAAGAACCGTTACCATGGTGACTAGCTCCACTCCAAGGGAAATTTTCACGCGGTATTTGTAAAAAGTTGAAAACGAACCTATTATCACCAATATAAGTATGATTAAAATATCCTTTACGAGGCGCGTGTAGTTTACAAAAATCAGCAAAAATATTCCCAAAAGCAGTACTTTCCATCTGTTCTTTAGAAGAAATTTTAGAATATTTGTCAATACTCTTATTGGCAGGGAGCGTTTTGGATACTGCGTTATTTTAGTATGCTCTGCTGCAGGAGTAGGATGCTGATGGTGTTCTTCTGCCATAAAAATCAGTATTTATTTCGTCTTAAAAAATATTGCTATTTCTTTGTTAAAATAGTCAGATTTTCAGGATTCTCCTGCGTTGGTTTTGGAGCTTCATATGTACGATTTCCTTCAAGAACAGTTGTAATCTGGCACGGGAAGAAAACAAAATCAACAAAGGCAAAATTGTCTATATAGCCATCTTCCACATCATATGCCAATGCATCATATACAGCTCCACAGGAATCGAAGGAGAAGGCAATTGTATCGTCAGGCTTGATTTCAGGCTCCAAATGAATTTCCTTATGCAATTTTTCCAGCGCATCCCCGTATTTGTAAGTAATGCTGACATTATGTATTGACACATTACCTGAATTTTTCATGTAAACCTCATATCTGTCGCATGCTCCTGAATATTCTGCATTATTCAAAGTGAGATTAAACAAAACATATGGATCTGGCTCTAATCTTTGCTTTCCCAGCTCTGATGCATTCAAAACAAATATGTAATAGCAGGCATCCTTCCAATAAGCAGAATAAGGCGGTTTAGTTGAAACAAATTTGTTTTCAGGGCTATTATATATCTTTGGCCCCCATAAATATTTCGTGAAAGTAACCTCCAGTTTTGTTGATGCATTGCCCTTATCAATTAAGCTGATTTGCTCATATATTGTCTGATGCCCAACTACGGTTTCATTTATAGTTAAATTTGCCTCCTTGCCATAATTTGATGTGAAAAGTAAAATCTTGGGAAACAAAAACAAAACTAATAAAACAACTACCAAAATAAAACCAACCCTGAAAACCCAGGAATGGTGCCAGAGATGCTTTATATGCCTAATGTGCTTTACAACCATATTTTACAAATCTTTTAATACTGATATATTAATCTTGTTCTTATGAAGCCTTGCATCATCTGCGGAAGAATAAGGGAAATAAAGGTTTTTTGCAGGCAGTGTTATTTAAAGAAATATCCTCTTTTAGATAGTTTTAAGCCGATAAGCCTCATAAGATGTTCAAAGTGCGGCAGCTTTCTTATTAACAACACGTGGGGGAAAAGAAGCTTGGAGAATATTTTGCCAGGATTGTTGAAGAATAAACTTAAGCTTAACCCAGAATTACAGAATCCAAAATTGGATTTCAAATTAACCGATGTTTCAATAATAGTAAACGTTTCAGGGACTGTGGAAAATGTTTCTGTTTCAGAAGAATACGAGCTGCCAATTGAAATAAAGGAGAGAACCTGCTCCCAGTGCTCAAAACAAAGGACGAGTTATTATGAAGCAATACTTCAAATAAGAAAGCCAACTGCGGTGCTGCTTTACACAATCCAGCACGAGATTAAGAAAAACAACTGGGATAAATATCTGAACAGGGAAGCTGGCGTCCCGAATGGAATAGACTTCTTTTTCAATTCAAAAA
>Ga0315278_10001833_pt1 | contig 18802 bp, 10 predicted proteins | sample YL17G06_0_MG_FD_203880 | JGI IMG/M metagenome (GOLD analysis project Ga0315278, IMG submission 203880) | Sediment microbial communities from Yellowstone Lake, YNP, Wyoming, USA - YL17G06_0 | ecosystem: Environmental > Aquatic > Freshwater > Lake > Sediment | place: USA: Wyoming | collected... | reverse complement strand
GCATGGGGATGTGTTGGGCGAAGAGGGATCATAGCAAGGGGGGAGGATTGGGGTAGGCGCGGGGGAGGGAACGAGTCGGCTGGGGAGAGAATGAGTGTGCGGGGAAGATACGAGTCTGCTCGGGGGGATGGGTACATCCCCCGCTCGCAGACTCGTGTCGGACAAGAGTGTCCGACCTACCGAAGAGATGACTACCTCCCCCGCTCGCAGACTCGTGTCGGACAAGAGTGTCCGACCTACCGAAGAGTGTCGGAGGAGAGGGATGGTGGAGCGGAGGGGAGCGGTCTGGCGGGTGAGAGGCCAGGTGATTGCGGATTGCACTCAGCGCCTGGGATCGAGGCCCTGCCAACGGTGTTCCCATCCGCCCGGCGGGGGGCTTTGGACGATGAGACAGGCGTCCGTGAGGCGTGATTGGAGGGGGCGGCCATTTTCATCGTTCAAGTAGCGAGGGGGCATGATGCCGGACTTGACGAGAGTCTGGAGCGAGTCGGGGAGGCAGTCGTAGGCGAGGCGGTAGGCGTAGACTGCGCGGCCGATGCCGAGGCGGACGAAATGGGCTTCGTTGTGGTTTCGGACGGCGCGTCTGGCTTCCGGGGGCAGGCGGAGAGTTCGGAGCAATTCTACGATAAGGGAGCCGATGCGGTCGGGCGCGGCTGGGGATTTGAAGGAGATGGTGTGGTCGCCTTTGGCCAGGGAGTGAGTGCCGAGGAGGAGGTCGGCTTCGGAGGGTTGTGGTGAGCGGAAGTCGGCGGAGAGGACGTGCTTGCGGTCGATGGCGATGTCAAAGGCGCCGGCCTCGGGCGCATTGCCGGCGGTGAGTCGGAGGGCGTAGCGGCCGTCTTCGGGGACGCGGAAGGGCATGGAGAGTTCAGCGTCCGGGGTGTTGTTGGGCCAAACGAGGACGGGGCGTGCGCCGAAGAAGCCGGTGGTCTGGACCTGAGTTGCGGTGGGGCCGGTGGTTTTGATGTAGCGGAAAGCTCTGACGAAGTGATGGTGATCCCAGGGGACGCGGCGCTGATTCCAGGGGGGCAATTGGCCGAAGGGTTTGGGCTGGCCGGTCTGATACCAGAACGCGACGCTGCTGAGGAAATCGGAACGCTCGACGTAGAAGCCATCGAGGTCGTCATCGCAGTTGCCCTTGTGCTCGATTTCGACCTTGAGGGACTTGGTGAAGTAGACGGGGTCTGGGAGGTGCCAGCGATAGCAGACGCCGCTGTCGCCGGCGCGATCGCCCTGCCAGCAGGGCTGTCCGAACCAGAGTGCGGTGCGTGGTCGGAAGCCCCAGGCGTCGTTGAAGTAGTCTTCGGTACCTGTGCCCTGGAGGCTGGGGACGGTTTCGCCGTCGATGTAGAAGTAGTCATCGCCCTCGCCGAACCAGCCATCCTGGGCATTGGTGACGGAGAGGACTGTGCCGACGTAGAGGCCAGCGCCTTGGAGGTCGGCGAAGGCGTAGTCCTGGCCGGGGAGGGCGGGGTATTCCTGGCGATAGTGAGCGTGGAAGTAAGGGGTGTCGGGGGGCAGTGGCTCGTCGAGCTGTACGCAGTCGGCCTGCCAGTAGAGGCCTGTGGAGCGGTCGGGGTTGTCGTTGGTGACGACGATGCGAGCGGAGCGGTGGAAGGGCATTCGCCAATAGCATGACAGAGAGCCAGTGGGCGAGACCTGAACGGGTGCGCTATCGACGGCGGCTGGTTTGCCGTGGCCGACGGCGAAGAAATCACCGAGGGGGACCTGGACGGCGGGCTGGGGGTTGTCATCCCAGTAGATGCGTAGGACGAGGGCATGTAGTTCGGCGACCCAGCCGGCGTGGCTTGTGAACCACATGTGGGTGATGATGCCTGGGCCTTGGAAGGGGGGCATTTCGACGGACTGGCCTGGCATGAGCCAGGTCATGTCCATATTGCCATCGTGCCAATTGGGCTGCTCATTGCTGGAGACGCGGCGGTTGCGTCCGTGGGGAGGGGGTATGAGTGGGGAGAGGAGTTCGGCGGGGCGTGAGGCGGGAGCGGGTTTGGTTTCATGGTCGATCCAGAGGGCGTCGTTGATGTAGTTGCGAGCGAACTCGAAGGGGATGGCGGCGTCGTGGAGTCCGGCGCCGGAATTGCGGATGAGGAACACGCCGCCGCCGGGCTGATTGGGATCGTCGCGGAAACCGACGATCAGGACGCTATGGCCGTCGATGACGCCGTCGGGCGGCGTCATCTGGAGGACGTCGTCGTTCCAGCGTTCCTGTTTAGGCCAGCGGAGGCCACCGCAGACGGGCCATTGTTGGCGGAGGACGTTTTTGATCCCGGCGAACTGAGTGTCGGTGAGTCCTGTCTTGACATCCCAGGTTTTGATCCAGTGGAGGCGGAGGCCGGCGTTGCGTAGTTCTTGAGCGTGCTGGACGGCTGTTGGGGTGGGGCGCAGCTTGGGATCAAAGGTTGGCTGATAGGGCATATCGGTTTCCGGGCAGGCGCCGTGGGCGAGGAAGCCTGACCAGAGATCGGAGAAGAAGCTGCCGTCGGCGGAGGTTTTGGTGGCCTCGTTGGAGGCCCAATTGAGGAATTCGATGCTCAAGGGGGTGGCGTGACGTTGCTGGCTGGCGAGGGCATACTCGATGGCACCGGCGACGGTGAAGACGGAGCAGGTTCCTCGGCCGCCCTGGAGGCGCAGAGGGAGCTTCCAGTTCGTGAAGACGTTGCGGAGATCGATGGAAGGGGGGTTGGAGTTTTGGGGCAATTGAGCACCAAAGGCAAGAGCTGCAAGAAGCGGAATGACACAGGCGGCGGTCATGGCGCTCATGAGGTTAGCGACGATCTGCGCGTTCGTACAGGAGGATGACGGCGGCGGGTTTGGCGGGGATGGGGATGAGCAGGCCGGTGTCGAGGAGTTCGCGGGCGGGGATGGTGGTCGTGGTATCGGTGTCGAGGTTTCGGAAGCGGTAGGTGGCGGCGGGGTCCAGGGCGTGGAGCTTGAGGCGGGCCGATTCGTAGGGGCTGTCGGGGCGGCGGAAGGCCTGGATCATTCCTTTGCCCTCTTCGGGGTTGTGGAACTGCCAGGCGATCCACTGGTCGGATTGGAAGGTCCAGGCCGTGAGGGGGTAGAAGTCGGCCCAGAGGTAATCGATGACGTCGCGTCGTTGTGAGACGAGCTTGCGGAGCAGGGCGTAGTCAAGGTCGTTGCGGCGGGTGTCGTAGCCGAGGCCAGTGAGCAAGGAGATGCCGCAGCGGAAGCCGTAGGTATCGACGCGATCGGCGGGGTAGACGGGCGCGCCGAAGTAGGGTTCCCAGAGGGCCAGGCCATAGAACTGGGTTTGTTTGGAGGTGAGGTTGGGGTATTCCATGTCGCTTTTGTGGAGGGGGACGGAGCGGCGGAGGGTTTCGAGGTCGTTGCGTCGGCCGCCGGAGGCGCAGGTGTCGATGAGCAGGCCCGGGTGACGTCGGCGAAGCTCATCCCAGAAGGCGAGGTAGCCCGTGACGTGTTTGATTTCGGTGATGCCCTGTCGGTCGGGGGCGTCGTTTCTCCGGAAGTAATCGAGGGGCGCGAAATTGAAGTCCTGGCGATAGATATCGATGCCTTGCTCTTTCATGATTTTGTCGACGTGATCGACGAGCCAATTGAGGGCATCGGGGTTGCCGAGGTAGAGGAGTTTATTGCCGCCGTCGGCGCCGAGGAGCCATTCGGGGTGGTTCTGGTCGAGCCAGGTGCCTGGTGTGACGCGTTCGGGTTCGAACCAGAGGAGGGTCTGGACGTTTTTGGAGTGGGCGTGGTCGCTGACGGCTCGGAGGCCATTGGGGAAGCGCTTGGGGTCTGGCTCCCAGGTGCCGACGTTCCACCAGCCATCGCGGAAGGGGTACCAGCCGGCGTCCATCCACCAGAAGGAGAGTTGGATGCCGTTGTTGAGGTAGCCGTCGACGAATTGAATCTGGTTGGCGGCGGTGGCGTCCTGCATTTCATTGAGCTGGTTGGAGCTGCCGCCTGCGAGGAGCGGCGGGGGGAGCTTGGCGTTGAGGCGGGGGATATTGTGGGCGATCATCCAACGACGCCAGATATTCTGGCCGCGGAGCCAGTCGCCCTGGTAGTACTGGAGGACGGCGAGTGGCGAGCGGACGGATTCGGCGGGGAGGAGTTTGAAGCGGGTGTTTTCCTGTCCGGCGCGGATGCGGAGGCCGGTCGCGTTGTCGCGTTGGAAGGTGCCGGCCCACTGGCCAGGCCAGCCGACGACGACGATGGCGCCCTGGTTGGCGTATTCGAAGTTGAAGAAGGGCCAGACGCCGTCGCTGCCGCGGCCGCCGGAGGAGGCGAAGCGGAGGGATTTGCCGGGCGGGAGGGGTGTGAGCAGCGGGCGGTAGTCGTCGGGGGTAGCTTGGCTGCCGGCGTTGTGGTGGAGGAGGAACTCGCCGGACTGTTTTCGGTTGAGGTTGAGGTCGAGGGCGAGGATGTCGGAGAGGATAGGGGTGTCTTTCTGGGAGGAGTTGCGGAAGTGGAGGGTCCACTCGATGGTGGGGAAGTCGCGGTAGGTGACGATATCGCAACGGACCTCGAGGGCGGTGGCGGGGTCGGTCCATGTGATCTGGCGGGCGGTTCGTGCGGGGTCGAGGCTCCGGGTTTGTTCGGTGCGCCGCCAGGTGGGGAGGAGTTCGGAGGAGTTTTTGCCGTTGTAGGTGAAGGAGAAGGGGAGGCCTGGGGGCGGTTCGATGAAGGGCATGTTGCCGAGGAACAGTTCGGAGCCATCGTTGAGGGTGACTTTGGCGTCGGCCCAGTCGCTCTGGTCGCAGGCGATACCGTCGCCGGCGTCGGAGATTTCGAGGGTGAAGGAGGTTGCGCCGTTGAGGTCGACGGTGATGGGGACGCCGGGCATGCCTTCGCGCAAGACGGGGGACTTGTAGGCCTGTTTGTCAGCGACGTTGACGGAGAAGACGACGCTGCCTCGGCCGGGGCGGGTTTGTTCATTGCTGTCGACAGCGACGATGGCGGAGAAGGACTTGGCGGGTGCGGGGAGGTGGACGACGATTTTGCTGGGGGCGTGGCAATAGAGGCCGCGGGTGTACTGTTTGTCGACGATGGTGAGGGGGCGTGAGCCGCGGGCGTTGAGGGTGACGGGGTCGTAGTTAGCCAGGACGAGCAGGCCTGCGGGAGCTTTCTCGCTGGAGGGTTGTGCGAAGCTGGCCGAGGCGAAGGCGTCTCGGCGGGCGAGTTCATCGGGTGTGACGAAGGCGGCATGGACGAAGGTCGCCGTGGCGGCGAGCGCGAGCAGCGTGATGGCGATTCGACGCATGGCGGGCCTCCTGTCGTTAACGAGTTTACGGCTGGGGACGGGATGGCAGTGTAGCAGAAGGCAGCGAGTGTGGACAAACCATCGGGATCGCTGGTGGTGTTGAGCGTGATGGGCGCGGAGGTGGCGGGACGCGGCTGGACGATATGCGATGGAGATGCGGGAAGGGGCGAAAACGATTTCAGTCGGCGGCACTAGAGACTATAGTGTCGGCGAAGATGTACCGGGAGTGGTTCTGGAAGTGGTGGAGGTATGCGCACGAGCCAAGAGGAGACAAGCATGCGTGAAGCAGCAGTTCATGTGAGCCGGCGGCGGCTTTTGCAGACCGCGGTCCGGGCTGGAGTGGCACTGGCGGCGCCGCTGGTGATACCAGGCAGAGTCCTTGGGTTGGACGGCGCCGTGGCGCCGAGCGAGCGGATTGTGCTGGGGGCGATCGGGATCGGCGGGAGGGGCACGTACGTTCTGTCGTGTTTCCTGGAGGAGACGGACGTACACTGCGTCGCCATCGCGGAGGTGAAGGCGGTGCGTCGCGAGGCCGTGAAGAAGATGGTGGACACGAAATACGGCAACCCGGATTGCGTCACGTATCGTGACCTTCGGGAGTTGCTGGCCCGGAGCGACATTGACGCGGTGATGATCGCGACGGGTCCGAACTGGCACGCGACGGCATCGTGTCTGGCGGCCAGGAGCGGGAAGGATGTGTATTGCGAGAAGCCGTGCACGAAGAACATTGCACAGAGCCTGGCGTTGGCGGAGACGTTCCGGCGTACGGGGCGGGTGTTCCAGGCGGGGACGCAGCGGCGGAGCCTGCCGAATTTCATGTTCGCGATCGATCTGGCGCGTCGCGGGAAACTGGGCAAGCTGCGGACGGTGCACGCTCATCCTGGTGGGCTGGGTCCGGCGATGAGCGGGTGGTTGCCGGCGGAAGCGGAGCCGGCGAAGGAGAAAGTGGACTGGGACCTGTACCTGGGACCCGCGGCGTGGCGGCCGTTCAATGGGCGGCTGCTGGACGGCTTCAACTTTGAGAAAGGCGGGGGGATGGTGGGCGGCGGTTGCCTGGAGTGGGGTTCGCATTGCGTGGACCTTTGCCAGTGGGCGAATGATGCGGATGACACGGCGCCGGTGGAGTATGAGCCGATTGGCGGGCAGTTGCGCGCGCGTTACGCGAATGGTGTGAAGCTGGTGATGCGTAACGACGGGTGGCTCCCGCTGGGTTCGTGCCCGGTGCGGTTTGAGGGGGACGATGGCTGGGTGGAGACGGCCGACGACGGGGATCTTGTTGCGAATCCGGCGAATCTGCTGGCGGGGCGGCGGCCGAAGATCGGGGGATATCCGGCGAACTTCCACGTGCGTAATTTCCTGGATTGCGTGAAATCGCGGAGCCAGCCGCGGGCGAACGCGGACGTGGCCTGCCAGTCACACATCACCTGCCATGCGGCCAACATCGCTCTGTTCCTGAATCGGAAGGTCAATTACGACCCGAAGAAGAACGAGTTTATCGGCGACGAGGAAGCAAACCGGCTGCGGTCTGAGGCGTTGCGTGACCCATGGCGGCTGTAGGAATCGGATTCCCGGGACGGGTTGTCTGACCACGAGGAGAAAACAATGTTCAAGCCACGACATATGGTAATGGCCGCCGCGATGGCGGTGGCGGCTCTGATGATGATCGCCGGCCAGGGGCGTGCCGCGCCCGCCGGCGAGGGGAAGGCGTCTGACGAAAGGGAGCAGAAGCTGATCGATGTGCTGCGGTCTGATGCGCCGGCGGGGGAGAAGGCGATCACGTGCAAGAGACTGGCGGTGTACGGCACGAAGGACGCGGTTCCCGCGTTGGCCGTGTTGCTGGTGGACAAGGAGCTATCGTCGTGGGCGCGGATCGCGCTGGAGGCGATACCGGACGCGGCGGCGGGTGATGCGTTGCGTGAGGCGATGGGGAAGGTGGAGGGCCGACTGCTGATCGGGGTGATCAACTCGATCGGCTATCGGCGCGACGGCAAGGCGGTGGAGGGGCTGGTTGTGCGGCTGAAGGATGCCGATGCGGAGGTGGCTTCCGCGGCGGCGGCGGCGTTGGGACGAGTCGGGGGCGCACAGGCGGGCAAGGCGCTGGAGCAGTCGCTGACGGGTGCGTCGGTGGCGGTTCGGCCGGCGGTCGCGGAGGGTTGCATACTGTGCGCGGAGCGGTTTCTGGCAGACGGCAATCGGGGGGAGGCGATCAAGCTGTATGACGCGGTCCGCAAGAGCGAGGTGCCCAAGCAGCGGGTGCTGGATGCGATTCGCGGGGCGATTCTGTCGCGTGGATCGGCGGGGATGCCGCTGTTGATGGAGGAACTGAGGTCGCCGGAGAAGGGGAGATTCGAGATGGGGCTGCGTGTGGCGCGGGAGATGGCGGGCGGCGAAGTGACGGAGTCGGTGGTGGCGGAGCTGGGCAAGGCTGAGCCGGATCGGCGGGCGTTGCTGCTGCTGGTGTTGGGTGATCGTGGGGACGGGAAGGCGTTGCCGGCGGTGCTGGAGGCGGTCAAGAGCGGCCCGGTCAATGTGCGGATCGCGGCGGCGCGAGTTCTGGAGCAATTGGGGGACACTTCGTGTGTGCCGGCGCTTCTGGAGGCGGCGGCGGGGAGCGAAGCGGAGCTGGCACAGGCGGCGAAGGTGTCGCTGGCGAGGTTGTCAGCGAAGGGAGTGGATGCGGAGCTGATGTCGCGGCTGCAGCAGTCATCGGGGAAGAGCCGGCAGGTGCTCATCGAGCTTGTGGAGCAGCGGCGGATCGATGGGGCGCTACAGATGTTCGTGGGGTATGCCGAGGATGCTGACGCGGGTGTTCGGAGCGCTGCGCTGGTGGCGATCGGCGCCATCGGGGAGGGCAAGCAGGCGGCCGATCTGGTGAAGCTGCTGCAGAAGGCCCAGGACGCCAAGGACCGTGGGGACATCGAGAAGGCCCTGATGGCGCTGAGCAGCCGGTGGGGCGAGGCTTGCGTCGGGCACCTGTTGCCGTTGGCGCGGAGCGACGACAGCGGCACGCGGATTGTTGCTCTTCGGGGTCTGTCGTGTTGCGGCGGGCCTGAGGCGCTGGCGGCGGTGAAGTCCGCGGTGGATGATAAGGATGAGGCTGTGCAGAACGAAGCGGCGCGGACGTTATCGACGTGGCCGAACCGCTGGCCGGACGACGCTGGGGTGAGCGAACCGCTTCTGGCCTTGGCCAAATCAGGCAAGAAGGAGCAGCACCAGGTTCTGGCGTTGCGCGGCTACCTGCAATACGTGCGGGGGGCGAAGAAGCTGAAGGGCGACGAGAAACTGGCGAAGGTGAACGAGATTCTGCCGCTGGTCACGCGGGCGGAAGAGAAGCGGCAGGCGGTGTCTGTTCTGGGTGAGATAAGGACCGGCGGGTCGCTGCAGGCGTTGGTGGCGTTGGCGGGGGACGGGGCGGTCGCCGAGGAAGCGTGCACGGCGATTGTGGACCTCGCCGGCAAGAACATGCAGGGGGTATCGAAGGAGGAGCGTCAGAAGGCGCTTGGGATGGTGGTTGAGAAATCGAAGAACGATGCGACCAAGAAGAAGGCGGAGGAGGCCCTGAAGGGAATCCGGTAGGACGGGTGTGCAGGGAGGCGCGGGACACGACAGGCGGTTGATGGCGGTGTTGTGCCGCCGGGCTCTGGGTATTGGCACGGGAGGGCGGCTTTAACGGGAGCGACCATGATGCGGAGAGAATCGTTGAGGAGTCGTCGCTGGTTTCTGAAGGGGGTTGGCGCGGCGGGCGTGGCGTGCGGCGGGTTGCCGCGGATCATGGTGTCGCGGGCATTCGGCGCGGCCAACGACAAGCTGCGCATCGCGCTGTTGGGTTGCGGGGGTCGGAGCCGGCAACTGCTGCCTTCGATTCTGCGAGCGGGGGGGAACGTGGTGGCGTTGTGCGACGTTGACGGCTCGCAGATTGCGCGATTGAAGAAGACGGCTGCGGACGTGGAGGGTGGCGTGGGCGCGGCGGTGGAGAACGCGAAGGTCTACGAGGACTATCGGAAGCTGCTGGATTCGGAGAAATCGGTGGACGCGGTGGTGATCGCGTCGGGGCAGCGATGGCATGTGCCGATGAGCAAGGCGAGCCTTGTGGCGGGCAAGCATGTGTTTTGTGAGAAGCCGTTGGCGCACAGCGTGGCGGAGGCGCGTGAGATCGGGGAATTGGGGCGGCAGACGAAGCTGGCGACGCAGGTGGGTTCGCAGGGGGGCACGAGCGACACGTTCCGGCGGAGCATGGAGGTGATTCAGGGGGGGTTGCTGGGGCCGATACGGGAGGTTCACTGCTGGATCAACCGGGGTTTTCCGTTGAGCGCGGCGGTTTCGCGGGACGCGGACCCGATTCCGGAAGGGTTGAACTGGGATTTCTGGTGCGGCCCGTCGCCGCTGCTGCCCTTCAAGCAGTACTATCTCAGGGGGTGTCTGGCGTGGGGGCGGTGGCTGGATTTCGGGGACGGGCATCTGGCGGACATGGGGGCGCACGGGCTGAATCTGCCGTGGCGGGCGTTGAAGTTGGGCGGGGTGGAGCGCGCGTCGGTGGAGATCCGCGAGCCGCTGAAGGACAGCTATCCATCGGCGACGAAATTCCGGTGGGACTTTGCAGCGAGAGGCGGCTTTGCCGCGGTGACGGTGTGGTGGCACGACGGCGCGAAGGCCGGTCCGCCGGAGGAGCTGGGCAAGGAGCTGCTGTCCACGTACAACAAGGTTCCGACGGACGGGGTGTTGTTTGCCGGGGAGAAGGGGATTCTGTTCTCGAACGCATGGGGCGTGGGCGGTGTGGTGAGGCTGAAGGGGGAGGCGAAGTGCCGCGGCGTGCTGGATCATGAAGCGGGCAAGTCGATACCGGTGACGCTGCCGCGTATGAAGGGGCAGAACCACATGGTGGAATGGCTGGACGCGTGCAGAGGCGAGGGCGCGACGTTCCAGGGCTTCGGGACGGCGGCGAGCGTGGCGGAGATGGCGATGGTGGGCATGGTCGCCTTGCGTCTGGGCAAGCCGATCGAGTGGGACAGCGAGGGGATGAAGGTCAAGGGCGTGCCGGAGGCCGATCCGCTGGTCCACCGGGAGCAGCGCAAGAAGTGGCTATAGGGTCCGGGAGGGCGTGCCCTGGAGGCACGAGCGGCCTGCTTCCAAGTGCGTTACTCGTTGGGCGGAGGCGCCTGCCAGGGGTGAGCGTAGGGGCCAATATCGTCGAAAGGGATGGTCTCGAAGAGGGCGCTGCGCAGCAGAGGATTGGCGTTGACGGCGTCTTGACTGGCTAAGATGTCGAGATCGACGGGTTGCTGGGTGGTGGTGTTCAGGACGGAGCGTTCTTTGCCGCCGTCGCGAAGGAAGACGGAGTCGCAGCGTGCGAAGACGTTTCGGGTGACGACGTTCACGTCGGGTTCGATGATGAGGCGGGCGAGCTGGGGGTAGCGTGTCGAATAGAGTGGGCGAGCGGCATCCTGGGCGAATGGCTGAATGGCCTGGAGCCAGCGTTTTTCGCCCCAGCGGGAGAAGCTGAGGCCAGCATAGCAATCGAGGAAGAGGTTGGCGTCGACGAGGTTGTCCTTGCCGCCGTGGATCTGGACGCCGCCGAAGAGAACGGCGCCACAGCGTTGGAAGACATTGCCATGGACGGTGATACCGGAGATCATGTCATCGAGCCGGATGCCTGCGGCGCCGCATTCCGTGCCGCCGCGGATATCGCTCCAGTGGTTGAAGCGGATGACGACGCCGCGGTAGAGGGGATTGCCGAACATATCGATGCCGCCCTGGTCGTCGGACTCCTGGACGACGCGGCGGACGCGGTTAAGCTCGATGAGATGATCGTTGCCTTCGATGCGCAGGGCGGAGGAGGGGATGCGTTGGAAGAGGTTATGAGCGACGCGGTTGCCGCAGCCGTCGAGATGAACGGCTGGGGCGTAGGTTCGTTTGATGCGGGAGATGTCGGAGACGGTGCAGTTTTCGACGAAGTGGTTGCCTGGGGAGAGGGTTTTGCGGTCGCCGCCGGCGACGCGGGTCGCGCCGCAGCCGAGGGAGGTCATGGTGCAGCCGAAGATGCCGTGGTGTTGGCCGCCGGCGATGACGATGGCGTCGCCGCCCAACTGGCGGATGGTGCAGCGTGCGACGAGGCAGTCGGCGCCGCCGCGGATGTGGATGGCGTCGCCGCGGGCTTCCTGGAATGTCAATCCGAGGAGGACGACGTGCTGGACGTTCTCAAGGACTACGAAGGGCTTGGCGAGCACGCTGAGGGTGGTGGCGGCCTTGGTCGACTCGACGCCTTCGGGGGGTAGCCAGTAGATCATGGCGTTGCGGCGGTCGAGGTACCATTCGCCGGGGCGGTCGAGTTCGCGGAAGAGGTTGACGGCATGGTAGCGCTGGTCTTTGCGATAGCCATAGTTTGAGTAGGGCGGGGCGAGGGTGAAGGTGCGGGCGGCGGGGTCGATGGAAGCGACCTTCTGGTATTCGTCAAACCAGTCCCAGAACCAGTAGCCATAGAGGCGGATGTCAGGCTCGTCGAGCCAGAGGCCGGGGCGGTCCTCGGAGTATTGGAACTTGCCGTCCTTGCAGCCTGGGATCGTGTCCCAGACCTTGAAGGTTTCCTTGCCGAGGACCTGGCCGGTTTTGACGAAGCCTTCGTTGGGCCATCGGGCGAGGGTTTGGGGCACGCCGTTGCAGAAGAGTTCGGGGCGCAGGCGGATGGCCGTCGCATCGCCCCAATCGATGGGGCCGAGGGGTTTGAGGTCTGCCTGGAGGGCGCGGTCGCGGATGGAGGGGTCGAGCTTGTCGCGGAGCTTGGGGTCGGAGACGGGGTTCCAGGCGGTGATGCGAACGCCGCCAGAGAAGATGGGCGTCTGGCCGGCGTCGGCTTCGTAGACGAGGGGCGACTGAGCGGTTCCGGAGTCTTCGGTTGCGAGGCTGAGTGTGTCTTGCACGGTATATATTCCGCCGTGGACGAGGATTCGGACGCCGCCGTTGGGCAGGTTTCCGGCGTGGGACTTTTTGAGAGCACGGACGGCATCGCGGGCGTGACGGAGGGTGGGGAAGGGTTTGGATTCGGAGCCGTCGGGATCGGGGGAGGCGGGGGGCGCGACGTGGAAGATGGCGGCGGGTTGGGGGAGGGTGGGAATCTGCGCGCGGTATTGTGCGGGGTCGCGCTGGGGCAGGCCCTTGTGCGCGATACGTCGGCGGGCGGTGTCGCGGTGGGTCTGGGGGAGGTCTGGATCGGCGGCCAGTCGCTGCCAGGCGGCGACGGCGGAGGGGGTGTCGTTTCGGGCGAGCGCTGTTTCGGCCAGTCCGAGGATGGCGAGGCTGTGAACGAAGGGAGGTGCTGCGGGGTCGTTGGCCAAGTTATCAAAGGCATCGCGGGCGGCATCGAGGCGGCCTTGGGTCAGGTGGTCGGCTGCCTGATCGAGCGCGGGCCAAGAGGATGGGGGGGGAGTTGGGGGAGCTTTCGGGGCCTGGGCCGCTCTGGCGGGAGAAGCGATCAGGAGGGCCAGCAGAGGGGGGATGATGCAGACTCGTGGGAAGCGATGTGTTTTCATGGCTTTTTTCTGTTGGGACGATGCTCGCGGGGAGAGGGCGGAGGATCACGCGACCGCCGCGTACACCTCGCGGATTGCGGCGGCGATGTAGTCGTTGATTCGCTGAGTGTACCTGGCGCCGATGCGGACTTGCACAAAGCGGTTGAAGACGTCGAGGGTCTGGGGGCAACTCTCCGGGCCGTACCGGATGGCCTTGCCCTGCGGGGATGTGAAGGAGGGCCAGTCGGGATGGCGGGTGCGTTTGTTGATGACGGATTCTTCGAGAGGGAGGAGGACGGAGCCGGTGAGAGTGGAGGCGGGGATCTTGCGATTGCGGAGTTCCTGGATGCAGCGATCGCGGGGGGCTTTGTTTTTCATGTCGAGGTAGACGGCGTAGCCGATGTCACCGGCGGGGTCGGGCTGCTGGCGGCCGGCGGCGCCGGGGATGCTCTTGATGGCATCGAGGATGGTCTGGGCGTTGCGTCGCATGTTGGCGACCATGGTGTCGAGCTTGGGCAACTGAGCGCCGAGGACGGCGCCGGTGAACTCGTTCATGCGGAAGTTTTCGCCGGCGAAGGTCTGGGCGCGGGTGGGTCCGGCGCGATCGAGGAAGAGCTGTCGGACGGTGCCCATGTCATGGAAGCGCGCCGCTCGCTCGTAGAGAAGAGGGTCGCTGGTGACCAGGGCTCCGCCCTCGCCGGAGGTGATCATTTTGTTGATCTGGAAGCTGTAGATGCCGATGTCGCCGATGGACCCGAGCTTCTTGCCGCGGTAGGAGCCGCCAACGCACTGGGCGCAATCCTCGACAACCGCCACTTTGCGGCTTCGGGCGATATTGATGATGGGTTCGATGTCACAGGGCCCGCCGAGGAGATGGACGGCGATGACGGCTTTGGTGCGAGGTGTGAGGCGTCGCTGGAAGTCGTTGGGGTCGAGGTTGAGGGTGCGGTCGATGTCGGCGAAGACGGGCAGCGCGCCTGCATGGACGACGCAGGTGTAGTCGGACCACCAGGTATAGGCCGGCACGATCACCTCATCGCCTGGGCCGATGCCGAGGGCGGCGATGGCGCAGTCGAGGGCGGCGGTGCCGGAGGTGACGGCGAGGGCAAAGCGGGCGCCGATGTAGCTGGCGAAGTTTTCCTCGAAGCGTTGGACCTTGAGGGGTCTGCCGGGTCCCCAGTAGCGGAAGGGCGAGCCGGATTCGAGGACTTCGAGGAGCGCCTGCTCTTCGTGTTTATCGAAGAACTGTGGTCCGACGAAGCCGGGATCGATGTTGGGGACATCGTCGGGCTTGGAAGCGTCGGCGGCGAGGAGGGCGCGGGTTGCCAGGCCGACGGCGGAGGCGGCGGACAGGGCGGCGCCGCTGGTAGCGAGGAATTCGCGGCGGCTGGGATGGTGATGCTGCAAGACGCGGTTGTGCTGTGGTGTGTTCATGGCCGGTCTCCTCTTGAGGACTGTGATGGCACGAGCATACCAAGTACGCTCGAAGTGCCTGATGTCCGGTGAGAGTCACCCACCGCAAGGTTCAGGCGGCGCCGCCTTCTTCGATGACGTTGAAGCCCATGAGATCGCCAAGCCGGCGGATGGGCTGCACGTGGTCGCCGTAGAAAACTACGCGATGCAGGAGCGTCATGACATCGGCCTTGATGACGCCAGCGCCCCATTCGAGGAACATGCGGTTGGCGTCGGGCACGCGGGTGGTGAACTGAGTGCGGCAGGCGAGGGGGTCGGTGCCGGTTCCGATGATCTTGCCGGGGGAGATGAGCATCGTGTCGAGGTTGACGAGCTTGGCGCAGGTGATGCTCTGGCCGACGCGGTTTTCAACCTGCAGCGCTACGCCGCCCTTGGTGTCCGTCTGATTGCGGATGGTGAAGGGGAGGCGTTTGCCAGAGGGCCCGTCCATCTTCGTTGCCGAAGTGCAATGGAAGTGGATGAGGGCGTTTTGGGCGGTATCGACGACGGGGTCGGTGATGAATCCGGGGACATGGAACGCGTACGCGAAGATGAGCATGGTGAGGGTGGAATCGACATCGCCTTCGCAGGCGCCGACGAAGCCCTGGTCGTTGAGTTTGCTGAAGGTGAGGCAGCCGCGCGGGTCGCCCATGCAGTGGCTGCTGGTGATGGCCTGGGCCTTCTCCTCGATCATGAGCTGCTTGACGGCGAGGTAGAGGCGTGCGGAGGCGATGATCTCGTCGCGCTTTGGCTCGACGATCTTCCTGGCCTGGCTGAGCCAATAGTCTTCGGCCTCGGCTTCGGCGGCCTTGGGGTCGATGGATAGGTAGAGTTCCAGGAGGCACTCGTTAGCGGTGGGGATGCAGGTGACGCCGAGCTTCTGCTTGACCAGCTCGGCATTCAGGACGGCGGCGGTGCCTTTCGGGTTGCCGATGACAAGCATGCGGGATTGCCTCATATAGGCGGGCACGCGTAAGAGGCCGACGACCTGGTCGAGCTCGCTCCAGTCGCTGGTGGGCAGGAGGACGACGCGTCTGCCGTCCTTTCGCCATTGCGGAAAGTACATCCAACCGTGGCCGCTAAAGGGTTGGGAGAAAAGGGCGGTGGGCAGGCCGACGTCGACGAGCTTGCTGAGGACGGGGGCATCGCCGCCGTGGCCGGACAGGTGCACGATCATGAGGGCGTCGGCGTTCTTGAGTTTTTCGGCGACGCGGGCGGTTTCGGCCGGCGGGACCAGATCGCCGCCGATGAACTCGACATCGCCGAGTTTCTTCTGGAGATCGGCGAAGTATTTTTCGAACTTTTCGATTTCTGCGGTGGGACGGGTGAGGTAGGCATCGCCGGTGCGGCCGGCGTAGACCTTGTAGATCTTGGCGGGCGCGAGCTTGGGCCAGGATGGGCCGGCTTCGGCGGCGAGGGCGGAGCGCGCGGCCCAATTGGCGGCAAGAATGGCGCCTCCGGCGGCAGTGGCTTTCAGAAAATCTCTGCGGGTGGAATCGGTCATAGGTTCCTCCTGAATTGCGTTGTGAGATCCGGCAGGCTGACATGACGCCAACCGGGATTTCCCATTTGAACGGGATTTCTTTTGGCCCACGACCGCCGTGGACAACATGTGACGATTCTATCGTATCTCCGGCTCTGTACCAGCCTGTGTTCCGCTCTCCAACCATAGAGAATGCCACGTTCTGAACGACCATCCGGCCGTTCTTTGGGAAGTCGTGACAGCTCAGCTGTGTCCATTCCACAGCGTGGCGGCGGCCGGTACACTGGCGGACATGATCAGGCCATTCCTTTGCTGCACTCTGGTTGTTGTTCCTCTGCTGTCTGTTGCGTGCGCCGGTGGCCGGAGTCCGACGCCGCCGCAGGTCGATCGCGCCAAGCTCGATGGGATCTCGATGGCGATGGGTGGATTCATCGAGCGACAGGAGATTTCGGGCGCGGTGACGCTGGTAGCGGCGGGGGGCAAGGTCATCCACCATGAAGCCGTGGGCGAGGCGGACATCGCCACCAAGGCGCCGATGCGGCGGGACACGATTTTCTGGATCGCCTCGATGACGAAGCCGGCAACGGCGACGGCGGTTCTGATGCTGCAGGAGGAGGGGAAGCTGGGGCTGGACGATCCCGTGGGGAAGTATCTGCCGGAGTTGGCGGACCTGAGGACGGCCGATGGCAAGGCGGCGAGGGTGACGCTGCGGCACCTGTTGACGCATACGTCAGGGCTGGCGGAGGCGACGGCCGAACAATCCAAAGCGGCGCGCACGCTGGCGGACCTGATTCCGCACTACGCCGCGCAGCCTCTCCGCTTCGAGCCGGGCACCAAGTGGGCATACTGTCAGTCGGGGATCAACTCATTGGGGCGGATCGTGGAGGTGGTGTCGGGTCAGTCGTTTCCCGAGTTTCTCCGGAGCCGGCTGTTCGATCCGCTGGAGATGAGGGACACCACGTTCTACTTAACGAAGGAGCAGCTTGCCCGCATGGCCAAGCCGTACAAGTCGGTGGATGGCAGATTGGAGGAAGCGGAGATCGGGCTGCTGCACGGTCGCGAGGCGACGTTTCGTGATCGGTACCCCGCAGCGAACGGCGGCCTGTTCTCCACCGCGTCTGACTACGGCCGGTTCTGCCAGATGATCCTGAACGGTGGGAGCCTTGACGGCAGGCGGTACCTGAAGCCGGAGTCGGTCAAGATGATGAGGACGATTCAGACGGGGGATTTGAAGACGGGGTTCACGGAAGGCAACGGATGGGGCCTGGGGTGGTGCGTTGTAAGGGAGCCGCAGGGCGTGACGGGGATGCTTTTGCCGGGGACTTTCGGCCACGGTGGCGCCTATGGCACGCAGGGCTGGATCGACCCGGAGAAGCAGGTGATCTACGTGCTGATGGTCCAGCGGTCGAACTTTCCCAATTCGGATGCATCGGAAGTGCGTCGGGCGTTCCAGGCGGCGGCTGCGGCGGCAGTGGGGCGGTAGGGTGTGGCCGCTGGCTTGGGCCATGTGTGCGGCGCCGCCACAGGAGGCTGGAGTTGAGGCTGGCGATTTGGGAATTGACACGATCAGTGTTTGCGGAAGAATCAGCCATATGAGTCTCACGCTCCGGTTATCATTGCTGATTGCACTTCTGGCTGGCTTTGCGTTCGGCGCCGACTGGGCGCAATGGCGTGGTCCCGACCGCAGTGGGCACGTTCCCGCGGGCATCCGGGTTCCGGAGAAGCTGCCCGTCTCGCCCAGAGTCATCTGGCGAAAGCAGATCGGCGACGGGCTGGCATCTCCGGTGGTGTCCGCCGGCAGGGTGTTTTACCTCGACAATCAGCAGGGCAAGGAGACCGTACACGCCGCGGACGCCAAGACGGGCGAGGAAGTGTGGAGTGCATCGGTGGACGACGCGTTTAAGGATGGCCAGAGCGTCCCCGGCCCGCGCTGCACGCCGACGGCGGATGGCGACCGTGTGTATGTGCAATCATGCCGGGGGGAGTTCCAGTGCCTGAGCGCTGCGGACGGGAAGGTGATCTGGCGCGTGAACTTCGTGAAGGACTTCGGCGCGGTGTTCATCGGGGAGTCGGGCTCGGCGGCCGGCGCGAGGCGCCACGGGAATACGGGCTCGCCGGTGATTGATGGCGATCGCATCTACGTCGCGGTCGGGGGGAAAGGCGCGAGTCTTGTCTGCTTCGACAGGAAAACCGGCGAGGTTATCTGGAAATCACAGAACGACATTCCTGGCTATGCCGCCCCCATCATCGCGACGATCGCGGGCGTCAAGCAGATCGTGTACTTCACATCCGAAGCCGTCGTGGGCCTCGACGTGGCGGGCGGCAAGCTTCTGTGGCGGTTTGAGGTGAAGACCTCGCTCGGCCGTCACGTCACGACGCCCGTGGTTGTCAACGAGACGGTGATGGTGGCCTCGTTTCAGGCCGGCCTGATCGGTATCACGATCTCGAAGGAGGGGGACTCGTTGAAGGCCCAACGAGCATATGGCGAGCGGGAGTCGTCGATCAACTTTTCGAGTCCCGTGGCGTGTGGCGGTTTTCTGTACGGGCTTGGGCCGGCGAAGAACCTGATCTGCGTCGATACACGGACGGGCAAGCAGAGTTGGTCGAAGGAAGGCGCGCTCGGCTCGTCGGGGGGGCAGGCGTACGCGTCGTTCATAGTGATGGGCCAGAATATTCTCATTCTCACGGACGGCGGGGAGTTGATTCTCATGGCCGCCGATCCGAAGCAGTACCGCGAGATCAGCCGCGCGCAGGCGTGCGGCCAGAACTGGTGCAGCCCGGCGTACGCCGACGGCCGGCTCTATCTGCGCGACGCGCGCGAGCTGCGCTGTCTGGAGCTTCTCCCCTGAGATCGGATCACGGGCCCCTCGATACCTTGCCGACAACAGCGGCGTCATGCGTCCTGGCGCGCGTGCGGAGTTTTGGCGATGGTGGGGTCTTCGGGTATGTTACGGGGCGATGCAGGCGGAATATCAGGCGATAGTTTCTGGGGTGGCGCGGCGGCGGTTGGGACGGATGCAGGAGGCGGGTCTGATCGCGGTGATCGTGATTCTGGCGGGGTTGCTGACGGCGTTTGGCGGGTCGATTACGGATCGGGCGGGGAATACG
>Ga0315278_10001831_pt1 | contig 18811 bp, 25 predicted proteins | sample YL17G06_0_MG_FD_203880 | JGI IMG/M metagenome (GOLD analysis project Ga0315278, IMG submission 203880) | Sediment microbial communities from Yellowstone Lake, YNP, Wyoming, USA - YL17G06_0 | ecosystem: Environmental > Aquatic > Freshwater > Lake > Sediment | place: USA: Wyoming | collected... | reverse complement strand
CCGGTACAAGTGCATCCTGGCCTGACTGATATTGATTATGGCCAATGGGAAGGATTGACACCGGACGAGGTTAGAAAACTCTCGCCGAAGATGATTGATGACTGGTTCAACACGCCTGATTCCACACGAATACCAGGCGGTGAAACGTTGGCTCATGTGCGTGCCCGTGCCATGGAGACTATTAATGAAATTGTCGCCCACCACGAAGGGCAGTCTATAGTCGTTGTGGGTCACACTGTCATTAACCGTATCATCTTGTTGGGTGTGTTGGGCTTGAGTAATGATCGCTTTTGGCGATTACGTCAAGACACGTGCGCTATGAATTGTATCGAGGCAGACATGGGTGACTTCACCCTTGTGTCATTGAATGATACGTGTCACATGAGTCTTGAAGTGTAACACCATCAGTGCAGATACATGTCACTCGAGCGTTGCAATGAGGAGTATATTGCAAAATGTTTCCAGTTAATTTTATAGAAGAAAGGAATGAACATGATCCGTAAAATTAAATCGATACGTGCAATGGAAATACTTGATTCCCGCGGCAATCCCACCGTCAAGACTTACGTAACACTGGATAACGGTCTTACCGCATCGGCTTCGTGCCCCTCCGGCGCTTCGACAGGAGAGAATGAAGCGGTAGAGTTGCGAGACGGCAAGGGCCGCTACGGCGGCAAAGGGGTAATGAAGGCGGTTGCCAAGGTAAATGAAATCATAGCTCCTGTACTCATCGATATGGACCCGTCCCGCCAGGCCGAAATCGATCATTTAATGATCACACTTGATGGTACGCCGAATAAGGAAAAACTCGGAGCAAATGCTATTGTCAGCGTTTCCATGGCAGTGGCGCGGGCAGCAGCGCTCGCCGCTGATCTTCCATTATATGCCTACCTTGGAGGACAGGGAGCACTGCGAATTCCTATGCCAATGATGAATATCCTAAATGGCGGAAAGCATGCGGACAATAATGTTGATCTCCAGGAGTTTATGGTTATGCCTGTCGGCGCACCCACGTTCTCCGAAGCTCTGCGTTATTGTGTGGAGACCTTTCATGCCTTAAGAGGAATCTTGAGTAAAAAAGGATATGCTACCGGCGTCGGTGATGAAGGAGGCTTTGCTCCAAATTTGAAGAGCAACGACGAGGCATGTGAGGTTATTATAGAAGCGATCAAAGCGGCGGGATACAAACCGGGAAAGGATATTGCAATTGCTCTTGACCCGGCCGCAAGTTCCTTTTTTGAAAATGGTATTTATGACCTTGCCAAATCCGGACAGGGAAAGAAGAACAGCGCTGAAATGGTCGCCTTTTACAAGACATGGATCGAAAAGTACCCGATTGTTTCCATTGAAGATGGCCTTGCTGAAACCGACTGGGAAGGGTTCCGGCTCCAGACTGCTACCCAGGGAGAAAAGATACAGATCGTCGGTGACGATATTTTCGTTACGAATACCAAATTCATCTCTCGCGGTATCCAGGAGAAGACGGCCAATTCCGTTCTGATCAAACTCAACCAGATCGGCACCGTTACAGAAACTATGGACGCGATCAATCTCTGTCGTAAAGCGGGATGGGGTTACGTTATCTCTCACCGTTCAGGGGAGACGGAAGATACCTTTATTGCAGATTTTGCTGTAGCCATGGGCGGGGGACAACTCAAAACCGGCTCTGCATGCCGGAGTGAAAGGATTGCCAAGTATAATCGACTATTGGAGATTGAGGCGGAACTCGGTCGCGCCGCGATCTTTGAAAATCCTTTGCAAAAAGGATTATAGGATCATATTTTAAAAATCTTCGATGAGGTGATGGAGTCCACCATCAATTGCCTGATATGGCTGATGACTCCTGCCATGCTTGCAGGATAGGCGCAGGATTATTGCAGGAATTGTATTATATGACATGGTGGGCAAAGCATACTATCGGTATATTGATATCAACAATATTTCCTGTGAGTCTGTTTTATCTAAACGGGCTTTTCTGCTTTTACCCGCCTGCAAAATTACACTGACAATCTCCAGGGCATGCCGGAACTTCGTTTGGTGGCGCATGGCCCCAGATGGCAAAAGTATAACATGACAAAAGGTTAATTTAATAGATGGCCGCATACTTCTGTCCGGCTTGCTGGAAAGAGATAGATGAACGCACTACAGTCTGTCCTCATTGTAAGTATGATATTTCAGAATATGCCAATCTTTCTTATGAAAGGAAACTCATTTGCGCCTTGAGACACCCTATCAGAGAAAATAGAATGATGGCTATTCAGTCGCTCGGCGAGATGCATAGCCATATGGCTTTCCCTTATTTCACAGCAATTCTGGAGACAGAAGAAGATTTTTTCGTCATTCGGGGAATTCTCTATTCTTTAGAGAAGATTGGAAATACGGAAAGCAAGAACATTATTCGATGCCTGAGGACACATAAATCGAAGATGGTAAGAAAAATAGCTAAACAATTGAGCAGCACCTGATTTATTTATATCGGAGGCATGATCATGTCCGGATACGGCTTGAAGAATACGAAAGACAGGCATCGTGCGTATCTTGATCTATGGGATACTTTTCAAAAGCATGGCTGTCCGGTTTGTACGCTCGTTGAAAGGCAATGCCGAAATGATATCGATGAAATAATCAATGAAGCGACCCATAATTTAGAAGAAGATATGGCACATAGAGACCCGATGTTTATTTGTAATTGGCATATCCGGGAAATATGGGCTGTGGATTCATCTGCAATCAGACATCGAATCATGGAAGATGCTCTACGGATTCAAGAAATGGATTTGAAGGAGATTCTTCTTAAGTATGAAGAGTCATCGATTAGATTAATGCTGTTACATAAGCTCCGCTGGAAAAAATCACCCGTTAATCGTCTCTTAAGAAGAATGAATAGCTGCCGCCTTTGTCAGAACATAGTGCACGCGGAAGCGCACTATCTGGAAACGCTTCTAAACAACATGGCAGAAATAGATTTATCCACAGAGTTCAAACGATCCACAGGGCTTTGCTTTCCTCATATGGTTAAGGCTCTGGCAGCGTTTCCTTACCATGGGAATTCACTTCTTCTGATTAAGGCTATGATCGATAAAATCCAGATTCTCAGAATGGAGTTATCAGAAGCTAAATATTATTATGGCAGGCAAGACATTGAAGCCACTGAAATCGATTTTCAGCAAAAAATATTGGAGACGATTGCGGGTAGACAGGGAGCTTACCGCGGGCAAGTGGAGTGCGAAATGGGTTATACTGAAAAAATGGGCGCCCATTTTTCACCTGCGTCGTCCGTGGATGAATCTGCTGAAAAAGACGGGGACGAAAATTCACAGCCTGTGACTGAAAAACTTAGATTTGAGATAGGGAAGTTGCAGAGACAAAACGAAAATTTGAGAAGTGATTGTATGAGAGAAAGATCTCGTGTCGCCTCACTTCATTACCGCTACTGGGAATGCAACGAGGACAATAAGAGACTGAAAATGAATCTGATCGGTGCCCGGGCTAACGCCAGTGCTTCTGTAAAGCATGTCGAACGTCTCAACGAGGAAATCAGGAAACTACAGGAAGCATTGACAAACCGTGAAACAACAAAAGATGTAACCAGAAATTATGAATAGCAGCACTCTAAAGGAACAAGAGGGTCCGGTGGCCTTATTGAGTTGTCCATTTCGTACATACAGACCGGCTTCTGAAGATCATCAGCAGGGAATTCTCGAAGAAATAATATGTGAAGCCGGCGGCGGATTTATTTTAGGAACTACGGATTCTGTAAATGCAGCGCAAGAAATATGTCAATTGTGTGATATTCCCACATCTTTAAAGTTTTACCATGCATGTCTAAATCTAGTTCCGTTCAGGGTATTTAAAGATAATCATGTTCAGAGCTATTATGGATGTCGCTGGCATTTCAGTCGGAATCCCCGAAAGATCCCGAAGAATATGAACTGGTGCAAAATATGTGGAGACTGGTTTCCACGGCCCCCAGAGTCACTCATTCCAGATCTAATCATGGTCAGCCACTTATTCTATCACATTTTTTTAAATCATCCTGGAGACAGAAAATTTCCCACGCTGTCGAGGAAAGAAGACAAATGAAGGTGATATGAAGGGCTACGGGATCTATTTAAGAAATTACAGGAAGCACTAAAAACTGTGAAACAAAAAATGTAATTGAGAAGTTATGAACAGTATTACCATGAATAATAAGGATGGCCCTTTGGCCTTACGAAATTGCCCGTTCCTGGCATTCAGATCGTCATCTGAGGATAATCAGCAGGCAACTCTCACACAAATAATTTGCGAAGCCGGCGGCGGGTTTATTTTGGGAACTACGGAGTCCATAGCCAGTGGACAAAGGGTCTGTCTATCTTGTGACATCCCGATGTCCTTAAATCTTGAGTACGCATGTTTATTTCTGGTTCCATTCCGGGTCTTCCACGAGAATTATGTTCAAAGCTATTATGGCTGCCGCTGGTATTTCAGTCTGAAACCCCAAGAAGTTCCGAAGAATATGGACTGGTGCATGGGTTGCAGAGATTGGTTTCCACGGCCCCGAAAGACCCTGGTTCCAGGTCTAATCAGGGTAAGCCATAAATTCTATCGGATTTTTTTAAATCCTTCTGAAATTATAGACCGCCCCTGCCCAGAACTGAGAGAAGAGAGAAAAAACTGGTACGAAAAGCTACTGGATATATTTTTACGGTGATTTTCCTGTTGTAACTGCTTAGTTGATTCCACATCATCGCACGATATGACGCATATGGGATTGACTGACGTTTTTTCAAAGGATGCTTTGCGGCGAGTCGCACACATTACATTCTTTATGGGCGCAGAATGAATAAATCATTAGCAGAGATAACGAAGTTGATCGATTGCCTGGACTTGCTTCACGGAGGGGATCAAGTTGTCGATTTGCTTGTGGCATGCGGAGAAAGGGCAGTCGCACCGCTTCGAAGGTATTTGATGGAGGGGAAGCCCACGCACATCTATCAACCGCGACAGAAAGCTGTGAACGCCCTTGCGAGACTTGGTGCAAAAGAAGTTTTAATCGAATACCTCTGCGCGCCAAAAGATATTCCCGATCCAGTGTTTCGCTTTGGCGAAGAAGCGGTTGAAAATACCGCAGCTCGCGCTCTGGCCAGGTGGAAAACCAACGATGTTTTCGATGTCCTCTTGCGGATCGCATATACGCGGACATTACCGGGAGTAATTGAAGCTCTTGGTTCATTTCGTCGACCGGAGCCCATTCCATTATTCATCGCCGCCTTGATGGACGATGTTACCCGAAACGCTGCGGAAAATGCCCTGAAGTCGATGGGCGAGATTGCAAAACCGGCATTGATTGACGCCGCCTGTATACAGAATCCTTCAGAGGATAGTGAAAATCCCTCGATCCTGCTGCGCCGGCGGAGCACTATGCATATTCTTGCGGACTTGACGGTGACTGCGGAAGAGTGGCCAAGATTTAAAGAATTTCTCAATGATAATGACCCGGAAATATCAATTTCAGCGGCCCGCGTTGCGTTGGATAGCGCCTTCCCTGAGGATAAATGTGCGGCAATAGAAACGCTTATAGGGAAAATTCCCCATGCAGGCTGGTATGTTCAAATGGAGATCGAAACGTGTCTGGTTAGAAATTACAGCATCGCACAGAGATCGATTGAAAAGCATATAGAAAAGCATAGGGCGCAGCCGGAAAAGTTACAAGCTGAAGATCGCACGCTTCAGATATTGCTAAATATCCTGAGGCGGGCCGGAGCGAAATGAATGGGTAATAACACATTACATATGGCTGGGAAACAGTATGAAAAGCGGCGGTGGCTTAATCGTAATATATTCGCTTTCGGATTGACCAGTCTCTTGAGTGATTTCTGTCACGAGATGGCGACGGCCGTTCTCCCGCAATTCATGCAGGTTATCGGTTCTACTGCGGCAGCACTAGGCTTCATCGAAGGCGCCGCAGACGCTCTTTCCAGTTTCGCCAAGCTGGGCGCCGGTTATCATAGCGATAAGATCGGTCACCGCAAGGGCTGGACCGTTTTTGGATATTTACTTACTGCTTTATCGAAAGCAGTCTTCGCTTTCGCCCTGGAATGGCCGCTGATCCTTCTGGGTCGGGTTGTTGGATGGTTCGGGCGGGGTATCCGTGGCCCTCTTCGTGACGCCATGTTGGCCGAATCTGTCAATGGGCAGGACCGTGGGAGGGCTTTCGGATTCCATAGAGCTAGCGACACACTGGGCGCTGTATTGGGTCCTCTGGCGGCGTTCGGTCTATTAAGTTATTTTGCCGGCCATCATGAGATGGTGAAAGGCTTTGAACAACTGTTTCCATCAGTTGCAGAAGTAGGCGGAGGCGAGTATCGCCTTATTTTTCTCGTAACTCTTGTGCCAGGTCTTCTCTCCGTGTTTTCTATTTTATTCCTTGTTAGAGAAAAGAGGCGGGGCCGCAACAACGCCTTGCGTTTCTGGGACACTATGAATTCCATGCCCAAGAGCTACCGTGTCTTCCTGCTTGCTGTTGGACTATTCGGTCTGGCTGATTTCGCACCTACACTCATGATTCTCCGGGCGACAACAACGCTTGAACCGGAAATGGGGCTGCTTGAAGCATCGCGTATAGCTGTCCTCCTGTATCTCATTCGAAACATCGCCTATGCTGCTGCATCCTTTCCCATTGGAGCACACAGCCACAAATTCTCGCGGTGTCGTTATCTCGCCGTTGGATATGGCATCGCCGTTATCACATTCCTCGGTTTTGCCTTTGTTATGCCTTCCGTATCATGGTTTGTTGTTTTTTTTATTCTCGCCGGCGTCTTCATCGCCTGGGAGGACACTATTGAGGGCGTGGCCGTACGTGACTTTGTGAATGATGATGTTGCCGGTACCGCCTATGGTTTGCTTGGTGTAGTTAACGGAGTGGGTGACTTTATTTCAAGTCTCACTGTTGGCATGTTATGGACGGCCTTTGGAGCTTCCTGGGGATTTACCTACGCGGCTTTGATGGGACTTGCCGGGGCCTTTTTCATGGCCCTCATCCCTGCCGGTAAACAGATACCAAGGAGCTAACAGCGAGAGAACTGTATGAATAAAAGCGCTATCGATAAAACACGAAAAGCTTCCATAAAGTTATCCGAGTATCGCTCCCGCGGCAGGGAGCCCCATGTCTTCAGGGCGGAAGGCCCGGAAGGGCTTATAGGTGTGCATGCCGATCTCATCGCTGCGTCTCTCAACCCGGAAGAAAGAATTCATTACCTCCTCTACGCACCCATGCGCGAGGCTGGGGTGGCGCCGTTTGGAATACATGCCGAACCCGCTTCGCATGCCTTGGCTGTTACGGATCATCGCTTCCTGATATCTAAAGACCGGCATATCGATGCAGTTACTCCGACTGTTCAAGCGATCCCCTTCTCTCAAGTGATTTGCGTGGAGATTGGAAATGCACTCCTTTTGGGATGGTTAGCCATTCGTTTCATACAAAATGGTCAATTATATTGTGCATCCCTGTTTTACACCGCAAGGGGCAGTCATCATTTTGAGAGGGTAACCCATATATTTAGACAACTGCACGGAAAGACAAAAAATTACTGGCCTGCAAAAGGCATAGCGTGGACAGAAATATGGGAGCAAACACCAAAGCCGCAAACAGAAATACTGAAATCGATCATCCTCGAGGAAGAAAAACCGGTCTATCTGTTTCGTTCAACAGAGACCTGGGGTACGGAGAAGCGCAAACGCAAGCAGGTTTGCCTTGCCGCGGAAGGCCTTTTGCTGGTTACGGATTGGGGATTGATTCACGCTGTGGATGAACGGCCAATCGCTCCTCATATTTTAAGCTACGGCGTAAACGTCTACTGCATTCCTCCAGGCGCCCTGTATTCGCTGGCTCATATCGAAAAAGAAGAATATGGGCTTTGCCGGCATATATTGAGATTGCAAGCGGGGGCTCCTCCGGCGATCATTAACATAGACATCCCCTTTGATGGAAACACAAACGATAACGTCGAAGATTTTGTGCGCGTCGTGCAGGTAATGAAAAGGTAGGGTGAGGAAAATGAGCTTTGTGGGACGAGAGAGGGAAACAAAGAAAATCATGAAGGCCCTTGAACGGGGGGATAATGTCGTCTTGATGGGAAAATACGGCATAGGAAGAACCAGCTTGATCAAGCATGTTGCAGCCTTAACAAAAGACAGGTGGAGGTTTATATTCCTGGATTTTTCCCAAACACCGGGCAAAGTGACAAAACAATTGCTGGTGGAGTTATTCCCCGAGAAAGGGAAAGGCAAAGATCATTATATACGCTACAAATCGGGACGATTTCTCATCGTCAGTAAAGAGTTGAAAGACAAACGGAAACATATTCTCGTTTTCGATAATATCGCGAAGTTGACCACCCAGAAGCTCCAGCTCATCCGGTATCTTATTCTGGAAAGCAAATTTCAGTATATCGCTATCGCAGAAAGCTTTCTGCCGAAAGAAGGCTTTTTTCTGTTGCGCGCTGCCCTTCTTCCCGCGGAAACGATTATACTGCCCTATCTTAGCGAAGAAAGTACGAAAAAGCTCCTGTGTCATCTTGCGGATAAATACTTTTTCCACTGGTCGGAACAGCGCCTTCATATGCTGGTTTCAGCAACTCGGGGCTATCCGCTGGGTGTGCACGAAGTCATTCGGCGAGAACTTGATGCGAGGAGGAAAGATGGACTCAGACAGTAAACAAGCTTTTGAAGAACCGGCAGACCCCGCTGTACCGGAAGAAAAAGACATCCTGAAAGACCTTAAGCTCCGTGGCTGTCCCATCTGTAATCATATGGAGGAGGTCATATTTGACTTCTTGGCAAAGTGGCAATACGCGCTGACATATGATGAGAATGCGCAGGAGGAGTATGCTACCGAACTTGGATTTTGCGCAGCCCACACATGGCATTTGGCTACGATAGCTTCTCCCCGGGGTCTTTCCCGTGGGTATCCAAGACTATTGGAACATGTTGCGGAAGAACTGGCGAAACTGAACGGCGCCTCACCGGATATATCGAACGGCATCGCGGCACTTTTAAAGAAGTCTGAGAGTTGCCGCGTCTGTCGTCTGTTGCAAGATACTGAAGGGATTTATATGCGCCGCCTTGCTGCTCTTCTGGAACATGAGGATACACGCGTCGCGTACGCGCGCTCCCACGGCCTGTGCCTGCGACATTTGAGTCTGCTTGTTCCTTTCCTGACCTCCCGGGAGGTTGTCCGGTTTTTATTGTTGGAGAAGTCAAAACATCTCAAAGAGACTGCTGAAAACATGCAGCTCTATGCGCTAAAACATGAGGCCTTGGAGAGGCACCTTATTAATGATAATGAGCAATATGCATACCTGCGCGCCTTGGTGCACATTGCCGGTGCAAGAAATATTTGCGCCCTTCATATCAGGCATCATTAATTAATAGTAAAAAGAATTGGCCCATAATATTATTTTTTTGAAGTTAACTTCTCGGAGACAAGGATTAATGACAGAGTTGAATGAAAACCACAAACGCAGTCTGTTGATTGGATTTCGATATGTGGATGATCTGCTTTCGGATATAGAAAGAATCATGGCAACGTCTATGGATCCGCAGTCGCCCTTCGAGAAATATGTCGCAGACATCAGACCGGCGCAGCAGAAAATCATAGCGGCGGAGATTGCGCACATTCGTATAGTAATGTGCCGCATTCTTGAGAGCAAGGGCGTCAACGTTAAACACCCGGGTATAAGTGCTCTGAGCGCCGTACGCACGGCAATTCATTTTGCTGATATAGCCATGGAGGAGAAGAGGCCGAAGTATATGAGGGGTTATGGCGAGCTGACGGAGGAAGCCGTGCGCGAGTTGAATGAAGTCGCCTCACAGATGCAAAAACTTCTCAAACAAATACTCAAAACATTTAAGTAAGGGACTGCGACTCATGTTGGAATGTTACTACTCGTTTTGGCTATGTCCTCTCATCCTTTCTGGCAACGGCGTCACTAACAACGACTAGCTATTTATTTTAAGATGGCATGCACAATTTACTGTACTATACAATCAGGCAGAGTTAGGAAAGGTTGATGATATCAATTAATAAGCAGTATCTGATGATCATTATCTCATTGACAAACAAATCCGTCCTGCTTACACTTCACCAGCGCAAATGCAATGTCTTATCAAAGGGAAAGGAGGAAGCTTAATAACTATGAAGGCACATGGCAAATGAGGGAAAGATTCCGAATGACAGGCGTGCAAGAGCCGTTGTGCAGGGCATACGGAGTAATTCTTTGAGTATTACGGCTTGCGGCACAATCCCGCAGATGGACTTTTCCCGAGATCGGCAATGAAAGGAGAATAATATTATGGCTACACCGGAATTCAAGTACCAGGACCCATTCCCACTCGGCCCGGACAGCACCAAATACCGCCTCCTGACCAAGGAAGGCGTATCGGTCGCTACCTTCGAGGGGAAGGAAATATTAAAAGTCAATCCGGACGCTCTCACCAACCTCGCCAACCAGGCCATGCGGGATGTTTCGTTCCTCCTGCGCCCCGAACATAACGAGATGGTCGCCAAGATGCTCACCGACCCGGAGGCATCCATGAACGAAAAGGGGGTTGCCATCGCCATGCTGCGCAACGCCGAAGTTTCCGCCAAGTTCGTTCTTCCCCTCTGCCAGGACACCGGCACAGCCACCATCGTCGGCAAGAAAGGACAGCAGGTATGGACAGGTGTGAAGGACGAGGAGTACCTCACCAAAGGGGTCTACAAGACCTACACCGAAGAGAACCTCCGCTATTCCCAGACCGTGGCGCTGGACATGTACAAGGAGGTCAACACCGGCACTAACCTGCCGGCCCAGATCGACATCTACGCAACCGAAGGAATGGAGTACAAGTTCCTTTTCGTCACCAAAGGCGGCGGCTCCGCGAATAAAGCCATGCTCTATCAGGAGACCAAGGCCCTCCTCACCCCTACGAATCTCTTCAAGTATCTTGTAGACAAGATGAAGTCTCTGGGCACCGCAGCATGCCCGCCGTACCACATCGCCTTTGTCATCGGCGGCACGAGCGCCGAAGGATGCCTGAAGACCGTGAAGCTCGCTTCAACCAAATACTATGACAATCTCCCCACTAAAGGGAACGAACTCGGTCAGGCCTTCCGTGACCTGGAGTTGGAGAAGAAACTACTTGAAGCAGCCCAGAAACTTGGAATCGGCGCCCAGTTTGGCGGCAAGTACTTCGCCCACGATGTGCGCGTGATTCGTCTGCAACGCCATGGTGCCTCCTTACCGGTTGGGATGGGACTTTCCTGCGCTGCTGATCGCAATGTCAAGGCAAAGATTAATAAAGACGGTATCTGGATCGAGGAACTTGACCGCGACCCGGGTCGTCTTATCCCCGAAGCATATCGCCGCAAGCACGATCACGGCGTGAAGATCAACCTCAACAGGCCGATGAAGGAGATACTGGCCGAGTTGACCAAGTACCCGGTCTCCACATCACTGATGCTCACCGGTACCATCGTCGTTGGCCGGGACATCGCCCATGCCAAGTTCAAGGAGATCATCGACGCCGGCAAGCCGGTTCCCAAATATCTCCTCAAACACCCGATCTACTATGCCGGCCCGGCCAAGCAGCCAGCGAACAAACCTTCCGGATCCTTCGGCCCTACCACAGCTGGCCGCATGGACTCATATGTCGGCCTGCTCCAGTCCAAGGGCGCCTCACTGATCATGATTGCCAAGGGAAACCGGAGCCAGCAGGTAACAGACGCCTGCAAGAAATACGGTGGCTTCTATCTCGGTTCCATCGGCGGCCCGGCCGCACTTCTCGCTGAAGAGAACATCAAGAAGGTTGAATGCATCGACTTTCCCGAACTTGGTATGGAGGCGGTCTGGAAGATTGAGGTTGTAGACTTCCCGGCATTTATCCTGGTGGATGACAAAGGAAATGATTTCTATAAACAGTTAGGTTGTTAATACAAAGAACGAATCCCCCGGTAGCAGTAACGGCTGGGGGATTTTTTATCTTAATATGGATATATATAAGTCATAGGAGCAGCCGTCGCTTTATTGCTGGTCACGATATTAGGACGTGTAGCGTTTCAACAGTACGAACGGTTATCATTGATTCTCAGTGATACAGCTATGTGTGACTTTGTAGGTGGATACGGCAAGCACTTCTTATGGAAAGATTGGCGCTCTCACGCGCTTTGCGGCAAGTTTACCGGCGCCGTCTGCATAAAAAATTATCCTTGATAAATAGAACGAAAGTGCTGCATCATGGCTACATCATATTCTCGAAGGAAAGATGTCGAGTCCCTTCCTGCAGCTCTTTACCGCCCCCGGAATCCACAGTTATCCGATTATTACCACATTAGCTCTTTCTTTCATCTGATTCGCAAGTAGAGAATCCAAATGGAATATAAGCAGGGCACCAGCGTATGGCTGCCGTCAATAGCGGAATCAAGCCAACTGCACCCCACCAGCTCTTGAAATACATTCCAACAGAAATAATTGCGACACCAAGCACGATCCTGATCATCCTGTCTACTTTCCCAATATTACACTTCATGCCAGTCACCTCCATAAGAAAGTAAAACATATTTCTGAAGATTAAAAGAAAAGATCATTCGCTTACTCATAAATGTTAATAAATTAAGAAGAACCATGCCCTGCAAGTTCATTGGCTGCCTCTGACCTGTCGCTAAAGCTTATACCGTACCTAATGGATGTATTCATTCCTTTACGCAGTCAATCTCCGGAGAGTAGGGCTTGATGTCGAGTACCGGCGTTCCGTCAAAGGCATCGAGGCCTCTCACGATGAGCCGGGCGGCGTCAATGCCGAGAAGATCTATCACTGCAAATCCAATCGGGTTCGGGCGAGCCACAAAAATGCCGGCCAAAGATTCTTCTTCTATCGGGATGCGCACCTATGGATAGACCTCTTCTTCCTTTACGATCTCTTTTTTAATGATAGTTAGAAGTTCCTGAAGAACGGGCATCACATCTGTTCTGAATCTTCCCGCAACGAGGACATGCATAATGTCATCTCCTACGTTCAATGTACCTTGATTGATCCACACCCTGATGTCTTCAATTCCATCCCGCCTCTTGAATTCGCTTACGCAAGAATCCAGCTTCTGTTTATCGAAGGACAACATCATGCCTCTTACGTGCTTCCCGTCCTTTGAGGATGCCCGCACTATACCATTATGGACAAGTATCATGCCCAATTGTTCAGGATTGATTCTTGCTTTTATTTCTTTGATCCAGTCATCTACCATCTTATCATTTTCGTCCAGTCATGAGAAAAACGGTGAACTCCCGCACGGTTCCATCGGGCAAATCCTTTACAACCGCAGCCGCCGTCACATCGCGCACGTCCTGAAATCCGCCCTGCATGAAAAGCCGGCGCATTTCCGATCTGTCAAAACCAAAATGGACTACTCCTATCTTGTCTCTGTGAAAATCGCCTCCGTCGGAATCTAAATCAGTAATACATAAATGCCCTCCTGACAAAAGGCAATTATAAAACTTATGGAAAATGTATCCGAGATTCTCGATATGATGCAGGGTCATACTGCTGACAACGAGGTGATATTTATTTTTCAGCACAACACTCTTTTCCAAATCAATGAACTCGGTTTTGACATTGGTCAGCTTCCGCTCCTCGATCTTGGATTTGAGGACATCAAGCATTCCTTGAGACGAGTCGGCTCCCGTAATAGTTCTTACAAAAGGTTGAAGCTGCAACGTAACCAAACCCGTTCCACACCCGAAGTCAAGGACGTCCATATCATGATTAAGCTTGACCTCACTTATTATGGCTTCTTCTTTGATAGTCTTCAATGGCAGCCAGAAGTGCATTAACGCCCATAAGGGAACAGTGCCTCTTTTTCTCAGGAATACCTCCCAGGGCAATTATCACGTCGTCGTCCGTCAATTGTTTCGCCGCCGCTATTGTTTTACCGAAGGCCAGCACCGTGGCCATGCTGCTCGTTGCGATGGCGTGGGGACACCCGAATGTCTTAAACTTGATGTCGGATATCTTTCCCTCTCTAACTTTGATCCATAGTTTCATCTGATCGCCGCAGGAAGGGTCTCCGACCAGGGCACATCCATCGGCGTCAGGAATTTCACCGACATTCCGAGGGTTTGAAAAGTGGTCTATTACAAGTTCATTGTAAAAGAGAACGGGGCCTTCCAAAGATTGAGGTCCTTGTTCGTTTTTTTTCTTGTACAGTTCTCTCCAGTCGTTTGATTTCGTACCCATTCTCAATGTTACTCGCTAAATGATCTTAAGTATCTCCGTCAGTTCGGGTTTTGATAAGAACTTATTATGGAATATACCGCCGTTATATTGTATCGCCGACGTCATTCCCTCACGCAGTCAATCTCCGGAGAGTAGGGCTTGATGTCTAGTACCGGCGTTCCGTCAAAGGCATCGAGGCCCCTCACGATGAGCCGGGTGCCGTCAATGCCGAGAAGATCTATTACTGCAAATCCAATCGGGTTCGGGCGGTCGGGCGAGCGGGTGGCAAATACTCCATGCACTTTTTTTGAATGAGGCGGTATCGCCGTGAGCGTGCGACGGTCTGCTCTGTCAAGCCAGTAAAGCATGATCAAATGCGGCAGCTCTGCGATATCCTTTAACCCATCGGCATATTCTGGAAAGACTTCAATCTCACTTGTAGTGGGAGAGAGCCTTCCCTGGTGGGGCGCATCGCCCTTCTTTCGGTAAGGTGAGTGTATTACACCAATGGGAACCAGCTCCAACATTCTTGTGGTCTTCATCCTGAAATCCTTTGCAGCGTTCTTGTTCCAATATTTCCTTCACAGTCCTCGTTTTTGTAATCCACGGCAAAACACGATTATGGCTGTGCAAATGATGAAAATCAATATCCAGTGATAGGGGTAACCCCATCCAAGAACATCGGGAATCGTTATTTTACCTAAGGCGCCCCATTGCAGAATATTATTCCTAAGGCAAGTGTAGGCTTCAGCGTAAATAGCCGCACCAACAAGCATCCCCGGGATGGCGCCCAGGAGAGCGTCATAACGGCCTTCAGCAATGGCCCCTATGCCGGTTGTCGGACAGTATCCGGCCAGTGCAAAACCGACACCAAAGATCAAACCGCCGATGATATTGGCCCCTATTACGGCTGACTTGGGACTCAATTTCAGTATCCCCATATCTTTAAAAAAGTAAATGCCGACCATCCCCACTACAATTGCCGAGAGCATGACTTTCAACATGGTAAAATCCCGTAGGCGAAGCAACCCGACAATCGTCTCATAACGTGTCATCCTGCTCTTGTGGATGGTAAAGCCAAAAATAATACCAAGGGATAACCCAATCAAAAGCTTTCCGGTTGCCGATGTGATAAAGGGCGCCATGATCTTATGTCCTCCTGTAAAGAATGAGGGCAGTTATAATGCCGGAGAGAAACATAAAAGGAACGGCGATCCAACTGCTGACAGCGAGCTGCAGGGTCCCACTGACCCCGTGACCCAGCGGTCAGCCGTCCGCCATGCGGGCGCCGAACATGAGAATCACTCCGCCCATGAAGGCAAATACCCAGCGCTTCCAGCGGTTGTCGCCAAATCTCTCTTTCCACATCACGGGAACAAATCTTCTGTAGAATGTCCCTGAAAGCCATGCCGATATAAAAGCTCCTATGAGGACGCCTGATACAAACATCCATTGCCAGTCTATTATCGGTAATTCCTTTAGATAATATGGAAGGCTGCTGACATGATCAGAGGCGAAGATTTTTTCTATCATTCCGGATGTCCTCACATACGACGTCGAGGCGCCGAGGGGAGCCACAGTTAAAAAGGCGATCCAGCTCAGGAGACCAATTATGGCCCCGCCAATATACGGTGACCAGCTCTCTCTTTTCAACCAGTCCATAAGGTTTGCCTCCTTAGTATTTTCGTCCGGTCATTTTAACATCTTCACTTCAAACGGCCATCCTACAATGCCCCCCTCAATGAATTGCACTCTGTCAAATCCGGCAGCATTTAGAATCCGTTGCGCCTCATAGCCGCGTAAACTGATCTTGCAAAAAGCCATGATATCTTTATCTTTGGGCAGTTCAGCGGCCTTGCCTCTAAGTGCTCCCAGCGGAATGTGGAGAACATCGTAAGGCAACTGATTGGTTTGGAATTCATCAGGAGTTCGCACATCAAGCAAAAGGACATCGCCTTTTTCGATCCGCACTTTAGCTTCGAAAGCAGAAATACCTTTGGCAATACCGTCAAGTTTATTGGTTAACATGTGGGCACAAGTGGCCAGAAGATCAAGCGCCGTGCTGTAGGGCGGCGCATAACCAAAATCAACATCGGCAAGCTGGTCCAGGGTGCCCCCCATTAATATCATGCTTGCCGCCACATCCAGGCGCTTTGCACCATTGCCGGGCCCTGCAACCTGCACTCCAACGAGTTTTCGATCCCGTCTGGAGGCGATCATCTTTATTACCAGGGGTTTGTTATCCCGCATATAGTGAGGCAAATCGGGACCTGCCAGAGTGAATGTCTCTATGTCCATATTCAATTCCCCGGCCTGTTTTTCTGTCAGACCGGTTCTTCCAATGGTAAAATCAAAAGCCCGCACAATGGACGTGCAGGTGATGCCCTTGAAAGGCGTAGGAACGCCTGCTATATGGTTAGCGATGACCCTGCCGTGTTTGTTTGCCGTAGATCCCAGGGGCACATAAAGAAAAGCGCCAACGCTGCCATTCACGTAGCTGTTTACCGCGCAATCGCCGCCAGCGTAGATATCTTTATTGCTCGTCTGGCAATATTCGTTAATGACAACTCCACCCTGCTGCATACACAGAAGCCCGGCCTCCTTTGCCAGTTTATCATTGGGGCGTGTTCCAACCGCAACGACCACGACATCCGCCGGGATGGTCTGCTTATCGGTTTTTACGGCATTTGCCTTTTCCTTGCCTTCAATACCAGTTACACATTCCCCCAAAACAAGATTTACGCCCTTCTGGCGCAAGTGTTTGGCGGCAAACGTGGCGACATCCTTATCCAGAACGCCTGGCATAATCTGATCGATCATTTCGATAACCGTCACCGCGAGACCCTGATGAACCAGCGCCTCTGCCATCTCTATGCCGATAAATCCGGCTCCTACCAGGACAGCCTTTTTAAGTCCCTGCGACGCAATTTCTTTTTTCAGGCTGACCACGTGATCGGGGTGCGATATAAACCACACATTCCTGAGATCGAGACCAGGAATTTCCGGACGAAAAGGATAACCACCGGTGGCTAAAACCAGCTTGTCATAGGCCACATCTTCTTCGGTGCCGGTTTCCATGTTTTTTACGCGCACAGCCTTTTTCGCCGGATCGATTTTCAGCGCCTCCATTTGTGTCAACACCTTGACGCCTTTCACCTTCTCAAAAAAGGCGGGGGTTCTGGGAACACCAACTGGCGTCTTGATCAGTTCATCAACATCGGAAAATAAACCCTCCACATAATAGGGAAGACCGCAAGCGCCATAAGAAACGATTTTGCCCTTTTCAATTATGGTAATTTCCGCGTCAGGACGCAGACGCTTCAGCCTCGATGCAGTTTTTGGCCCGCAGGCAACTCCACCGATAATAAGCACCTTAAATGACATAATTTGACTCCTTCATTAATCTGTAGGTGATTCCAATCAGTGTGCGCACCCACCACCCGAATGGCCCGCACAGGTATTTTCTTCCAAAAATTGCGGCAATTTGTTGTCTCGAATGAGATCAATATTCTGTTGGACGGTGCCCTGTGCACCACGGTAAACCTTGATCCCCTGGGCTTGCAGCTTCATCAGGGCGCCCATGCCGATACCTGCAACAACCACGGCATCAACCTTAAATCCTCCCAGAGCTTTGAGAGGCTGACACATCCCATGCATATGGTTGAGATCGTTATTGTTGATTTCTTCCACGCTCATCTTTTCCGTATCCACAATGACAAAGCCGGGTGCAGACCCGAAATGTCCATAAACGCTGCTATCCAGTCCTTGCAATGCTTCAGTTGGAAAACATACCTTCATACTATTATCTCCTTTTTATTCTTCATTTGGATCCCCCCTTTGACAAAGGGGGCTGGGGGATTTGCTCCTTAATTACGAGTATTCTGCTTAAGACCTGCTGAATCCACGCCTGCGCTGACATGCTCCACCAAGTCCCCTTCGTCCTGGCTGCCCTTCAGATCGGCATATGGTCACATCCTTGCAAGCCGGGCATTCTGCGGGTCTGCCTGTACCAAAAGGCACATCCCACGTATGCTGACATTTCAGACATTTAAAATTTCGCTTCTGGGCCATTTTGATTTCACCTCCTTCAATGCGAAGGGCAAGACCTTTGACCAGCACCTGAGACACCTTGTGCCTTGCCGCTTGAATAATCCTTCCGAAAGTCTGCCGCGAGACTTTCATCTGTTCTGCCGCCTTATCATGGTAAAGCCCATCAAAATCGGCCAGCCGGATAGCCTCAAACTCATCCATGGATAAGACCACTTCATCAATGGCGGATACAGGCACTCCAACGGGCTTGAATATCTCGCAGCCCGGCTCTCCCGCCACTCTCCGACAACATTTGGGTCTGGCCATTATTTTTTCTCCTTGACATCATTATAAGCATATGCTCATAACTTGTCAAGTAAAAAAGTGACCATTTGTGAGTAGTGTGTTATCCTGATAAAAAGAAGAGGGGGCTTTATGGAATATGCCAATTTATGAATATGAATGCGCCATGTGCGGAAGAATTTCTGAATTCCTTGAGGGGATAACGCAGGAGAAATTCGCCAGGATGTGCGGTTCCTGCGGGAGCGAAGAT
>Ga0315278_10001825_pt1 | contig 18826 bp, 20 predicted proteins | sample YL17G06_0_MG_FD_203880 | JGI IMG/M metagenome (GOLD analysis project Ga0315278, IMG submission 203880) | Sediment microbial communities from Yellowstone Lake, YNP, Wyoming, USA - YL17G06_0 | ecosystem: Environmental > Aquatic > Freshwater > Lake > Sediment | place: USA: Wyoming | collected... | reverse complement strand
GGGCACACCACCTGGTTCTTCGAGACCTTCCTGCTCGCGCCGCGCATCCCGGCCTTCCGGCCGCACGACCCGCGCTTCGCGCTGCTCTTCAACTCCTACTACGTGGCCGCCGGGCCTCGCCACGCCCGGCCGGAACGCGGGATGCTCACGCGACCCACGGTGAAGGAGGTCCTTCGCTGGCGGCGCGAGGTGGACCAGCGGATCCAGGACTTCCTGGCCAGCCCGGCCGGGTCGGAGCCGTCGGCCCTGGCGGTGGCGGAGCTGGGACTCCAGCACGAGCAGCAGCACCAGGAGCTGATCCTCACCGACCTGCAGCACGCGCTGTCGCGCAACCCGCTCGAGCCGGTGTTCCGGGCCGCGGCGCTCCCGCCCCCGGGCGCGACGCCGGCGCTGCGCTGGCGCGACCACCCGGGCGGCCGGGTCCGCGTCGGCCACGCCGGCGACGGCTTCGCCTTCGACAACGAGCGGCCGGCCCACGACGTCCTGCTCTCCCCCTTCTCGCTGGCCTCGCGCCCCGTGACCTCGGGTGAATATGCCGCCTTCGTGGAGGACCGCGGATACGAGCGACCCGAGCTCTGGCTGTGGGAGGGATTCCACGCGGCGCGCGCGGCAGGCTGGGAGGCGCCGCTCTACTGGGCGCGCCGGGACGGGCGCCTCACCCGCTTCAGCCTGCACGGCCGCGTCCCGGTGGATCCGGCCGCGCCGGTGGTCCACGTGAGCTACTACGAGGCCGACGCCTACGCGCGCTGGGCCGGCGCCCGGCTCCCCACCGAGGCCGAGTGGGAATCGGTTGCCGCCTCGCAGCCCGTGACCGGACAGTTCGTCGAGGACGGGACGCTCGTGCCACTCCCCGTGGGGGAGGACGCACCCCTCTTCGGTGGCACCTGGACCTGGACGGCGAGCCCGTACGTTGCCTATCCCGGTTACCGCGTGCCGGAGGGGGCGCTCGGCGAGTACAACGGAAAGTTCATGGTGAACCAGATCGTGCTGCGCGGGGGCTCGTGCCTGTCGCCGCGATCCCACCTGCGCGCCAGCTATCGCAACTTCTGGCACCCGCCCGATCGGTTCCAGGCGACGGGGATCCGGCTGGCACGCGACCCGTCGGGAAACTAGCCCAGGGACCGGATGGCGATGAGCGACTCCTCGAAGACGCCGTCCTCGGAGCCCGCGGCGATGACCTTGACCCGGTTCACGGGCAGGCGAGAGATCTCCTCCAGGTAATACGCCCGCTGGCGCTCGAGCGTGCCCGCCGGGAAGAACTCGGAAAGGCGCCCTCCCAGCTGCTTCGCCGCGATCTCGGGCCTGACGTCCACGAAGACGGTCAGGTCGGGCACGACCTCGCGGCCGAAGGGGAGGCCGCGGGCCCGCCTCTCCAGCACGTTCAGCTCCTCTCCCACCCAGTCGTGCCCCTGCAGGCGGACGTGGACGGCGGAGGCGAGCGTGAAGTTCTTGCAGAGGACGGTCTTGCCGCCGGACAGCTCGTCGCGGACCGCCGAGCAGACGCGCGCCCGGGAGGCCAGCTCGAAGAAGAAATCGGCCTCGAAGACGCCGTAGTGCCAGCTGGTGTCCAGGTCCTGGGCGCCCATCACGCGAGCCCGGCCGGTGTCCGGGCTGTCGATCTCGTAGACCTCGACGCCCTGGACCACCAGCGCTTCGCGCAGCCGGTTGACGACGCCGACGACGAGCCTTCCCGATCCGTAGATGCCTTCGAAGACGATCAGCTTTCCCGGGGTCATGTGCCCACCTTTCCTCTCGAGCCGAGGATACTCCGGGTGCGCCGCCTCGCCCCGTCCTGGACGGGTACAGTGGCGGCTTCACTCCACGTCGTGCAGGTGGAAGTGGGCGTGGTCGGCGCCGTCGTGGACGTGGCGGTGCCGATGGGCGAGGCCGGCCTCGACGAGCAGCCCCTGGTTCCGGAGCAGCGCGGACGGCGACCCGTCGAAGAGCACCCCGGGGCGCCCGTTGGCCAGCAGGAGCGCCCGGCTTCCCAGCTCCTCGGCGATGGAGAGGTTGTGGGTCGCGGCGACGACGGTGAGGTCGTTCCGTTCGGCGAGAAGGTCCACGAGCCGGCCGGCCCAGGCCGGATCCAGGTTGGCGGTGGCCTCGTCGAGAAGCAGGACCCGAGGGTCCACCGCGAGGAGCGCCGCCAGGGCCACCCGCTTCTTCTCTCCCCCCGACAGCTCGAAGGGCGGCCGGTGGAGCAGGGGGGTGAGCTCGAAGAACCCGGCCCAGTGGGCGACGCGCCCGTCCGCGTTCGCCAGGCCGAGTTGCCGAGGGCCGAAGGCGATCTCGTCGCCGACGGTGGGGTTGAAGAGCATCGCGTCCACGTTCTGGAACAGGAATCCCACCTCGCCGCGGAAACGGCGACGGAAGGGCGCGTCGTCGAGTGCCGCTGCGTGAATGGGCACCCCGTCGAAGCGCATCGAGCCGGCCGTGGCGAAGGTCAGCGCGTCGAGGGTCTTGAGGAGCGTGGTCTTGCCGCACCCGTTCACGCCCAGCACCACGACGCGCTCGCCCTCCCGGACGGAGAACGAGAGATCTCGCAGGACCGGCCGGCCGTCCAGGTTCACGCCCAGTCCGGACAGCTCGTAGATCAATGGAATCCCCTGGAGCGCATGGCGTCCCCGATGTCCCGGGCGTTCCGGGCGGAGAGCGTGAGGAGCGCCACGGTGACCGCGCCAGATCCCTGGACCACGTCGCGGGTCCCGGGCCTGCGAGGGAGCCGGCTCCTGAGGCCGAGGGCCGACTCGGTCACGAGGAGGCGAAGCGCGTGGATCTGTGCGAGGCAGAGGACGAGCAGGCGGGCGGCGGTGGGAAAGGGCGCCGCGGCGCGGAGCAGGTCCACCCGGCCGAGCACGGAGAAGGTGACGAAGGCGATGAGCGCGGCCCGGATCGCGAGCGCGACGAAGGGCGCCACCGGCGGCGGCCGACCCAGGAGCCAGAGCCAGGTCCAGGCGGCGAGCGAGAGGCCGAGAGAGAGGGGGACGACGGCGAGCATCACGCGCCGCAGCTCGCGCAGGGCGCCCCGCCGGAAGAGGAGGAGGGCCGCGGCCGACGCCATCGCCAGGGAGGCCAGGCCGGTCAGCGCGGAGAGCGCGAAGATCGACGCGGCCCAGGTGGCCAGGAACGCCTGGCTGCGGCGGGGTTCACGGAGCATCGAGAAGCCTGGCCCTCCGGAGGAGCGACAAGGTCGCCACCGTGTAGAGCCCCTCGACGACGCCGACGACGGTCAGGCTCGGCAGCATCATGGCGGGAAGCATCACCGAGAAGGGCACCGGCATGTAGTCGCCTTCGAGCCGGTGCTGCAGTCCCAGGACGAGCGACACTCCCAGTGTGGCCACCTGGATGCCGACGTACGCGCCGGCGAAGGCGGCGGCGCGCGGCCAGAGGGGGCGCAGCGCCCGGTAGACGAGCCAGGCCGCTCCCGGGCCGAGCAGCCCCATGGCCAGCGCGTTCACGCCCAGGACGGTGAATCCGCCCGCCCCGAAGAAGAGGGCCTGGAGGAGCAGGACCAGCGACTCGCAGACGAAGGCCACGCCGGGGTTGTACAGGAAGGCGAGGATGGCCACACCGGTGAGGTGCGCCGAGGTGCCCCCCGGCACCGGGATCATGATGCTCTGCACGACGAAGGCGATGGCCGTGAGGGAACCCACCACCGGCAGTGACTCGGTGGAGGAGGTCCCGAAGTTCCGGCGGACGGCCCAGTACCAGAGCGGCGCGGCGGCTCCCCAGGCCGGGAGCGTCACCGCGGGAGACAGGAAGCCGTCGGGGATGTGCATGGGATCAGGGCGGGGCGGAGGGGAGGGTCAGGAGGCCCTTCTCCGGCCGCGGAGATACAGGAAGCCGAAGATGACGGCGATGAGGGCGACGCCGACCAGGGGGCGGAGAACGGATGCGAGAGAGGTGGCGCGAGCGGGCGCGGTCTCGGTGACGCTTCCCGCGGCGCCCGGCGCGGAGACCGGGGCGGCGACCTCGACGGTCGTGTCGAGCCCGTGGCCGGTCGAGTCGACGATGCGGACGCGCCACTTGCCAGGCACGTCGGGAACGAAGGCCAGCCAGCCGTTCCGGTCGGTACGCCCCTTCCAGTGAGGGACCTTTCCATCGGCGGGGGAGAAGACCTCGGCCTGGAGGTCGGCGAGACTCTCCCCGTCGTGAAACCTCGCCCGCACGGCCGTGGCCCGCCCTCGCTCCACCTCGTGGAGGACCTCGTGGGCGATCGCCGGGGCCGCAACCCCGAGGAGCGCGAGCGCCGTCAGTACGAGCCAGGGGATTGAAATCGGACGCAGGAGCCTCCGTGGCCTCATGTGACGAATCTCCTGAGCGTGCTACGAGTGAGCTGACCGTAGCACGAATGCCGAACCCGTGACACCGGCTCGCGGGGCGATTCCTGGACGCGCCGCGCCCCTGGGACCTTCTCGTTCCTCCGGCGGACGTGCTAAAGGTCGTCGCCGATCGGAGGTGATGGCCGTGATCGACATCGAGTCGCGCAGCCCGCTCGAGGCCTGAGGCCGAGAGGCCCGGAAGCCGTCGGCTTCCCCGATCGTTTCGTGCGGCTCACTCCCCTTCTACGAGAGCGGTGACGATGGACCCATCCGTCCAGGTCGACGATGTCTGGGACGCAGGCGACATGGGCTGTGGCGAGCTGGTCTTCCTGCTCGCCCAGCGCGCGCGCGCCCTGGGTCCCGGCAAGGTGCTGGAACTCGTCGCCACCGACCTCGGCGCGCCACACGACATCCCGGCCTGGTGCCGATTGACCGGAAACGCGTTGCTGATCGCGAATCCTCCTCACTACTTCATTCGATCCAAGGAGTCATGACATGGCAGGCAAGCTCTGTGTCTCGATCACGAATGCGAAGAACGATGCCGACCGCGCCACGGTGGGATTCGTGGTGGCGAACGCCGCCGTCGGTTCGGCCCAGGAGACGATGGTATTCCTGTCCACCGAGGCGGTTCGCCTGGCGGTGAAGGGATACGCGGACGACATCCACGAGGAGGGGTTCGCCCCGCTCCGCGACCTGCTCGCGAACTTCGTGAAGGGGGGCGGGACGATCTTCGTCTGCTCGCCCTGCTTCAAGAAGCGGGGGCTCGACGAGAAGGCGCTCGTGGACGGCGCGACCATCGTGGGTGGGGCCAAGGTGGTGGAGTTCCTCGCCTCCGGCGCTCCCTGCATCTCCTACTAGGGAGGCGCCCCGTGGCCTCCGGAGACCCGAGAGACCTGACCCCGGCCGCGCGCTTCGACGGCGGAGATCTCGACTGCGGGAGCGGCCTGCTCCTGCTCATCCGGCAGAACATCGACCCGCTCGGCCAGGGGGAGTTGCTCGAGATCGGATCGTCCGAGTCGTCGGTCTGCGAGGACCTTCCGGCCTGGTGCCGGATGACGGGAAACGAGCTGGTCTCGGAGGACCACGGGAAGGGAAGGTATCGGTTCCTAGTCTCCAAGGGGAAGTTCGCCCCCGGATCCGCCTCCTCCGGTCAGGCGCCGCCCGTCCGTGCGCGCATGCCGGGCCGGGAGATCCTCCCGGTCCGGATCCCGGATTCCCTCCCGCCTCCGGCGCCCGCGCCGGCCATCGCCCCGCTCTCGGTGATGGGCATCGGAAGCTGGCCGCGGCCGCGCTGGATGCTCCAGGCGCTGCACGAGTACCTGGACGGGAGGATGCCGGAGGCGGAGTTCCAGGCCACGGCCGACGACGCGGCCCAGCTGGCGCTCGACGCCCAGGTCGCCGCCGGGGTGGACGTCGTCACCGACGGGGAGCAGCGCCGGGACAACTACGCGAGCTTCGTCGCATCCCGCCTCGACAACTGCCAGCTCGTGCCCATCACGGATCTCATGTCGTACGTGGACGATCCGGAGGAGTTCCAGCGAGAGCTCCGCGCGCTCGACGTCCCTGCGGAAAAGATTCGCCATCCCGCGGTCCTCGGTCCCCTGTCCCGCGGACGCCCCATCGCCGTCCACGAGCTGGAGTTCCTCCGGCGGCGCACTTCGCTCCCAGTGAAGATCGCGCTGCCGGGCCCGTATCTGCTGGCTCGCACCATGTGGATGGAGTGCATCTCCGACGCCGCGTATGCCGATCGCGAGGCCCTCGCCGACGACGTGGTGCGCGTCCTCCGCGAGGAAATTCACTTCCTGCTCGCGGCCGGCGCGGCGCTCGTCCAGCTCGACGAGCCCGTCCTCTCCGAGGTGGTGTTCGGTGGCGCCGTGGCGGGGAACCGCAGCTTCATGTGCGGGGCACTCGGGGCGCGGCGCGACACGCCCGAGGAGCTGGCCTTCGCCGAGAGGCTGCTCGCCCGGGTCGCCGAGGGGCTGCCCGCGGAGCGGCTCGCTCTCCACGTCTGCCGGGGGAACTGGACGCCGGACGAGTCCGTGGCGCTCCGGGGCGACTACCGGCCGCTTCTCGGGCTCCTCGCCCGGGCACCGGTCGGGACCCTCTTCCTCGAGCTGGCCACCCCGCGCGCCGGGGAGATGCAGGTCCTGGCGGAGATTCCACAGGACAAGCGCATCGGGGTCGGCGTGGTGAATCAGAAGATCCCGGCGGTCGAGACCCTCGACGAGGTGCTCGCCCGGGCGGAGCAGGCGGTGACGCTCTTCGGTCCGGCGCGCGTGCTCCTCAATCCGGACTGCGGCTTCGCGACCTTCGCCGACAACCCGGTGGCCTCGGCCGAACTGGCCCGGGGCAAGCTGGCGGTCACCGTGGCGGCGGCCCGGGTGCTCCGGCAGCGCCACCGCTGACGCCCGGCCCTCCGCCAGTTAATGTGAGAATCCATGAGACTCGGAGACGATGGCGACCGCAGCAACGTGGAGGATCGGCGCGGCGAGGCACCGGGCTTCGGGATGCCGACGGGCGGCCGGGGCGTGCGGCTCGGCCTGGGCGGAACGGTCGTGGTGATGGCCCTCTCCCTGTTCTTCGGGCGCGATCTCTTCTCCGACCTGGGCGCGGCGCCGGCTGGCGCGCCCATGGCCGTCCCCGGTCCCGCGGCCTCGCCCGCGCAGGCGGGCCGGCGCGCCGCCGCGGAGACGAGGCTCGAGGGCACCGCCGTCGCCGCATTCAACGACGCGCAGCGAACCTGGGAGTCGGCGCTGGCGAGCCGTCCCGGCGGTTACCGCGACGCGAAGCTGGTGCTCTTCTGGGACCAGACGCGCTCCGGCTGCGGGCAGGCCGGCGCCGAGATGGGCCCCTTCTACTGCCCGGAGGACGAGAAGGTCTACATCGACCTCGGCTTCTACCGGGAACTGGCAACTCGCTTCGGTGCACCGGGCGAGTTCGCGCAGGCCTACGTCATCGCCCACGAGGTCGGGCACCACCTGCAGCACGTGCTTGGCATCGAGCCGAAGGTGCGCGAGGCCCAGCGACGCGATCCACGGAGCCGGAATGCTCTATCCGTGAAGATGGAACTGCAGGCAGACTGCCTGGCCGGGGTCTGGGCCCATTCGGCACAGGGGCGAAAGCTGCTCGACCCGGGAGACGTCGAGGCCGGCCTTGGCGCCGCCGCCGCCGTGGGCGACGAACGCCTTCAGAAGGGCGCGGCCGGACGCGTCTCCCCGGAGAGCTTCACCCACGGCACCTCGGCCCAGCGCAGCGAGTGGTTCCGCCGCGGTCTCGAGGACGGACGGCTCGGCGCCTGCGACACGTTCCAGCCGGGCCATTGACGTCCGCGCGGGCGAGCGCCGGAAAAAAAAGAGCCCGACCTTGGGGGCCGGGCTCGAGAGCCGAAGGTGAAGCGGCTCAGACGGGGCGGACGTTCGCCGCCTGCAGGCCCTTGGGGCCCTTGGTGACGTCGAACTCAACCTTCTGGCCTTCGGCCAGGGTGCGGAACCCGTTGGCCTGGATGGCGGTGTGGTGGCAGAAGACATCCTCGCCGCCGCCGTCCTGGGTGATGAAGCCGAAGCCCTTCGCGTCGTTGAACCACTTCACGGTACCGGTAGCCATTTCGTTATTACCCTTTTTCTATTCACTGTCGGCGAAGAGCGCCGTCAGAGCCTTCCTGGAAGAGGAAGGGACCCGGTGTTTAACCCGGACAGAGCCAGGAGTCGAGTCCCGGACAGGGACTACCCCGTAACATCTTGATATGGCTGATCTTGCGCGACTGTTCCTTGGGCATAATCCTAACGGGCCACGCCTTCCGGCCGGCGCGCCCGGATGTACTTCGACCCGGTCCAGACCAGCACCGCCGCGAAGACCACCCGGAGGACCACCTCGGGCAGCCGCACGGCGAGGCTGCTTCCCACGAACGTGCCCACCAGGATTCCAGGGATGAGCCCGGCCAGGAGCGACGTCACCACGTTGCCCAGCCGTCTGTGGGTGAGGGCGCCCGCAGCGCCGGCCGGCACCATGGCAAGCAGCGAACTCCCCTGCGCCAGGACCTGAGGGAATCCGGCCAGGAGCACCATGGCTGGCACCATGATGCTGCCGCCTCCGACCCCCATCATCCCGGAGAGGAAGCCGGAGAAGACCCCCGTCGAGAGCAACACCGCGGCCTTCGTCCACGGTCCGACCGGACCGGTCGCGCCCAGGAGCCACGGGCGCGCCAGCAGGATCACCGCGATGACCAGCAGGAAGGCGCCGAAGGAACGCTTCAGCTTCCACTCCGGGAGAACGTGGGCGTACCGCGCGCCGAAGCGGGCCATGAAGGTCGCTGGGACCGCGAGCAGCGCCGCGCCGACGACGTCCACTTGCCCCCGGGTCGCATAGGTGGCCGCCCCGACGAGCCCGGTGAAGACGAGCGCGACGAGGCTCGTCCCGTGGGCCTGTCTCTGCTGGAGCTTTGCGACTCCAACCATGAGCGGAATCATCACCACCCCGCCGCCGAGGCCGACGAGCCCCCCGAACGCACCGGCGGTGAGGCCGATGAGGAGGCTCGTTACGATGCCGACCGGTGTTTTCTGTCCTTCCGTCATGGTTGACCCTGGTCGCCGCCGCCGTAAGTCCGGACCGGTTCCTCGCCGGAGAGCACGCGCCAGGCCCCCTCGGCCAGGGCCAGGAGCTCGTCCTCGCCGGGGTAGACCTCGACCGGCGCGATCCACGCCACCCGGTTCCGCACCTCGGCGACGAGCCAGGGCGCGTGCGCCATGCCGCCGGTGAGGAGCACCGCGTCCACCTTCCCGCGAAGGACCGCGGCCATGTCCGCCACGGCCTTGGCGATCTGGTAAGCCATGGTCTCGAGGACCAGCCGCGCGCGCTCGTCGCCGCCGTCGGCCCTCGCGAGCGCCTCCCCGAGGTCCCGCGTGCCCAGGTGCGACCAGAGGCCGCCGTCCCCGAAGAGGCGGCGGCGCACCGTCGATCGCTCGGCCCCGGGGGCGAAGCACATCTCGACGAGGGCGGTGGCCGGCATCCCGCCGGACCGGTCCGGGCTCATCGGTCCCTCGTCCTGCGGGTTCACGACGTCGACCATGCGACCGCCCTCGATGGCCGCCATGGAGACGCCGCTGCCGAGGTGCGCGGCCACCAGCCGCAGCGACTCGAGCGGACGGCCGCGGTCCCGGGCATGCCGGCGGGCCACGGCCTTGATGTTGAGGGCGTGGGCCAGGCTCTGCCGCTCCACGCCGGCCAGGCCGGTGAGGCGGGCCACCGGCGCGAGCTCGTCGACCGAGACCGGGTCGACCACGAACGCCGGGCAGCCGTGCTCCCCGGCCACCGCCGCCGCGATGGGGCCGCCCAGGTTGGAGGCGTGCTCGCCGCGCTCAGCTCGGGCCGCATCGGCGAGGAGCGCGGCGTCGACCCGGTAGGTCCCGCTGGCGAGCGGACGGAGGAGCCCACCGCGCCCCGCCACCGCCGAGAGCTCGCCGCGCCCGACCCCCGCCTCGGCCAGGAAGGCGCGCACCGCCTCGAGCCGCAGGCCGAGCTGGTCGGCCGCGCGCGGGTGCCGGGCCAGCTCCGGGTCCGGGTGGCGAAGCGTCCGCGCCTGCCGGGGCGTGGTGCCTTCGAAGAGCCCGACCTTGGTGGAGGTGGCGCCCGGGTTCACGCAGAGGATGAGGCTCACGGTCCCTCCCGGGAGGCCAGGATGCCCAGCGCGATGGAGCAGAGCTTGTCCTGGGCGGCCTCGGCGCGAGAGGGAATGAGCACCGGTGCGGACGCCCCCTCGATGAGATGGGCCACGGGCTTGCCGGCCAGCCAGGTGAAGGCCTTGCCGAGGACGTTGCCCACCTCGATGGTCTGGACCAGCAGGATGTCGGCGCGCCCGGCCACCGGGCTCGTCATGTGCTTGGCCTGCGCGGCGTGGATGGCCAGCGCGCCGTCGAGGGCGATGGGCCCGAACACGTCGCAGCCCTCGATCTCCCCGCGCTCCGCCATCTCGGCCAGGGCCCGGGCATCTCGGGTCTGCGGCTGGGATTCCTCCACCGTCTCCACCGCGCAGAGCACGGCCACCTTTGGCCGCTCCACCCCGAGCCGCCGGAAGACTCGCACCGCGTTCTCGAGGATGGCCTTCTTCCGGGCGAGGTCCGGCGCCACGTTGACGCCACCGTCGCTCACCCCCACCAGGCGCGGCGCCTGGGGGTGCTCCGAGACCAGCACGTCGGAGAGCATCCGGCCGGTGCGCAAGCCCGATTCCCGGTCGAGCACCGCCCGCATCAGATCCGCGGTGTGGAGCCGTCCCTTGAGGAGGACGCGGGCCTCCCCGGCCCGGATCATGGCCACCGCGCGGCGGGCCGCGGCGGCGTCGTCGGGCTCGTGGTGGATCTCCACGGAGGCCGCGTCCTCGCCCAGGCTGGCGACGAGCCGCTCGATCGCCGCGGCGTCGCCGATCAGCACTGGAAGAGCCAGCCCCTGGCGCATCGCCTCGAGCACCGCCCCCAATGCGGTCTCCGACTCGGCGCCCGGGACCACCACGCGCATCGGTCCGCCGGCCCGGGCCCGCTCGACGAGCTCCTGCGTGCTGCGGATGGCGGCCATCGTCACGACACCCCCGTCGCCTCGACGGCCGCGATGCTCACCGACACCGGGTAGCGGCCGAGCGCAGCGTCCATGGATCCACCTCGCCCAGCGTACTCGCTGCCGGCGCTACTTGAGAACCATCGTCTCCAGGACGATGAGGATGATCCCGATGAGCGCCCCGCCGGCGATGATGCCGGCGCAGAGCGTCTCGCGGTTCTCGACGAAGACCTTGTGGCCGCCGCCGCCCTGCTTCAGGCGACGCCCCATGAACCAGAAGAAGAGAGCGCCCGTGGACATGGAGAGCGCGTCCGGGAACTGGACCACGGTCGCGAGACCCACGCCCACGCCGGAGAGCGGGAACCTGCCCTTCATCCGGAGGTTCGCCCACTCCATGAGGATTCCCAGGATGGCGCCCAGGAGCATCGCCCAGCGGGCGGTGGGGTGGACCGACGAGAAGCCCTTGGCGAGAAGCTCGGCCACCGCCTTCCACACCTGAGCGGCCGGCATGGGCATGAGGTCCGAGGTGAAGAGGGAAACGTCGCCGCGGAACATCAGATAAAAGACGGGAACCACGATGGCGGCGCCGGCGAAGATGCCGATCACGTGCCCCACCGCCTGCTGGCGCGGCTTGGCCCCGAGCATGTAGCCGGGCTTTATGTCCATCAGGAGATTGGAAGCCGAGAGCACCACGTCCGAGGTGATTCCGGCAGTGGCCAGGTTGGTGGTCATGTTCCCGGGCGCGAGCGCGCCGTACGTGAGCTGGGTGAGCTTCCCCATGGCCCCGCCCGGGGTGGTCGACGTGAGGCCCGTGGAGTTCACAGCGATGATGGAGAAGACGAAGACCATCGGGATGGCGATGACGCCGAGCCACCAGGTCACGCCGAAGAAGTAGTGGCCCATGACCACCACCAGGCCGCCGACCACGGGGATGCCCCAGGCCGAGACCCGGAGCGGCAGCTCGATGTGCTCGAGCACGTCGGCGCCCTTGTTCCGGCCCGTCATGCCGCGGAAGGAGCTGACGATGAGCTCGGGCTTCGAGAAGAAGGAGAAGAGGGAGGCGGTGGTCATCATGGCCACGCCCCACCAGAGCGACCACTTGGTGATGTTGCGAAAGCCGGGGCCGGCGATGAAGCCCTGCTTCATCATCCACGGGGCGAGGACGAAGTAGTTCACCAGGCCGCCGATGAGGAGCGAGGCGCCGGCCTTCACCCCCATGAGACCGCCGGTCCCGAACATCACGAGGGAGGAGTCCACCCGGATGTTGAGGTCCTGGAGCGGGATGCCGGCGAGGCGAGGCGTCACGAGCTTGTAGACCAGGTCGTCCCAGTACTCGGGAATGTTGGCGAAGGGCGCCCGCAGGAGGTGCATCACCTTCTCGGAGCGCAGGAGCTGGACGAGGGCCGAGATCCCGGCGCCCAGGCCCAGCACCCGGGCCTTGTAGAGCCCTTCCTCCCCCTTGGCCTCGTGCAGGTCGTTCATCACCACGCCCGCGGCGTACCCCTCCGGGAAGGGGAGCTGCTCGTCATTGATGAAGCGCTTCTTCAGCGGGAAGGCGAAGAGGGCTCCCAGGATGCCCAGGCAGATGATCCAGGGCACCACGTACCAGGCCGGAATGGGCTTCCCGGTGACCAGCATGTAGGCCGGGAGCGAGGCCACCAGCGGCGAGGTCATGTAGCCGGCCGAGGTGGCGATGGACTGCATGGCGTTGTTCTCGAGGATGGTGAGGTCCTTCCCCAGGCCGGAGCGCGCCAGAAGCTTGAAGGCGGCGAAGGCCAGGATCACCGACGTGATTCCCACGCCCAGCGTCCAGCCGGTGCGAATGCCGACGTAGAGGTTGGTGAGCGCGAGCACCATCCCCAGCACCACGCCGGTGAGCGCCGAGCGCAAGGTGAGCTGCGGCATGTCCCCCCGGTAGATGTTCTCGAGCCACCAGCGGTCCTTCTGCTCCAGCGTCCAGGTGCGGACCTGCTCTTCGCTGAGTTGCTGGATCGCCATCGGCTCCCTCCGGGCCCGTCAGCCCTGGATCCGCGTCGCCGCCCGCAGCAGGACTCCGGCCGGATCTGTCTCGAGGATGGGGCCGTGGCTCGGGATGATCCGCACCAGCCCGGGTCGCGACGCCAGTCGGTCGAGGTGGCGCCGCAGCGCGGCACCGTCGGAGAGCCGGACCACCGTCATGGTCCGTGGAAAGGTGCCGCCGGGGATGCCCGGCACCACCGAGTCCACGGTCCAGAGGTTGTCGTCGACCCCCCGCAGCGGGCCGTGCGGCATGACGATCCAGGGGCGGGGAGCCTTGGCCATGGCCGGATCACAGCACCACTGGGCGCCGGGAACAACCTGCACTGCGGGCGTCTCGTTCCGCGAGCTTCTTCAGATTCAGGAGCTGGCGCCGCATCATCACGAGGTCGCCGAGCGGCAGCACGCGCCGGAGCACCAGGCCGGTCAGCGTCTCCGGATATCGGACGAGCAGCTTCGCGAGAAGCCGGCAGTCGGTTCCGGGACCGGGCCGGATCGCGTAGCACACCCAGACCTCGCCGAAGAGGCGGCGTGCCCCGTCCCGCGCCCGGTTGACGATGGTGAGGGATCGATCCGGCTCGAAGTCCACGAGCTCGAAGATGGTCATGACCCGCTGGCCCTTCGCAAGCCCCTCGAGGCCGGGCGTGAGCGCCTGCGGGCTCCGGCGGCCCCCGTTGTCGAGCCAGTCGTACGAGTAAGGCGCGGCCCGGAGCTGGCAGAGCCAGCGGAACAGCAGGGGCGGGGGCGCGGCCACGGTGACGCCGCGAAAGAGGGCCACGTCGGGCGCTGCACAGCGTGCATCGCAGGGGAACGGTGCGCGCCGCTCGGCTTCCGTCACACCCCAGCTCGCGCCCAGCGACATGCGATCGGACCTCACATCTTCGTCTAGCTGGTATCGGGAAGGTTCGCACGCGCCGGCAGGGTTGGTGGCGGGCCCAGCCTGCCGGACCGCTCGGGGCAGTCCTTGCCGGTGGGAGATTCAAACCGGCTTCGGGTCGTTGGGACGCCCCCGCGTCCGCCCCAGCCGCGAAGCCCGCGCAGGACGTCGCCCGGTGTCAGCAGGGCGGCGAGCACCACGCTGGCGTCGAGCACCAGCCGTGGAGCGCTCAACGGCCACCGTGCCGGAGCCGGTTGTACCTGGCGGCCCCGGCCGGCACCCGCAACGCAGTCGGCCGAAAGCGCGAATGCCCCGAGACCGCCGCTCTCGCGAGGGACGTCGGGCAACGGCCGCGCCAGGCCCTGCCGTCGGGCCCGGGTTCGCGTCAGTCCGGGACCGGACTCAGCCGAGGGACGCGGCGGCGGCCTGCGACGGGAGGCCGCCCTGGCCGTCGGCCGTCTCCCGCTTCAGCGCCGCCAGCTGCAGGTCGAGCCTCGGCAGCGCGACCTCCTCGGTGTAGCGCAGGAGGTGCTCGCCCCGCACCGCCAGCGCGGCGGCCCTGGCGAGGGCCAGCGGCCCCCGCCGCAGCGCGCGGGCCACGAGACCCCACAAGGCGCGGCGTCGCGGGCTGCGGATGCCGATGCCCCAGACCACGCGCAGCAGGGTGCCGAGCGTGCCTCGGCGCCAGGGAGTGGGCAACGGCCGTGCCTGCTCGATGTGCCGGGCGCAGCGGTCGTAGTAGGCCTCCGTCGTGTAGACCGACGCCAGCAGGCGGCGGTAGCCGGCCAGCAGCGCCGCCTCGTCCATGACCGGCTGGAAGTTGGGTCTCCCGAACTGGTCTCCGGTCAGCCCGGGCCGCAGCCGGCCCTCCCGCTCCAGGCGACGCCACAGCGCCGTGCCCGGCAGCGCCCCGAGGATTCCCACCATGGCCTGGGGGAGCGGCAGGCCCGAGATGAAGGCCAGTTGCCGGTCGAAGATGTCGGGGCCGTCCGTGTCGAATCCCACGATGAAGCCGCCGAACACCTCCAGGCCCGCCCGCGTCAGCGACTCCACCGCCTCGGCCGGGTCGATGCGGAGGTTCTGGGTCTTGCTCGCGCCCGCCAGCGACTCCGCCGACGGCGACTCGATGCCCAGGAACACCGCCGAGAAGCCGGCGTCCACCATGGAGGCGACAATGCCGGGATGGGCGGCAAGGTCGAGGCTGGCCTCGGCGAAAAGGTCGAAGGGTCGGCCGTTCCGGCGCTGCCACGCGGCGATGCGCGGCAGGAGCTCCCCGGCCGCCCGACGGTTGCCGATGAAGTTGTCGTCCACCACGAACAGCGGACCGGGACCGCCGAGCTCGAGCAGCGCGTCCATCTCCTCGAGCACCTGCTCGGGCGACTTGAGGCGCGGCACGCGCCCGTACATCTCGATGATGTCGCAGAACTCGCAGCGAAAGGGGCAGCCCCGCGACACCTGGATGGAGAAGGAGGCGTAGCGGGACAGGTCGATCAGGTCGAAGCGCGGCACCGGCGCGCCCTCGAGCGGCGGCCGCTCGCCCTGTGGGGGTGACAGGATCCTCGGGGCGGGCCACTCCGGCCGCTCGAGCGCCTCCACCAGCCTGTCGAGGCGCGTTTCGGCCTCGCCCAGGAAGAGGTGGTCCGCCTCCGGGAAGGCACCGGGGGATGTGGTCGGCGCCGGGCCCCCGGCGACGGTGCGCCGGCCGATCACCCGAGCGCGGGAGAGCACCTCGCGCATCGAGTCGGCCTGGACCATCATGCCGCTGACGAGCACTGCATCGGCCCAGCGCAGCGTCTCGTCGGAGAGGGGCTCGACCTGCAGGTCCAGGAGCCGCAGCTCCCAGCGCGCCGGTAGCAGCGCCGCCAGCGTGGCGATGCCGAGCGGGGGCAGTGCCGCCGCCTTGCCGGCGTAAGGGAGTGCGTAGTCGTAGCTCCAGTAGGTGACGGGGGAGCGGGCGTTGACGAGGAGGGCGCGCACGAGCCTGGATCGGAGCACGCCTCATGTCACGGGAGCGTCATCGGGCCGCGCCGCCGTCTGCCCCCCCCTAGAGGGAGCCCCTTCCCAGCTACCCGGGGCATCGACTTCTTCGACAGCTTCGCCTGCGGGAACCAGTACTCCTGCACGCGCGGCAGTAGAAGCCGGAGCCGGGGAGGAGAAACCCCACCGGAAGGAGCGAGCCTTGAAAGTCGAGAGGTGCGGGGGCCACGGCTCGAAAAAGCTGGGTAATATTTTGCTAGCGCCCGCAGGTGACGTCGAACCTCCCCTTACGCCCCGAAAGTCCAGGATGCGGGAAACCACCTACATGCCCGGGAGCGTACCGTCTGCGCATGGAACGGGTTCCGAACGAGGTCCGCCACTACACGGCTCGAGGGCACACCATCCGCGTGTTTCCATCCGACCAGGACCGATGGGGCGTGACAGTGGATGGCATGGATGTCGGCCCTCGCTTCTCTGACAGATACGCCGCGTGGGCTGCTGGGGTCGCAGAGAGCTTTCGCCGCGACCCTGGCGTTGAGCCCAGAACGCTTGCGGCCCTTGCCAACGCGGCGGCTGCGCGCCAGCGGAGTGACCCGCCAGGTGCCGGACCCGGATGGACATGAGCATCGCGGCGATGGTGTCGCGTCTGCAAGCGAGGGGCCCGTGGGCCATGGGCTGTGCCGACTACTCGATGTCCTTCGGCCCTCCTCCAGCAGAAGGAGGGTGTCATCACGAAGGCTGCGTGAGTAACCGAGGAGCTTCACGCGAAGTACGATTTACACTTAGATCGGGACTTGACCGGCCTGCGGACTACGCGGCGGAGCGGGTGAACACCAGAAACACGAGGTCGTCGGCCTCGCCATGCTCCAACCGCTCGGCAAACACCCGGAGGGCGAGCGCCTCTGCCGTTGCGACGGCCGCCGCCTCGGTGTCGCCGTACGCAAGGACACCGGGCAGTTCCGGAACCTCGGCGATCCAGCGGCCGTCCGTCTCGCGCTCGACGTCGATCGTCAGTGTCACAGCCATGGGCCGAGCCTAGACCCAGCCGACTGCCATGAGCAACGGCCTCCCCGGAACCCGCACGTGGGGCGTCAGGTTTGACCGCGACTCTCGTCGTCCGGGCAGACTTCACGGCTCGTTCCGTACACCGCTCAACTGGACGGTACTGGCCCGTGGTGCCAAGCTTCCCATTGGACGGCGAGAGGGGGAGCCATGGAACGCACACTCGGTGGCGGGTGGCTTCGCATGGCGAGGGCACCGCGGCGCTGGCTCGCTGTTTTGCTGGTTACGGGCACAGTCTCCTGCGGGGGTTCGTCGGGGACGGGCGGCAACCCGGCCGACCGGTACCTCGACGAGGTCCTCACCCTCGTCGAGCAGAACCACATCCACCGGAACGAGATCGATTGGACCGCCTACCAGCGGCAGGTGCGCGCCGCGGCGGCAGGCGCCACGGGCCTGGCCGACCTCGCCCCAGCGCTGCAACTCGCCATGGACCTGCTCCGGGACCGCCACAGCTTCATCTGCCGGGGCCAGGGAACCTGCCTGGTCCAGTCGAGTCAGGGCCTCGGGGGCTGGATCGGCTGGTCGGATCCCGGTGCCCTCCCAGCCGGGGTCGGCTACGTCCGGGTCGCGGGGAACTTCGACTCGCCGCTCTCGAGGAGGCAGCTGGCCGACCAGTTGCAGGCCGCCGTACAGGCCCAGGACCGGGCTGGGCTGGTCGGCTGGATCGTGGACCTGCGCGAGAACGGCGGTGGCGACATGTGGCCGATGCTGGCCGGCATCGGACCGTTGCTGGGCAGCGGGACGGCTGGCTCTTTCGTCTTCCCGGAGGGGATGACCACCCCGTACTTCGCGCCAGGGGCCGCGCTGACCTGGTCGTACTCCGACGGCGCGGCGCGCATGGATGGTCAGCCCCAGGTGAGCGTCACGGTCCCCTATACCCTCCGGGCGCCGGCCCCACGCGTCGCCGTGCTGCAGGACGGCGGCACGGGTTCGTCCGGAGAGGCGATCGCGATCAGCTTCATCGGGCGTCCCAGCACACGGAGCTTCGGCGCAGCGACCTACGGCGTGTCGAGCGCCAACTGGACCTTCTCGCTCTCGGACGGGGGTGAACTGCTGCTGCTGGTCGGGCTGGATCGGGACCGGAACGGGACCACGTACGGCGGGTCCATCGCGCCGGACGAGCCAACGGCAGGCCCAGCCGAGGCGGTCGCTGCTGCGGTGGCCTGGCTGACCACCCCGTGAGGTCCGGCCCCGCCCCGCTGCCGGCGTGGTTCTGGCGCTCGGGGCCCGGTGCGATCCAGAGCACCGGTGATGCAGTCGACGGAAACCGCGAAAAACGAAGGCCCCGAGGCCGCCGCTTTCGCGAGGAACCTCGGGGCCTTCCATGAGTCGGGGCGACTGGATTTGAACCAGCGACCACTTGCACCCCAATCCTGCCCGCACTGTGAGTCAAACGATGCAGGGTCTCGCAAGTCTTCGCAATCCGGGGAGGTTTCGGAGGAAGCATTTTCCGTGCCTTCGCCAGGTTTGGGAGACTTTCGCCCAACGTTTAATGCACCGGTAATGCAAGAAAATGTCACTATGGGTGCGGATTCGCTACTCACCGTCAAGGAGGCGGCCCGGCGTCTCAAGGTCTCGACGGCGACGGTGTACTCGCTCTGCGAGTCGGGGCGGCTGGCGTACCTGCGGATCTCGACGCACGCCATCAGGATCGCCGACGGCGACCTGGATCGCTTCTTGCGGAACTGCGCTGGCCACCGTTGAGCCACTTGGGGCGGCGGCCGTCCGGCGGTGGCAGCGTACGTGGAGGCGACCTGCAGCGGCAGGCGGGCTACACTGGGCACCATGGCCGAGAACCCCTACAAGGTGAGCGACCCGACGCTGGCGGAACTGCTCCGCCGGCTCGTTCCGGCCTACCGGCCGGAGCGGGTGTACCTCTTCGGCTCCCGGGCGCGCGGCGAGGCCGGGCCCGACAGCGACTACGACCTCCTGCTCGTCGTGCCGGACGACGCTTCGGCCGATCGCCGGCGCTCCCGGCTCGCCTACGAGGTGCTGCGTGGGACCGGCGTCGCGGCCGACGTCCTGGTGT
>Ga0315278_10001822_pt1 | contig 18849 bp, 18 predicted proteins | sample YL17G06_0_MG_FD_203880 | JGI IMG/M metagenome (GOLD analysis project Ga0315278, IMG submission 203880) | Sediment microbial communities from Yellowstone Lake, YNP, Wyoming, USA - YL17G06_0 | ecosystem: Environmental > Aquatic > Freshwater > Lake > Sediment | place: USA: Wyoming | collected... | reverse complement strand
GCCCAGATGGCCGCCCCGAGCGCCAGGTGCAGGGCGACGGCCCAGGGCGCCAGCGTCGTCCAGATCTGGAGCGCGCCGACGATGACCTGGACGGCGTAGAGGGCGGCGGCCGTACCTGTCAGGCCGATGAGCGTCGGTCGCGCGGCGACCGCGCCCCAGCGACCGTCGCCGGAGCGGCGCCAGGCGACCCAGGCGGTGATCAGGATGATGACGCCGACCACGGCCGCCACCAGCCGATGGAGCGTGTGTGCGGCCTGCAGGCTGGCCACATCCGGGTTGACGTCGAAGGTCGGGATGATGGCGCCGTCGGGAAAGAGCGGCCAGGCCGAGCCGAAGATGAGCGCGGCAGCGGTCGCGGTGACGTGCGAGCCGAAGAGCAGCAGCGCGTAGGTCGAGATGGCGGCGAAGGCGGCCAGGAGCGTGAATCGCTGCGACGCACCACGGGCGGGCAGGTCGGCCGGGTAGTGGACGCGGACGGCGATGTGGATGAGCGCGGCGAGCACGATCATGGCCATCGCCAGGTGCGCCGTGACCGACTCGCCCGAGTTGCCGGTCTCGACCGTGATCTTGCCTAGGTAGGCCTGGAAGCCGGTGAAGACCACGGCCGCGGTGGCGGGCAGGACGATGGCACGCCGGCGGTGGTAGAGGACGGCCCCGAGCCAGACGGCGGCGACGAGCAGGCCGACGACCGCGGCCAGCGTCCGATGGATCCACTCGATCCAGGCCTTGGCGTCGTCCGCCGGTGGCAGGACCTGGCCGTAGCAAAGCGGCCAATCGGGGCAGCCGAGGCCGGAGCCGGTGACGCGCACGATGCCACCCCAGACCACGAGCACGTATGTGGCGATGGCGGTCAGCAGGGCCAGCTTCTGGAAGCGCGTCATGGGGAGGCCGATTCTACCCGCTGGACCGGCTGGGGAGCGCCGGTGAAGGCACGACATCGTGCCCGCAAAGGCACGATGCAGCCGGAGCGGCTATCGTCGCGCCGATGCCCCACCGCATGCCCGCCCCGACCGCGCGTCGCCCTACCGCGCTGACCGCCATGGTGGTCGCGGTCGTGGTCGTACTCGTCGGCTGCGGCGGCGGCTCGGCTGCCTCTTCGGCTGCGTCATCGGTGCCATCGTCGGGCCCGTCGTCCGGGTCGGGCTTCCCTGGCTGGCCGACCGGTCCGAACCCCGGCGCGGAGATCGTGCCCATCATCGTCAGCTCCGAGCGGGTCGTCGGGTCGAATCGCTTTCTCTATGCCCTGACCGCCGCGAACAAGCCGATCGCCTCCCCGGACCTGGCCACGACCGTTCGCTTCTACGACCTGGCGGCCGATCCAGCGACCCCCGTCGCTGAGGCTGCAGGGATCTTCATCTGGACGGTGCCGGACGAGATCGGCCTGTACCACGCATCGGTGGACTTCTCGCGCGCGGGCCCCTGGGGCGTCGAGATCGTGGCTTCGGCCGCGGGCCAGCCGGACCGCACCGCGCGGGCGATCTTCGACGTGCGCGAGGCGAGCACGACGCCGGCCATCGGTGCTGCCGCGCCGGCCTCCGACACGCCGACGGCGACCGATGCCGCGGGCATCACTGCCATCTCGACCGACCGGCAGCCGAATCCTGCCTTCTACCGCGCCTCGGTCAAGGACGCGCTGGCTGCCGGCAAGCCGTTCGTGCTCGTCTTCTCGACGCCCCTCTTCTGTGCCAGCCGCTCCTGCGGCCCGACGCTGGAGACGGTCAAGACGGCGGTCGGGCCCTACGCCGAGCAGATCGAGGTCATCCACGTTGAGCCCTACAAGCTCCAGCTCCTGAACGGCCAGCCGCAGCCCGAGCTCGACGCGCAGGGCGGCTTCCAGGTCGTGCCCTCGGCCACCGAGTGGGGCATCCCGATCGAGCCCTACATCTTCGTGGTCGGCGCGGACGGCAAGGTGGCGGCGAAGTTCGAGGGCGCCATCGGCGCCGACGAGCTGCAGTCGGCCGTCGACGGGGTGCTCGGCGGGAGCTGATCCGGGTCGCGGCCTCAGGCGGCCGGGGGTGCCTGAGTGCCGCTCGAGCCCGGCGCCTCGAGCGGTTCGCCGGCCGCACAGGCCGGACAGGTCGTGGGGCCAGGTTCGTAGGTCGGGATATCCAGCGTCCAGAGCGCCTCGACCGAGTAGCCCCGGCCGCTCGAAGGGGACGTGACGCTGCGCGTGCCGCCCGAGCGATCCACGATTACCGCGGTCCGTGCCAACAGCGCCCCGGAGGCCTCGATCGGCGGCAGCATGGCAAGCAGCGAGCCGCCGGTCGTCAGGATGTCGTCCACGAGCAGGACGCGCGAGCCGGGCTCGAGGTGGAAGCCCCGTCGAAACTCGCGCCGCGCGCTGCCATCGGGATCCCGTACCTCCTCGGCGAAGAGCCCGCGAAGCCCGAGCTGTCGCGCCGTCTCGAAGGCCAGGATCACCCCGCCCGTGGTCGGCCCGACGACCACGTCCACGGTGGGGCGTCCGTCGGGCTCGCGGACCAAAGCCGCGAAGGCGGCGCAGATCTCGCGCACCGCCTCGGGGTACTGGAGGACCTGGAACTTCTCCAGGTACCGGTCGCCGTGGCGGCCACTCTTGAGTGCGAAATGGCCGTTGCGCAGCGCACCCGAGGCGACGAAGAGCTCCTCGACGCGGGCCGGGCCGATGGTCGGTGCGCCGGTGCTCATGGTCGGTATTCCACGCCTTTCACGCTGGGTCGGTCCCTGCCGTGGCCGCTTCCGCCTTTGCCCGGCGGGAGCGCCGCCCCGATCAGCTCGCGGTGCGACGTCAGGCCACGAGCGGCGCACCATGCGGCCAGTTCGTCGATGAGCCGGATGGGCAACGCGGGGTCGGCGAAGAGGGCCGTCCCGACCTGCACCGCCGACGCGCCGGCCATCAGGAAATCCAGCACATCGTCAAGCGCGGCGACGCCGCCGATGGCGACGATCGGGATACGCACGACCTGCGCCACCTCGTAGACGATGCGCAGGGCGACCGGCCTGATGGCCGGGCCGGAGAGACCGCCGTACGTGTTGCCGAGCAGCGGCTTGCGCCGTGCCCGGTCCATGGCCATCCCCGACAGCGTGTTGATGGCGCAGATCGAATCGGCACCGCCATCTTCGATGGCTCGCGCGATGGCGCGCACGTCGGCCACGTTGGGCGAGAGCTTGACCATCAGCGGCAGGTCCGTCGCCCGACGGACGGCGGCCGTGACCGCCCCCGCGGCGTCTTTGTCGACGGCGAACTGGAGGCCGCCCTTGCCCACGTTGGGGCAGGAGATGTTGAGCTCGATGCCGGCCACACCGGGCACGCCATCGAGCCGGCGCACGACCGCGACGTAGTCCTCGATCGACTCCCCGGCCACGTTGACGATGATGGGCACCCGCCAGCTGGCCCAGAGCGCCGAGTACTTCTCGATGACGGCGTCCACGCCGGGGTTCTGGAGCCCGATCGAGTTGAGCATGCCGGCCGGCGTCTCGGTCACCCGCGGGGGCTCGTTGCCGAAGCGTGGCTTGAGCGTCGTGCCCTTGCAGCAGATGGCGCCCAGGCGCTCGACCTCGACCACCTCGCTGTATTCGATGCCGTAACCGAAGGTCCCCGAGGCGACCAGGATCGGGTTGCCAAGCACGAGCTGACCGTGACGTTCCGGCGCCAGGTCGATCGAGAGGTCGACGTCGGCGGCACGAAGGGCGGCAGGCGGCACTCGGGGTTGGTCGGCCCGGGCTGTGGACGGACGCGCGTTGGGCAGACCGCGCCCGCGCGCGGCTGTGCGCCTGGGCGGCGGGGAAGGCTCGGCAGTCCGGACGCGGTCGGTGACCACGCGTTTCCTGGCCTTCACCGGGCACCCTGCTCGCGTCGTTCGCCGCTCGTCATCAGGCGGGTGCCTCCCAAGCGATCTCCTCGGCCGCGAAGACGGGTCCCTCCCGGCAGACCCGGACGGGACCCTCCACGCCGTGGACGACGCAGCCGAGGCAGGCGCCGACGGCACAACCCATGTTCTGCTCCATGGAGACCTGCAGCCAGGCCCGTCGCCGGGCGGCAGCGGTCCCGAGGGCGCCTGACGAACGGGACGACCGACCCCCCTTGCGCCCGAGGCGAGCCACGCCGAGCCGCGCATCGCGGCCCCGGGCCAGCCGCGCCAGAGCGGCGAGCATCGGTTCCGGGCCGCACGCGAAGGCCTGATCGGCAAGCGCCTCGTACTCGGGCACGAGGTCGGTCACGAAACCGTGGTGACCGAGCGAGCCGTCGTCGGTCGCGACTACGTATTCGACCTCGGTCGGCAGCAGCGAGCTGGGGTAGACCTCCGATGCGCCGGCGGCGCCGAAGAGGAGCGTCACCCGGCGACCGGCGGCCAACGACTCGTCAGCCAGGGCGCGCACGCCGGCCATGCCCAGCCCGCCGGCGACGAGCAGCACGTGATGGGTCCGCCGATCGACCTCGAACGGCCGACCCAGGGGGCCGAGGACATCGAGCCGCTCACCCGGCCGAGCGCGGGCCATCCATTCGGTGCCTTTGCCGGTGATCCGGAAATGGATGCTGATAGTGCCCGCCAGCACGTTCACGGTGTTGATGCTGAATGGCCGGCGCAGCACGAGACCGGAGTAGTCGGGCGTGCGCACGTGGATGAACTGGCCGGCCCGCGAGCCGCTCGCCAGCCAGGGTGCGTGAAACGTCTGAAGGAACTGGGCGGGCAGGATCTCACGCGACTCCAGCAGCTCGGCGTCGAGGAGGCGCATCCGATCAGCTCGGGCGGCAGCAGCGGTCATCGCGGCGGCAGCCACGGTCGCGGCGGTCGATCAGCGGCCCGTCGCGAAGGTCAGGCGGGCGACGCGTCGTCGCCGTCGCCGTCGGTCCCGAGCTCCGGAGCCACGCTCGGATAGGCCTCGGCGATCGACTCGGCGAGGTCGCCGAAGACGTCGGTCGGGTCGTAGAACTGGACGATGTCCTCGGGCTCCTCGAGCTGCCGCCAGCGGCCGGCGTCCTCCTCCGGGACGACCTCGCCATGGAAATGGCCGTCGGCCTGGAGGGTCAGGCGCTCGTCGTCGTCGTCGACGATGGTCAGGCCTCCGACCATGCCGACCAGCCCTTCTGCGGCGACCTCGAAGTCGGCCAGCAGGTTCGCCTCGGTCGCCTGGCTTCGCTCCTGGAAGGTGAGCGCCAGGTCGTAGAGCCGCGCCGCGGCCTCCTCCGTGGTGTCCGGCAGCGTCCGTGCCGCGCCGGCCGCCCAGTCGGCGGCCGCGTCGGCATACGGGTCCCCGCCGGTCTCGTCGGGGGCGATACCGGTCGCCTCCATGAGGTCCTCCGTGGCGGTCGGCTCGGGCGGCAGTCCGGCCGCCTCCCGCGCAGCCTCGGCGAAGGCGGCGAAGACCTCGGCCGGGTTGTAGAGCTCGACGAGCTCGCTGGCCGACTCGATGACCTCCGTCTCCGAGTGCCACTCGCCGGTCGCCTCATCCTGGTAGCGGGTCCGACTGCGGAAGGAGCCGTCCGGGGCCAGCGAGAGGTAATCCGGTTCCTCGTCGATGAGGATCAGGCCGCCGACCTCGGCGATGGCGGCCGCGTTGGTCTTGAGGAAGTCGTCGAGCTGTCGGGCGGCGTCAGTCAGAAAGGTCGAGCGCTCGATCGCCGCCTGGCTGGCGATCTCGCCCAGGAGCGAGTTGGTTCTGCCGGTCATGGCGATCTCCTAGGGGTGGTACTCGAGGTCGGAGCCCATGCGCTCACGCAGGAACATGGAATGGTGGCGTTCGAACATCCACTCACCGGCTCGATGGCCGACGGCGCGCACGCGCTCGTCCGCCTCCAGCTTGTCGATGGTCCCGTAGTCGGGCAGCTCGTAGAGCATCACGTTGTCGAAGTCCCAGCCGTAGGCCACGTTGTACCAGCCCAGGAACTTGATGCCGAACTTGGCTTCCTGGTCGCGCACCTGACGCGGGAAGATCTCGCGCATGAAGAACTTGAAGAAGGCGTCGCGGCCACGACGGACGGAGAAGAAGGTGGCCAGCACAGGCACGGTCGCTGACATCCTCGGCTGAGTGGGGATCGGCCGTGTCATTGTCGCACGGCGGGCGGACCGTCACCCTCATGCGCCTCGGTCTGACCGGCATCGGCGGGCTCGGCCCCATCCGGCGACCCCGCGCTGAGGTCGCCGACGGTCGGCCGCGCGCCCTCGCGCATCGGTCGGCGACGGGAGCGTCGATCGGCCGCAACCAGGCGCAGCAGGAAGATGACGGTCTGGCCGACGAAGAGCAGCAGCACGAGTGTGATGATGAACATCGCAGTCGTCAGCCAGGTTGGCCAGCCATTGATGACGCCGAAGGGCGTGAGCACGAAGAGGACCAGGAAGACGAACGTCTGGATCCAGAAGCAGCCCAGACCCGGTCCGCGTTCGGCGTCGAGCGGGGCGCCCTTGTAGGCAGGGCCCGGTGGGTCGGTCGTGCGAGCCGATTCGCCTCCGGCAGATGGCTGTTCGTCGGTCACGATTGGCCATGGTAGCGACCGGCCGTCAGGCCCGTCCGGTTGGGGCCGGTCCGCCCGTGACGGCTGGCCGTCGACGCCCGATGATCGTGTCAGGAACCCACACTGGAGGACGGATCATGGCGCCTTGTGCCGGTGGCCCGGTCCATCTGCGACCAGCCGAGGAGCGCGACGCGGCCGCCATGGCGTCGATCCAGGTCCGCGCCACCCAACGAGCGCTCCACAGCCTTGTCCCGGATGACAGCCTGAAGAACCTGTCCGAGGTCGAGCGCGAGCACGCCTGGCGACGCGAGATCGCCGTCCTGCCGCCTGGCCTGCGCCCGACCGTGGCCGAGGTGGATGAGCGCGTCATCGGCTTCATGGCCGCGCTGCCCTCAGCCGACGCGACCATCACCGAGGGTGATGCCGAGGTGACCGTCTTCGTCGATCCGGAGTGCTGGAAGCACGGGGTCGGCCGGATGCTCGTGGATCACGAGGTGCGCATCCTGCGACACTACGGCCGCGAGGCCATCGCGACGTGGGTCATGGAGGACGATCATCGGGCCCGCGACTTCGCCGAGGCGATGGGCTGGCACGAGGACGGCACGCGCCGTGACCGACTGATGGGCTCCGTCACCCTGCACGAAGTGCGCTGCCGCGCGGCACTCGTCTAGCGCGTCTCGCCCCCGGCGATCCAGGCCCAGCGACCGGCGGCCAGCGTCATCAGGACGCGTCCGGGCAGGTCGCGCCCAAGCAGCGGCGTGTTGTGCCCGAGCGTCCGGAGCGACGTGGCGTCGACCAGCCAGCTGCCTGCACGGTCGACCACGACGAGGTCTGCGGGGGCACCGACCACCAGTCCAGCGCCGGCTGACCCGAGCACCCGGTCGGGCCCGACCGTCAGCGCACGGACGACCGTCGGCAGGTCCAGCACCCCGGCATCGACCGCGGCCAGGAGCTGGCCGAGCGCTGTCTCGAGGCCGCTGATCCCGTTCGCCGCGTCCCCGTATTCGACGTCCTTGGCCACGTCGGTGTGCGGCGCGTGGTCGGTGGCGATGGCATCGATCGTGCCGTCGCGGAGCGCCGCGGCAAGGGCGGCCGCGTCCGCCGGCGGACGGAGCGGCGGATTGACGCGCGTGGCGGTGTCGTACGGGAGCGCCTCGGTCGGGCCGCCGGCCCACGGGTCGGCGATCGCCTGCCAGGCCCAGCGCCGATCGCCGGCCACCCAGCCATCGTGCATCACGAGGTGATGCGGCGTCACGTCGCAGGTCACGGCCAGCCCGGTCGCCTTGGCCGCGCGCACGAGGTCCGCGGCGGCGCCGGTGGAGAGGTGCGTCAGGTGGAGCCGCGGCGCAGCATCGGCCGGCGCGGCCCGCGCGACCTCCTCGAGGATGGCGATGGCACGTGCTACGGCGGCGGCCTCGGCCGCCGCCGGCCAGCCGCGCAGGCCGAGGATGGTGGCCGCCACCCCATCATGCATCTCGGCGCCGTCGGTCAGGGCGCGATCTTCAGCATGCTCGACGATCGGCCGCGCGAGCGCGCCCGCATAGGCTAGGGCATGGCGCATGAGCGCCGCGTCACCGACCGGCGCCCCGTCGTCGCTGAAGGCGACCGCCCCCGCGTCCGCGAGTTCCGCCATCGGGGCCAGCCCGGCGCCGGCACGGCCCGCCGTGATGGCCGCGATGATCTCGACGCGGATGGGCGTCTGGCTCGCGGTGGCGGCAGCCCGGAGCTGCCCGACGGCTGCGGCGGTGTCGATCGGCGGCCGCGTGTTGGGCATCAGGCAGATGCAGGTGAAGCCGCCGTGGGCCGCCGCCGCCATGGCCGTCGCGACCGTCTCCGCATCCTCGTCGCCCGGCTCGCGGGCGTGGACGTGGAGGTCGGTCAGGCCCGGCAGCACGAGCGTCGTCGGGGTCGGGCCGGTGTCCTCTGGCAGCCACGCGAGGGCGGCGATACGGCCGTCCTCGATGCGCAGGGCAGCGACGCCCTCGCGACCAGCTGCGGGATCGACCAGCCAGACGCGCTCAAGGGCGAGACTCGCGACGACCTCGCCGACGGCCGCGACCATCGTGCTCTCAACCATCGGCCGTCTCTGTGGTGCGTCCGCCCGTCAGCAGGTAGAGGACGGCCATCCGCACGGCGACGCCGTTGGCGACCTGCTCGGTGATGACCGAGCGGCCGCCGGCAGCCAGGTCGGACGCGATCTCGACCCCCTCGTTCATCGGCCCGGGATGCAGGACGATGGCGTCCGGCGCGGCGCCTACCATGCGGGCGGCGTTCAACTGGTAGCGGGCGGCGTACTCGCGCAGGGACGGCAGCAGGCCACCAGACATGCGCTCCTGCTGGAGGCGGAGCGCCATGACCGCGTCGGCGCCTGCGAGGGCGGCGTCGATGGAGGTCGTGACGGTCAGGCGGCGTGAGGCGGGCAGAGCGGCCGCCAGCGGCTCGAAGCCGCGCAGGAGCGTGGCCGGCCCGCAGAGCCAGAGGTCGGCACCCGCGGTCGTGAGGCTCCAGATGTTCGAGCGGGCGACCCGCGAGTGGAGGATGTCGCCGACGATGACGATCTTGCGCCCGTGCAGGTCACCGTCCGGCAAGTGGTCGCGTAACGTGTAGAGGTCGAGCAGCGCCTGGGTCGGGTGTGCGTGCCATCCGTCGCCGCCGTTGACCACGTGCCCGCTGAAGACGCGTGCCGCGAGATCCGAGGCGCCACTCCGACCGTGGCGCATGACGAGCACATCGGCGCCCAGCGCCTCGACGGTCCGGACGGTGTCGATGAGCGACTCACCCTTGGCGACCGAGGAGGAGGCGGCCGCGATGTTGACCACGTCCGCCGAGAGGTTCTTGGCGGCGACCTCGAAGGAGACACGGGTCCGCGTCGACGCCTCGTAGAACAGGATGGTGACCGAGATGCCGCGCAGCGCCGGGACCTTGGGGATCGGGCGTGCCAGGATGCCCCGCATCTCGTCGGCCGTGCGCATCACGAGGTCCAGGTCGGGCTCGTCGAGCCCGGCCACATCGAGCAAGTGTCGATGACGCCAGCCGCGGTCGACCAGCGCGTCGGTGGCAGGCTCGGCGCCCGAGGAGATGGGCGGTGCCTGTGGGTCAGCGCTGAGGCTCATGCCAGGGCCACCTCGGCGCCGAGTCGATCGATCTCGACCTGGTCGTCGCCGTCCACCTCGAGCAGGTGGACGCGGATGACCTCCTCCCGCGAGGTGGGCACGTTCTTGCCGACATGATCGGCGCGGATGGGCAGCTCGCGATGCCCGCGGTCGATGAGCACGGCGAGGCGGATGGCGCGCGGCCGCCCGAAGTCCATCAACGCGTCCATGGCAGCCCGGACGGTGCGGCCCGTGTAGAGGACGTCGTCGACGATGACGAGCGTCAGGCCGTTGGGGTCGAAGGGCAGGTCGGTGCCCTTGACGATGGGCTGGTGGGCGACGAGCGAGAGGTCGTCGCGATAGAAGGTGATGTCCAGCGCGCCGACCGGGACCGTCACCCCCTCGTGCTCGGCGATGTCCAGGGCGAGGCGTGTGGCGAGCGGGACGCCGCGACGCTGGACGCCGACGAGGGCCAGGTCCGCGGTTCCGCCATGCCTCTCGACCACCTCGTGGCTGATGCGCACGAGGGCCCGCCGGATCTCATCGGCGGTCATGATCTGACGCGCTGTCACGGGGCCTCCTGCCTCTCGCCGGGCTCACGGGACCGGCCGGTGAGGTCAGCGTCGAGGATAGCAGCGACCGTCGCTCCGCGTGGTCAATAGGTGGGCACGGCCTCCATCGAGTCGACCCGACGCAGCTTGACCGAGCCCTGGCCGCGCTCGCCCCAGACCGAGACCCACAGCTCGCCGTCCCCGTCTGCGAGCGGGGCGACCCAGGCGACTCGCTGGTCGCCGAGACCGAACATCCGGCCCGCTCGGACGCGATCGACGAGCGAGATGCCGGTCAGCGCATCCGCGCTGGGCGCAGAGCGGACGACGAGCGAGCCACGGACGTTCGAACCGGGCTCGGCCGTCCAGACGGCGTACGCGTGGCCGTCCGCCGACCAGCGCACGACCCAATCGCGCGTCCGGCCGCTGACCGCTCGTGGCCGCTGCAGGGTGAACGGCGCGGCGATGGCGCCAGGCACCTGGCTGGTCTGCGGCGCTGCGGTCGTTCCCGTGTCGTCGGCAGGGCTCGTAGTGGCATCGTCGGTGGCCGCGCTATCGACGGTGACCGGCGGCACCGCCGAGGGATCCGTCGCGTCGTCGGAGGGCTCTTCCGGGGTCCCCCCTGTGCCGACGGCATCCGAGTCGGATGCCGTCGGATCGCCGCTCGCCGGGGCCCCTGTTGCGGCAACGGAGGCGCCGCTCGCGCCGGCGGGCGAGCTGTCGACCTGGTCGCCCGCCGGCCAGGGGTCGAGGCTCGTCCAGTCGGCGACGTAGAGCCGTCCGTCGTCCGGGGTGGCGACCCCGGCCCGCTCAGCCAGGCGACCACGCCAGTAGATGACGAAGTGGCCGGTCGGGTCCACGCTCGGCAGCCAAGCGCGTTCGAGGTCCACGGAGCGCGCCTCGCCGGATGCCGGATCGATGACCAGCGTCTGCCCGACCGCATCGCCGGAGCCGGTCACGTCCGCCTCGGTCCGGCTGACGACGATCCGTCGCCCGGACCAGGAGGCAAAGAGCGACGCGTGATCGTCAGTGATCGGGTGCGCCTGCTCGTCGCCCGGTGTCCAGACGTAGACGTCCGAGCCCAGCGAGCGATCGGCGGGCATGGCGCTGAAGGCCAGCCTCGATCCATCGGGCGACCAGGCCGCCGAGGCGCCTGTCGCGATGGCGTTGGTCAGGATGGCCTGGCTCGAAGCGACGGCCGTCGTGGGGCTCGGCGGCGGCGAGATCGACGGTGCTGGGGAGAGGTCGGACGGGTCGGGCGAACGGACAGGGAGGATGTCGGGGCCATCGGTCGGCTCGGGCGTCGGGACGTCACCCTGCCCCAGGTCGGGATTGCGGGTCCCCGTCGGCCGCGGCGACGCATCCGACGGGGGCGTCGCGGCGGGTTCGGCGGACGGGCCGGACGGCTCACTCCCGCCGGGCGCGGAGGACGGCTCCGGCGACGGCAGGGTGAGGATGGCGAAGACCTCCTCGCCGAGGTCGTCGCGGCCGGAGATGAAGAGCTGGCCGATCCCGTTCATGGCCATCGCGCGCGCATGGACATCGGAACCCAATCGAACGATCGCCTCTCCGTCGGGCCCGTCGGCGCAATCGAGGCGCGGGAGAGGGCAGACCTCTGCGACGTCGGCGCGATAGAAGGTCAGCTCGCCGTTCGCGACGCCCACGTAGCTGACGGCCTGAGCGGGGATGGCGAAGGGCGTGGCCGTGGCCAGTCCGGTCTGCGCGTCGGGCATAAGTTGGCCGCCCGTGATGGCCAGGATGACCATCGCGGTCGCGAGCGAGGCGGCCGCTACCCGAAGCTGCCGACCGCCGCCGCTGCTACCGAAGCTCGGTCCGAGCAGCGCGTCGGCGTCGTCCGCCAGCTCGCGGTCGAGGGCGGAGCTCGTGCGCGCCCAAAGATCGCGAGGGGGCTCCGGGGTCTGGATGGCGCGCATCCGCTCGCGATCGACCGCATAGTCGCGGGCCACCGATCGACAGGCCGGGCAATCGGCGAGGTGCGCCTCCAGGCGCGTGTCGTCGGCGGCGTCCAGCGGGCCATCCATCTGCTGGGCGAGCAGGGTTCGGAACGGCTCGTGGCGGTCGCCGCTCACCGCTCGTCCTCGCCGTGCTCGCTGGGCTGGCCGGTCGCCTCACGCTCGGAGGTTCGGGCGCGTTCGACGGCGAGCGCCTGGCGCAGTGACTCGCGACCGCGGGTCAGCAGCGCCCGCGCGGCCACGTGCGAGACCCCCAGCGCGGACGCCAGCTCGATGCCGGTCAGGTCGTGGACCTCGGCCAGGATGAGCGCGTTGCGCTGACGAGCCGGGATGCTCTCGAGGGCACGCTCCATCTCCACGGACAGGCGCCCGTGCATGGCCGTCTCCTCCGCCGAGCGATCGGAGCCGCGTGTTTCGTTCGTCCAGGGGATGAATCGGACGATGCGTCTGCGACGCAGCTCGTCGAGCGCGGTCCGGCTGGCGATCTGGTAGAGCCAGGCGCGGGCCCGTGCAGGGTCCTCGAGCGTCTCGAAGGCGCGGTAGGCCTTGACGAAGGTCTCCTGCGCCAGGTCGGCAGCCAGCTCGTCGTCACGCAGCATGCGCGCCAGGTATCCGTAGATCTCGCCGGAGTGGAGCCTGAAGAGCTCCTCGACGACGGCTCGCGCGGTCGCTCGGTCGCGGGTCACGGCTCGCGACCCCCGCAGCGCGGCGTTACGTGTGAGCAAGGATCCTCCCGCTCGACCGCGTGCGTCACGATGCGCGGCAGGCCGATCGTCGGTGGGCGGCGCGAGTCTAGCGGCCGTCTCCGGGTCCTGTGACGCACCGCGAGCGCGGCCTGTGACGCGCGGCACCGGCCCCCGGCGGCGGGCGTCATCGTCGTGGCCCGTCCCAGTCCGGCGTTGCGGGCCGGATGCCCGCCGCAGTCAACAGCTCCTCTACGGCCGCCTCAGGGCTGATGGGGTTGACCGGCAGGCCCGTGCCGAGCTCCAGGCCGCCGATCTCGCGCAGCCTAGGATGGATCTCCCAGTGCCAGTGGTAGGTCTCGTCGACGCGCTCCCGCAGCGGCGCAGTGTGGAGCACGAGGTTGTAGGCAGGCCCGTCGAGGGCGTCGAGCAGGCGGAGCACTTTCTGGAGCGTCTCGGCGGCGCTCGTCAGCTGCGCATCGGTGGCACGGCCGAAATCGGCCTCGTGGTGACGCGGCACGACCCAGATCTCGAAGGCGGAGCGCGATGCGAAGGGCGCAAAGGCGACGCTCGCCGCGTCCTCAAAGACGAGCCGATCGCGCGTGGTGACCTCATCGCGCACCAACCGGCAGAAGGGGCAGCTGCCCTCGCGGATGAGGTACCGCGCGGCGCCGCCGAGCTCTTCGCCGATGCGATGGGGGATCTGCGGCAAGTCGTAGGTGTCGAAGCAGAGGTGGTTGGTGAAGGCACCGGCCTGGCGCCCGTGGTTCCCGACGACCTGGAAGTAGTCGGTCGCGCCGGCGTCGCGTGACTCCGCCAGCGTATCGCGGGCGACGCGCAGCATCTCGCCGACGACGCCCGACGGCGCATGCGCGAAAGGCCGATGCTCTTCCGGCGGGGCGAGGATGGTGCCCCACGATCCCAGGTCGGCGACAAGGCCCAAACCCGGCTGGCGACCGCTGCCGATCGTGGGCGCTTCGCGCGCCTCTCGCTCGGTGCCGGCGACCGAGAACGCGTTGGGCTTGACGATCCAGCGACGGACGCCGCCACCTGCCGGATCCCCGCAGTTGCGACAGACGCCGGCCTGGTGGATCACCTCGGCCGGGCGGGCGAACCGCGAGCGATCGTAGGTGCGGTCCACGACGATGGCCACCCACCAGCCGGTGATTTCGTCGCGGCGCAGTTCGAACATACCGCCGGCCATGCTCAGCTCCCGGCCAGCGCCGCGGTCGGAATGGGACGCGCCGGAAGGTCGCCGCCGGTCTCAAGCGTGGTGGCCAAGATCCGCGCGAAGCGGTCGGCGGCCTCGCGCACGCTCGCCGTCGTCGGGGAGGGGTCCGGCCAACCGGCCTCGGTCGCGATCGAGGTCACGATCACGTCCGGCATCCCGCAGGGGTCGATGAGCTCGAAGGCCTCCAGGTCGGTGGTCACGTTGAGGGCGATGCCGTGGTAGCTCACGCCGCGCTCGACGCGGATGCCGAGGGCGCCGACCTTGCGCGGCGCCGGGCCATTCGGGTCGACCCAGCAGCCCGGATGGCCGTCCCGACGCCCGGACGCGACGCCATAGGCCGCGCAGGTCTCGGCCATGGCGGCCTCCAGGGCGCGCACGAAGGGCCGCAGCAGGATCCCCCGGTCGGCCAGGCGGACGATCGGATAGGCGACCAGCTGGCCAGGTCCGTGGTACGTGACCTCGCCGCCCCGCTCGACACGGATGAGCTCGATGCCGCGCGCCGCCAACTCCGCCTGGGAGGCGCGGACGAAGCCGGCGTCAGCCTGCCGGCCGAGTGTCAAGACCGGTGGATGTTCCATGACCAGGAGCGTGTCGGGGACCTCGCCCGCCGCCCGCGATGCGACCAGGGCGTGCTGGCGCGCCCAGGCGGCGCGATAGTCGATCCGGCCGAGCCACTCGACGACGAGCTCCATGCCCGCACGATACCAGCGTCTGCGTTCGGTGCCGTTCAGGCGGCATGTCGAGCCGACGGCCGGTCGGGTAGTGGGCTACGGCGTCGGGGCTGGCGGATCCGTCGGCGGCGGATCTGTCGGTGGCGGATCTGTGGGTGGCGCGGTGGGCTTCGGCGTGGCGGCTGGCTTCTTGGTCGGCTTCGGCGTTGGCCTCGGGGTCCGCGCCGGCGCGCAGTCCCCGATGCCGCTGCTGGTCGCCTTGCCGGGCTTGGCGGCCGGCGCCTTGAGCTTCGCGGCCGGCAGGGTGCCGGGCTCCGTGAAGAGTCGTGCGGCCAGGGCGCGGATGCCCTTGATGTTGGGGATCTGGACCGAGCCGCGTCGGTCGAGCGTGCCGCGCACGAGCGGGTGATCGATGACGTCACGGTACGTGTCCCCGCGGCTCACGTCCTTGGCCCACTCGACAAGGTCCGGCACCAGCTTGCGTGGCACGTTGGTCTGCACCGTGCGGCTGGCGGTCTTGAGCAGCCCGATCGGGTCGTCAAGGAACCCCCCGCTGACGATCTTGTCCCGGATGCCCGAGAGGACCTCCTGCTGGCGCCCGGCGCGCGTGAAGTCCGATTCCCCCGCGGCCTTGCGGACCCGGGCGTAGGCGAGCGCCTCCCAACCGTCGAGGTGATGCCGGCCCGCCGTGATGGAGAACCCGCGGTCGAAGCCGAAATGCGTGTAGGTGGGATCACAGAAGCCGCGCTCGACGTTGACGTTGACGCCGCCGAGCCGGTCGATGACCGAGGCGAACCCGTTGAGGTTGACGACCGCGTAGTAGTCGATCTTGAGGCCGAGCAGCGTCCCGAGCGCGCCCTGGAGCACATCGATGCCATTGCCGTTGGCGCCCTTGAACTGCCGAGGGTTCCGGCGCGCGTAGGCGGCGAGCGAGTTGATCTTGCCCGCGAACGTCCGGCCGTTGGGCAGCGGCACGTCGACCATGTCCCGCGGGATCGAGAGCATGGAGACCGTCCCCGCTACCGGGTCGAGCGAGGCCACGATCATGGTGTCGGTCAGGTACGTGCTGCGCGATGGGGCGGAGTCCACACCCACGAGCAGGACGTTGAGGCGCTGGGGGCCGTCGGTCGGGGCGGGCGAGGCGCCGACCGGCAGTACGTCGCCCTCGTCGGTGAAGCCCGGCGTGCCGAAGGTCGGTGCCTCGGTCTCTGGGACCCAGGCACCGTCGGTCGACTCGTCACCCACGAAGACGGTGTCGGCGGTCTGACGCGCCTGGTCGGTGACGGCCAGCACGAGGCCCTGTGGCACGACGATGAAGAGGATGAGCAGGCCGATAGGCACGATGTCTCGCGCGCGAGGCTTCGGATAGGCTGGATCGAGGACGCTCGCCGACATGGCCAGCAGACGCCAGATCACGAACAGGACCTGCAGCCCGATGATGGCCCAGATGACCTCGGGTTCGATGAGGCTGGCAGCCAGCCGGGCGGGGCCCATGACGATCAGCCCGATCAGCACGCCGACGATCAGGAGGATGACGGGGAGAAGGAAGAGCGCCGCCAGCGTCCGTCGTCCGGTCACCAGCTGGCCCAGGCCCGGGATGATGGACGAGAGGATGGCCGGCACATAGCGCGAGACGCGCGGTCGTCGCGAGGCACCGGGCAACGGCGCCTCGGGTTCCGGGGCGGGAGCTGGGGTCGGCGTCACGAGGCTCAGGCTTGGCATGACGGCGGCGCTGGGGGTCGAGGCCTTGGTGGCCCCTGGCCGCCCGCCCGTCGCCGGTGGATTCGTCGACGAGTGCTTGACGCGCGGGTTCGTGGTCGTCCCCTGGCGAGGCCGCTTCGGCGGCTTCGACCCCGATCCCGCCATTCCGTCGTTCGGCGTATCAGTCACGGTCGGGAAGCCTAGCAGGAGGGCGAGATTCGGGCCGGCGGCAGCGAGCAGCGCAGCGGGACCCAGTGGGCGGGTCGTCGATCGCAGCCCGCGCGTGATGCCTCATCGCGGCCGCTCTCACGTTCCGGCCGGCTCGGAGGCTCGGCTCATGCCGATGCAGCCCAGCAGCGCGCCTGCCGAGCGTGGCGCGAGGCCGCGCGTGGGTCGCCCGCGGTCGGCGTCCGTCGTCGAACGTCGTCGAACCGCGATAGCGCTCACCCGGTGAGCGAACGCAGCGGTACCGCGCGGATCCGGTCCAGAGCACGCGATGCCCCGTCCCATGGGTCGCGAGCTGGAGCAGCGCGGCGTCACTCCGGCGGCGCGGACTCCGTGCCGCGCTGGCGCGTGCTGACGATGAGCACGACCGGCGGCTCGTCCCCGATCGCCCTCGCGTCGTGAGGGATCGTCGCGTCCCAGAGCAGGTAATCGCCCGGGCCGAGGTCGACGTGGTGCTCGCCCTGGGTCAGGCGCATGCGCCCCCTAAGCAGGATGTGGTGCTCGTCGCCGGGATGCGCGTGAAGGCCGGTGCTGCCGCCGGGGATGCCGGTCACCTGGACGATACACAGCTCGCGTGAGACGCCACCGTCCACCTCCTCGACGCGGCCGCCTCCCGGTGCCTCCCAGCTCCGCCGATCTTTGGCCCGGACGACGCGCGGCGGTATCGAGGCGTCCTGGAGGAACCAGGCGACGGGCACCTCAAGGGCGACCCCGATGGCCGCCAGCGACTCGAGGGACGGCGAGGCCTTGTCGTTCTCGATCTGGCTCAGGTAGCCGACGTTGAGGCCGCTGCGCTCGGCGACCAGCGCCAGCGTCAGGCCGCGCTCCGTCCGCCAGCGCTTGACCTGCCGGCCGACAGCGGGCTTGGCGCGCTCTGGGCTGTGGGCCGGTCGGCGCGGGGAGTCCGCGGCGGCCGTGGTCCGTGTCATGATATGGACCTCCACAAAACAGTATGGACAAGAGAAATCAGAGCGCGCAGTATGGCTTCAGACCATAGTCGATGGCCTTCAGCAAACTGTCAAGCACCTCGACACCATGGACGCAAGTCGACCGTCACACAGGGTTGCCGAACGGACCCTCAGCGGGCATCGCGAACGCGTCGCCGTGCGTCAGCTCAGCATGATGGCCATCGCCATGGGCGAAGGCGCCCGACTTGGAGGCCACCGTGTGGAGTCGGAGGTAGTGGTAGCCCATCCGCTGGGCGAGGTCGCGGATCGACCCAGGGAGGGAGGCGGCTTCCCTGGCTTCGACGATCTGCGGTCCCTCGAGCTCGACGATGGTGTCGTGGTACTGGAGCCGCGCCTGGCCCGCGGCCCGGATGTTCCTGACCCAGTGGACATCCGTGCCGTACGGCAGCGGGAACTCGAAGCCATCCACGATGGGACGGGGTGCGATGGGGGTGTAGTACACGTGGCCGGAGACTCGACCGACGTGCTCGATGAGGCCCCAGGGTGAACGCGCCCCACCGGCCAGCCCGAATCGCACGACCATCGGATCGAAGCGATGGACGACGAAGCGGCGCAACGGCCGCATCGGCGCGCCGCGCACCTGCCCGCCCGATCCGTCAGTGGCTCGGCGACGAGCCAAAATGACCCCCACAGCCGCGCCGACGGCCACGGCCCCGACCAACGCGCCGAACGTGCGTCGCACGGTGACCTCCTCTCGATGGAGGCCATCGTGTCTCTCGCTCCCACCGCCGGCCAGTGCCGGATCGCTCGTTCGTGCCGAGAGCGCGTCTGGCCCGTGTCAGATGGTGCGTCAGGGCGCCCCGGACCCTCCGGTCGTCGCGCTCGCCGGCGGAGGCGCGGACTGGCCGCGCGACCTGGGCGCCGATCGGGCGACCGAGGGCAGCGTGCCGCCACTCCGGGTGACGCCACCGAGCCCCGACGCGTCGATCGCCGCCAGCCTATTGATCTTCGCGAGCTTGCCGCTCAGGTCGACCACGTCAGCATGGAGCGCCTGGAGACCGGTCGCCAGGTCGTCGTAGCGGAGCGAGGCGTCCCCGAAGACGGCGCCGGCTTGCTCGAGCCTGGCCGCCATCTCGTCGTGATGTCGACCCAGCAGCGCGATGGCGTCGCTGACCGGCCGTCGGTCGGCGATCAGGACCCGGTCGTGGTCGAACTGGAGCATCGAGACCGCCGCCAGGGAGCCGGCGTAGATGCCGGCGGTCAGGCCGAGCGCGACGCCCACGTGGTATGGCCGCCGGGTCTCGGTCGGCCGTTCGGTGACCGCCACCGCCGGCTTCTGGACCGTCGCCGCGACGAGCTCCAGAGCAACGCCCGGGGTCGGCGG
>Ga0315278_10001820_pt1 | contig 18865 bp, 7 predicted proteins | sample YL17G06_0_MG_FD_203880 | JGI IMG/M metagenome (GOLD analysis project Ga0315278, IMG submission 203880) | Sediment microbial communities from Yellowstone Lake, YNP, Wyoming, USA - YL17G06_0 | ecosystem: Environmental > Aquatic > Freshwater > Lake > Sediment | place: USA: Wyoming | collected... | reverse complement strand
TAAGAGCTCCGCGGGAGAAACACTTCCGGGGGCAACTGTCTTAGTCAAAGGTACTACTATTGGTGTCCTTTCTGGTTCCGATGGAAAATACAGCCTTACTGTTCCGAGTACCGCGTCAATCCTGGTTTTTTCTTTTATCGGGTGGGAAAGTCAGGAAATGCCAGTAAATGGTAAAACTGTAATTGATGTTACAATGGCTTCAGCAAGTATTCTCATGGATGAAGTTGTTGTCACAGCTCTTGGTATTACCAAAGCTAAAAAATCACTTGCTTATTCTGTCGGAGAAGTAAGATCCGAGGATATGGTAAGAGCGGGGAACAGCAACGTCATGAAATCGCTCGACGGAAAGATCAGCGGTGTTAACCTGACGAGTTTAAGTAGTGACCCGACATCATCAGTTCTGGTCAATATTCGTGGAACAACTGCGATGCCGTCAACCGGTGATGCTAACGTTTCGGTTAAAGGACAGCCTTTATATGTGATAGATGGCGTTCCTGTCGGAAGGCAGACATTCACAAATAAAAACGGTGTTGACTTCGGGAACATTCTTTCACAGTTGAATCCTGAAGATATTGAAAACGTGACAGTACTGAAAGGTGGTAGTGCCGGCGCATTATATGGGTCCGAGGGAGGTAACGGAGTAGTTATGATAACCACCAAATCAGGAAAAGGAGGCAAAAAGGGGATTGGCGTATCAGTTTCCACTGCTGCAACCTGGGATACTCCCTATCAGTTTATAGAAGAGCAGCAGCAGTTTGGACAGGGCGAACGTGCTTATGAATGGCAGTATGACAATACTGACACCTGGGGACCTCCGCTCGACGGGAGTTATTCAGATAGGTTCTGGGATGTGAAACAGCAGAAATGGGTGGAGGATCATGTCATGCTTTCTTCAAAAGAAAACAGGATGCAGGCTTTCCTGCAGACAGGAAGTACCGTGACCACAAACGTCAATATAAACGGCAATTATGACAAGGGTGCTTTCCGTTTGTCATTCAGTAATATGGGTAACGAGGGCGTAATGCCTAATACCAAAACAAATCAGAAATCAATTTCACTCAATTCGGAATATAAACTGACGAATAAAGTAAAAGTTTCTGCCAATGTAGCTTACGTAAGGACTTTTTCACCTAATAAGGCAAACGTTACCGGATCCAATAGTATTCTCAATAACCTGCTGTTCAATTTGCCGACAAATCTTCAGCCTCTTTCTGATATGAAAAATTACTGGCTGATCGGATTTGAAGGGATTCTTATGAATGGCGCAATTATGAAAGACAATGGAATAGATAAGGATACAGATAATCCATGGTGGTCCACCTATGAAAAGATTAACATTTTCACCCGAGACAATATCTACGGGAAAGTACAGCTGGACTGGCAGTTAAGTAAAGATTTTTCTTTTATGGTGCGTTCAGGTCTGGATAATGTAATTGAAAATTACGAATACAGACAATCTTTCGGAGCAAGAGCTTTATCACAGAGAGCAGGGGCCGGTGATGGTCAGTTCACTACCAGCAATGCAAACAATTTGATGATCAACTCAGATGCTATTGTGACGTTCAATAAAAATGTTGGTAAATTCAATATTACTGCCAACGCCGGAGCAAACTATGCTTATGTCAATTCAAATAGTAATGAGATCAATGCAGGTGCATTAGTTGTTCCTGAACTTTTTACCATTGCGAATGCTTTCCCTGGTAAATTGACCGCTAACTACGGGTGGAGCACAAGTCCTTCATACAGTGTATACGGAACTGCTGACCTCGGCTGGAATAATCAGCTCTTTGTTGGCGTCACTGGCCGTAATGACTGGAAAGGAAACCTGCCTGAAGAAAAAATCAACTATTTCTATCCCTCTTTTTCTGCTGCATGGGTTGCATCAGAAACATTCCAGCTTCCTGAGACGATTGACCTCTTGAAGGTGCGGTTGGGTTTTGCAGATGTGGGTAACGGACTGGTTAGATCCAGATCAATTGACACCTATACCTTCGAATCACCTGACTGGTCAGGTACTGTAAAAACAGCCAACATTAATGCTTCACTGGTTGATAAGGATATTAAACCTATGCATTCCATAACAAAAGAAGCCGGTGTTGACATCTGGCTCTTTAGGAGAAGAGTTATGTTTGATTTTACCTACTTCGTCAAAAATCAAAACGATCAACTTGGCTCTATTCCATTGGTTCAGGGAACAGGATTTTCAAGCATGACAACCAATGTGGGTGATGTTCAGAGCAAAGGTTATGAGTGGGGACTGACTGTAGTCCCTGTGAGGACGCAAGATTTTGAATGGGAACTTTCCGCTTCATTTACACATTACAAAGCACACATCACCAGGCTGTCTGAAAATTTTGCTCCTAAAGGTTATGTATTTGCTTCTTATGATGGCAAAACCGTTGTGAAAATAGCGGAAGGGGAAGAGATAGGTAATATTTATGAACAGAACCCAATCTATAGGGTAAAAACAGGCAAATATGCAGGATTACCTCTTCTGGATGGCGATGCAGGTGAATTTCAAAATTCACCGGACGAATTAGACCGTGCCCAGTTGGGAAATTACAATCCGGATTACATATTGGGCTTAAACACTACCTTGAGATATAAGGGATTTTCATTAAATATGGTAGGTAGTTTTCGTAAAGGCGGCCATTATATATCTGTAAACCAGCAATATATGGAATCAAACGGAAGAACATTTACAACTCTAAGCTCCGGACCCGACAACCCATGGTGGAATGGCGGACGTACACCGGAACTTGGTGGCATGGCATGGCCTGCTGAAGGTTCAAGTGACTTCGAAAATATCAATAACAATAACGATGGTCAACGTTCTGATTTTAACGATGCAAGCTATGCAAAAGGTGTATTTGTCGACCCTGATTTTGACTGGGGAGATGATGAAAACCCAAATACCCCGACCGATGAAGATTATATCGTCAATGGTGCTGACCCGAATAATACCTTTTATCAGTTCCCGTATAATAGTTATGGAGATGTAATATGGAATTTCACTTCTACCAGAACATTCGATGCTACCAACTTTAAAATGAGGGAGATCTCTCTTACCTACACAATTCCCAGCTCAATTACCAATAAAATAATGGTAAATAATGTAAACATATCACTGATTGGTAGAAACATGTTCCAGTGGAATAAGTCCGGCCGAAATGAAGACCCGGAGTCTGCATTTACAGGTGTTGGCGTTAACCAGGGAGTTCTGAGGGCAACCTTGCCAAGTATCCGTTCAATGGGATTTAAGCTGGCGTTTGATTTTTAATCTCTGACTTTCATTAAATAATATAAATATTATGAAATCATATCTTACAAAAATATTCATACTTTCTTTACTCATAGGATTTATTTCCTGTAGTAAGGATGCTTTACGGCAAGACGACCTGCTGCAGCAGAAAGATGCTGTGGAATCGCTGAATGATCCCTTCCTTTTATCTTCAATAATCAAGAAATCATGTCTCTTTTATCAGGACAGGGGATGGGGTGACACAAGACTTCCGGGTGCTGTGCAGTACACCATGAGGAATTACCAGGGCGGAGATAACTATTACAGCTCATTCAAAGGGCTGCCGACTGATATGTATACTGCAATGGATGTTCTGAAGTTCATTGACTCTGCAATTGGTCTGGCTAAAGAAAGAGGTTCTAATGTTCATGTCGGCATATTTACGACCTTCAGGGTTCTGATGTTTTCATTTATGACTGATTTTTACGGTGATGTATATTACAGTGAAGCTCTAAAAGGTCGTGAAGGAATCCTTTATCCTGTTTATGACAAACAAACCGATATTTATGCCGGTCTTATGCAGGAGCTTGCTGATGCCAGCGCTATGATATCCGGAGGTACAGATGTTGTAAATTCAACATACGACCTGATGTTCGGAGGGGATAAAACTCAATGGCTGAAATTCTGTAATTCGCTGAAACTGCGTCTTCTGATGCATGAATCAGCAAAACTTACAGATGCGGGCACAAAGATCAGTGCAGTAGCTGCCCTGCCTTTGCTTTCGGAAGAAGCTGATATGAATGCATCAATGTCCTATGTAGGGTCTACCCCTGTCAACTCATGGGTAGGCGGCTCAAATAACTGGGCAAACAGCGGCGATTTTGAAAAAAGAAGGCCGTGCAAAACCTTTATAGACATAATGGCTGACCTGAACGATCCGCGAATGCAAGTCTGGTTCGCACCGATTGAGGATCCATGGACCAGCGATATTCTGCAGCATGGTGTTTCCTTCAATACAACTGATCCCAATGGATATGAATACACTTCTACATGGGAGTATATCGACAGGACAAATCCGGAGATTAAAGCTCAGATTCCAAATATCCTGGACTCAAATAAGGTTTTTGCCGGTTTTATTGCCGGTATGAATGGTGATTTTAAAAATGGCAACGGTCATTATAATACATCTGCCGGAGGTACTTATGGTAATTTCAAAGTTTCCAAATATTCAAAATTATTCCAGGAAAATGCTAATGAGCTGCTTAGAGCTCAGATAATGAACAAGGATGAAATTCAGTTTATCCTTGCCGAAGCCGCTGTAAAGGGATATATTACAGGTAATGCAGACACCTATTACAGAACAGGTATAAAGTATTCGATGGAGCGCTGGGGAGTAAGTGAGACAGAAATTGCTGACTACCTTGCACAACCCATTATTGCCTTACCAGCCGGCAATGCGGGTAAACTGGCTAAAATTGCCGGGCAGAAATGGATTGCACTCTTCTCCGTTGCTGTTGAAACTTATCTTGACCTGCGCAGAACCAAAATGCCTGATATTTTCGATAATGGCAATCTTGCTACTTACGATTTTCCTGTACGATTCAGGTATCCGGGTAATGAGTCAGGTCAGAACAGAGATGCATACGATCAGGGTGTCGCTACTCTTGCTCCGGCAGTGGATGATGAATTCTCTAAAATTTGGCTCTTGCAGTAACCATAATCAGAGTATTTATAATATTAATGAAAAGGGTGCTGTTGTATTATCAGACAGCACCCTTTTCTTCTGTTATTAACCCGGAAATAGGAAATATATCCATCTTAATTTAAGAATCTGAATAATTACCATAATCAGCCATGATGACAAAAAACCATTTATTATTGCTGGCAGCGTTAATGCTGCTGACAAATTGTACCGGCAATAAATCAAAAAAGAATGAATCAGTCCAATCAGTTTATTCGGATAAACACTACCTGCAGGACTATAGTATAAAGTATTCTTCTGATGAACCGGGAACTGTATTGATGAAAGCAGTATCCGACAGGAATGGCTATGTACAGGTATTATCATCAAAAGGTTTGATGCGATTAAGGAACGGACAATTCCTTTTCCCGGGTACAATTGTAAAAGATGTTCAGGACCTGCAGACTTCCGATAAAAAAATCACTGGCATTGGCATCTATCAGAATCAGCTGGTCTATATTGATGATAAAGCAGTTCTAAGCAATGCATGGGCTGGAAAGCTATATTCCAGACATAACATGCCGGGAGCCAGAATATTTGCAGGAGGAAAAGAATTCAGTTTCCTTATATCAGATGGTAAAAATCTGATTTTTCTTAAAGATTCGGAAAAATTATGGGAAGGTTCTCTTTCAGGAAAAGAGATAAAAAATATCAAATTCGATGAGCAAAATAACCTTTTCTGGATACTTGGAAAAGAATCAATCAGCACTTTTTCTCCAGATAACAGAAAGCTTGAAAAAGTACTTACCGTCCCAAACATAACATGTATTGAGCCTATGTCAGATAAATTGATTGTAGGAACATCTGACGGGTATTTCGAAATTGATTCAGAAACAAAAAAGCAGATCGGCGATGTTCACAAAAAAATGCCCTGGACTAATTTAACAGCAATAAGTGAAATAGACGGTAAAATCTGGTTCGGCTCAACCTGGGGAGCAATGATGCTTCGGGAAGACGGGAAATTTAACTATTATGCCTCCGAGCGTTGGATACCTTCCGATACTGTTGTAGATATCACTAAAGGTCCTGAAAGCTCTGTCCTAATCCTTACAAACAGGGGATTAGGTAAGATATGTTTTGAAGAGATGACTTTGTATGATAAGGCTATGTTTTTTGAAATGCAGGTTCGCGATCGTCACATCCGCACCGGTTTTAATGCCACAGTTTCATCAATGGAAAAAGGAGATGTTACCACCGGAAGTATGGAAGATTCGGACAATGACGGCTTATGGACTTCGATGTACCTGGCAGGTGAAACATTCCGTTATGCCGTAACAAAATCAGATGAAGCGCTGCAAAACGTCAGAGAATCACTTGATGCAATGGAGCGGTTATATACCATTAATTCAATTCCCGGTTTTCCCTCACGGTCATTCGAAAGACGGGGGTATAAATTTGATGATAAAGCCTGGCGAAGAGCGGAAGATCCCGAATGGGACTGGAAATCAACCACAAGCAGTGATGAGGCTATTGGCCATATTTTTGCTTTCGGAGCGATTGCAGAATTAGTTTATGAGCCTGAATTGCGCAATAAGGCAATTATGCTGATTGACACACTGATGTCACATGTCGTTAAAAATGATTTTTACATGATCGACTGGGACGGTAAACCAACCTTGTGGGGGAAATGGCATCCCGATTATGTTAATGCCCGGCCCAAAGGGGTCGGCGATCGCAAGATTAATTCATCCAATATTATTGCCATGCTTCAAACCGCATATCATTTTACAAAAAAAGAAAAATACAAAGATGCAGCATTTTACCTGATGAATGAGCATGGCTATTATGAAAACCTGATGCAACCAATGAAAGGAATAGGTCGTGCTGCTGCAGATGCAGATGACTGGAGTAAAATGTTATCTGAAGGATGGAACCATTCTGATGATGAAATGTATTACTGCGGCTATTGGGGTTTATACCGTTATGCATTAAACGATACCCTGAAAGCAAAATTCAGGGAGGCCATCATTGACCATTGGGAAGCTGAAAGACCCGAAAAAGAAGGATTGTGGAATATCATGACCGCTATTGTGGGTGCAAATGAAATTGATCTGAAAGAAGCTATATGGTATTTGCAGGAATATCCTTTGGATCTGATAGAGTGGACAGTGAATAACAGTCACCGGAAAGACATAGAAATGATGGAACCAAACTTCAGGGCCCAGACGACAAAAGAGGTTCTCCCTCCGGATGAGCTACGGATCTCCAGACATAATTCAAACAGGTTTGACCTTGACGGGAACAGCGACGGACGGGCTGAGTCGAGCGCAGGTGATATATGGCTTCTGCCTTACTGGATTGGCAGGTATCTTGGAGTTATCAGTGAACCGGTTAATGGAAAATAGGGTGCACGGCGAAGGGCGAAGGGCGAAGGGCTCAGAGTAAAAGGCAAGAACCCTAAACGCAAAACGCTAAACTCTAAACAAAAGATTATTCGTTAACTGAAATATTATAGAATTATGTTTGCAGGTAAACTTCGCACAGACTGGCATTTCGGATCAGTATTCCTCATCGGGCTGTCTCTTTCGATAGGCTGGGGTATCAGAGGTAACTTTGGTCATGAATATGGAGCTGCATTTGCAGGATGCCTTGCTGCAATTGCTGTTGCACTTTTATCAGGCAGGGAGGACTGGCGGGAAAGAGTTCCGTATTTTGCATTTTTTGGTGCCCTTGGATGGGGTTTTGGAGCTTCGCAATCATACATGCAGGTTCTTTCCTACACAGAAAGCGGCCATGCTATTTCACAATGGTATGGTTATATTGCCACATTTATCATCGGGTTTTTGTGGGCTGGACTAGGTGGTGCCGGTACTGCATTTGCTGCTGTGGCCACAAGAGATCGTATTGTGAATATTTTTAAGCCTCTCCTGTTTATCTTTGGAGCATGGCTTTTACTTGACCTCATTGAAGGCCCGGTAGCACATTTGTTGCAACTGGGCTCTGATTTTGATGACACATGGAATCGTCAAAAAAATCCGCTTTACTGGTTTGATGCTGACTATCTTCCCGCATTCTTTGCCCTTCTGGGAGTTGGTATATATGATCTCTGGGAACGCCGCGGATACCTTGACAGACTTTATCTCCCCGTTTTTGCAGTTGCCGGAGCATTTTCAGGCTGGGCTATTCAGAAGCTTCTTACAGTGGCAGGGGTTGTTACCAAGGTTGGTTCTGCATTAACTTATCTGCAGGGTGATCCCGCATATATAAATCCGGAGACGGGCAAATCGGCCTACGATTCGACAAATCTCCTGAACAACTGGCCTCAGTGGTTTGGCGATTATCCTCAGCATATAGGTTGGGTTATCGGATTAATAGTTGGAATAACTGCGTATTTTCTTTTCTTCGGAAAATTCAGGAACGGAGCTTCACTTTTTGCATATATGGGAGGAGGGTGGCTTATATCCTTCCTGATATTCCCTGTGCTGGGCAGCCTTTTCTTTGCACACAATGGAGGACTTCGCATGACCCCTCCACGAGCCGACGACTGGGCAGGGATAACCGGTGTTTTTATTGCAACAAGTATCTGGATGTGGCGCAACAATATGCGTCCTGTTGCGGTAGCATCACTTATTAGCGGAACTATAGGCGGACTTGGATTCGCAGGCATGCAGTGGCTTAAACAACTCATGATGTCGTTTGGAAGCTCCCGTATTATAGAAGCTAAAGGAATTTTACCCGGAAGTGAAGAGTTTAATTCAATTACATTAACCTGGGAAAGATGGCAGGGACAAAACTGGCACAGTTTTCTTGAGCAGAGCTATGGTTTTATAAATGGTATTGCCATTGCTGTAGCACTGGGATTTTTAGCTTCGAAAATTAAATTACACTCTGATCACGAAGACCATAGGGCACAAACAACCGGCAGATGGACCAAGGCTTTCTCTGCCTTGTTTGTCATGCTTGGATTAACCTATTTTAATGTCTTTAAGAATGTGGATGTCTGGAGCAAACAGTTGAATCCTGCTGTATGGTATAACCAGATCACCCATGCTGATGGGACAACTGAATCTGCCCAGGCATTATGGGATGTGCCTTACATCGGAAGACTCCCTGGAATTGACTTCCTTCACATGACACCCTCATGGTGGTTTAACCTTACCTGGGCTCTGCTGGTTTTAGCTTGCATCTTAATTGTTGTGCGTCACTACCGATCCCCTCTGCCAATAATCCCAAGAAGCTCCCTGGCAAAAGGACAGATTATATTCCTCATCATTCTCTGGATTATGGTTGTTGCCAATTTCGAACGGGCATTAACAGGGTGGCATCCAAATCGATTATTAACTGAATGGGTGATTTTTGTGAATGCAATTATTGCAACCGTTCTCATACTTTTGTTACCCCATGATCAGGAAACAGTTATAATTACAGAAGAAAAAAACTACAAACCATTGTACAAACGGCTATGGATGAGTGCTGTTGTCACTTTGATTGTATCCAGTATGTTCTTCCTGGTTACAAACAGGATGATATATCAATATCCGGAATACAATAAGTTAGATCATAAAACTTATCATACAAGATTCGGACCCAATGCAAGCTGGAAGACAAAGCCAAACCTGAAGAATGCTGAACATAAGTAAATGATATATATATGAATTTTGAGTCCACTCCTAAAAGTAGAATTGATTAAATTGCCACGAAGGCGCTAAGGCGCTTAGGCGCTAAGATCCTTGAAGGATAAATCATTAAAAATAAAGTATTTGTGAACCTTCGCGCCTTCGCGTCTTTGCGGCAGAAAAAAGTACTGGTATCAGATAAAACATTTTAATTCTAATTATCATATGGCAAAGACAATTCTGTTCTCAAAATTTAATTATTATGTCGCTTTAAGTCTTCTAATACTAAATTTAGTTTCATGCCAAGGAGATGACAAAACTGTAAAGGATGTGATGGATAGTAAAATATCATATCTCTATATGACAATGGATTCAACACAACTGATGTCATTGGATTACGATAAGGTATTTTCATTGTTTTCAAAAAATGAGAAAGAGGTACTTGCCACGTGTCACTGGAAGTTTGATGTAAATGTGCCGGTTGCTGTTTATATAATGCGCAGTGTTCAACAGGAAAATGTACCATTCTGGTTACCAGGGAAAGGTTTTGAAAAAACAGGCATGATAATGAAGAATGAGCAGACAACTTATGAAGTCTGGCAAAAGTCATTCGGAGCAGGAAGTGTAGGATTGGGTATTAATGGTTTCGAAAATTATTCTCTTCATTACTTTGTTTCAGTGGTCCCTCTAAAGAAAGATGATCAACTGGAACTGACAAATTTTTTCCCTGAGAACCAATATGTCGGTGTTCTTACTGATGGTGCTTTTACATATCACGACTGGGATGAACTCGTCTTATCAGATGTTCCTGCGGCAATGAATGGACAAAAACTTCTGACTACTGTCAGGGGTCGGGGAGTTGAGACTCACCTGATCGGTGCCTTCCGGACAACTGATTACCCGTCGTCACAAACTCCTGATCAGATAATGTTAACGTGGAGTTCCGACCCTCAAACCGGTATTGATATCCAGTGGCGGACAGACACTTCTGTTGATTCAGGAATTGTAAAATACAGGTTAACAGGCGATATGGAAGAATTTTCAACTGCTGCAGGAAAATTTACAATGGATGATCGGGTTCTTTTGAATGACTGTTCAGTCAACCGCTACACTGCAAAGCTCAGGAACCTGAAACCCGGCACCACATATGAATATCAGATAGTGCCACAGACAAATTGGTCTGCATCACAAACCTTCTCAACCCACGATGATGATGACAGTTTCGCGTTCATCTGGTTTGGCGATACTCATCATTCCCCTGAATTCGGGAAGTTAATTAATGCTGCTGAAAAGAGGCACCCGGAGAGTGCATTTTATTCAATTGCCGGGGATATTGTAAGTGACGGTCTGCAACGTGACCAGTGGGATGATATTTTTGATTTCACTCAGGATGTGATCAGCCGCAAACCTCTCATGGCAGTTCCTGGAAATCATGATAACAGGAGTGGCCTGGGGGCTCTGATGTACCGTGAGCTTTTCAGTTACCCCCTGAACGGCCCTGATGGCGTGGAAAAAGAACAAACCTATTCATTCAGATACAAAAACGCATTATTCCTGATGATTGACGGTACCTCTCCAATAGACACACAAACAATATGGATAGAAGATCAACTTGCAGGCTCAGATGCTTCCTGGAAATTTGCCATGTTCCATTTTCCTCCTTATTCATCTGATGGAGGCTACCCGGTTATCCGAAGCAAATGGTGCACACTGTTCGATAAATATCATGTCGATATTGTTATGTCGGGACATGTCCACAACTACCTCCGGACCAAGCCAATGAATAATGAAAAACCGGTTGCATCTCCTGCAGGGGGAACCGTTTACCTGATTTCTATCGGTATTCCCGATAATGATCCGGTTGAAAAACTACCATACGCAGATGCCCAGGTTAGCGGTGAAATGTTGTATCAGACTGTGCAGATCAATAGTAATAAATTGGTTTACAAGGCAATGAATATTGACGGTATAGTCAGGGACGAAATGGTTATAACCAAATAATTTCACCGGGTCAAAATATTATGATCATACTTTTAAAATTAAAAATTTATTATAATGAAAACAATCTTTAAAAAAATTGCAGTAACATCTTTTTTGCTGTTAGTGATGTCTGGTTCATTGATTTCCCAGGACCTTTCTAAAACAACTCAAAAGCTGTGGAAACCACAGAATGATGATGTTTATTTGCAGGAATCTGTAAAAAAGATTGTCACAGAACATCCTGTCACAGGGGTAGCAGTTCATGAGGGCCGGTGCTTTGTGCTGATCGCTGGCAAGGTCATGCTGCTGCATAATGAGAATCTCAGTGTTGAAAAAAGTGCACCCGAAGGAGTCAACCGGCTGATTTCAGCTGATAGAGATTTGTGGGCTCTTGCTTCATCGGGTATTTACAGGTTCAGGGATAATAATTGGAAGCAGATCGATACTCAGGAATTTGTCGATATATGTGTTCATCAGGGAATTGTACACGGAGCCACAAAAGAAGATATCTATCGTCTGGAAAATGACAGGTTTGTTTCCGCAGAACCTGCAGGCGGGTATCTCTCAAGTGATATAACTATGCTTATGGAAGACGGCACTCAGCTTCTTGCAGAGCCTGTCAGACCTGGCCCGATTACCCGTATCGGATCATATAGTGGTACCCTTTACCTGCTTCAGCCGGGTAAGCTGATATTGTTCGACGGAAAGGTTGTGAACAGGGACTTTGTCGACTGGGGATCACTTCCATCACTGAATACAAGTGATATACTCAGTATAGGGAGTCGCTTTTTCATCAGTACAGACAGGGGTTTAGGTGTTCTTCGCGGAGCAGCCATAACTTCAATAAAAGGGACCGACGGTCTTCCTGTAGAGAATACAACCTGCCTCGAAAAAGGATTTGACGGAGATCTTTGGATAGGAACAACAAATGGAGTTGTCCGCATGCTGAATAACGACTGGCACTATTTTGGTGCAGACCAATGGTTACCGGGAAATTATGTGTATGATATTGCTGCAGGTGACAAGATTGTGTACGTTGCAACTGACAAAGGGATAAGCATTCTAAGTTATGAGCCTTACACATTAATGAAAAAAGCAGCTTATTACGAACGCCATATCGATGAATGGGGGCACAAACGGCTTGGCTTTATCCATATGCTTTATAAAAAAGGTGACGAATGGGTAAGAGAAGTCAGTGATAATGACGGAGGGAATACTGCTACATACCTGGCAGCCATGTGTTATAAATATGCTGTAACACGCGATGAAACGACCCGCAAGGAAGCTGTTGAATCTTTCAATGCCATGATCTGGCTGGAGAGAATTACACCGATTGATGGGTTTTTCGCCCGTTCGATATGGTCAACAACTGCAGATAAGGATGATAGGGCAAGTCAGGGTTCAGGCGGCTTACCTGCCAAATGGTATCCTACAAAAGATGGAAAGTGGTTCTGGAAAGGCGACACTTCAAGTGACGAAGTTACATCCCATTTCTATGCTGTATCACTGTTTTATGATCTTGTAGCAGAGGGTAAAGAAAAAGAAATGGCGAGGGAGCATCTGAGAAGGATAGCTGCCTATATCGCCGATAATGGCTGGGTGTTGCTGGATATGGACGGAAAACCAACCCGTTGGGGACACTGGAACCCGGAATACCTGCTCCGTCCATATGGTATGATTGACCGTGGTCTTAATGGGTTGGAAGCATTGACGTTTATGCAGACTGCTTTTTCAGTTACAGGTGATGAAAAATTCAAGACCGGTTTAAAACAACTTATCAGCTGGGGCTATGATCAGAATACCATACGACAGAAAAATGTTTTCCCTCCTGAGGCAATTGCTCCATGGGATGATGATCTTGCATTTGAAAGTTATAACACCTTATTCAGGTACACCAAAGATCCTGGTCTCAGGTCAGTTTTTCAGCGTAGCCTTGAACGTACATGGGAGGTAAAAAGAATGGATCATTCTCCATGGTTTAATTTTTCATATGGTGCTATAACCGGAAATGATTGTGAACTTGAGCAATCAATGAAATATTTGCGCGATTGTAACCTGGATTGTATTGAATATAATTTCCGGAATTCACATCGAAACGATTTATATATTGAATCAGGTTATACATCATATGAAGGATCAAAACGGGCCTTTTCACCTCGTGAATCTTCAAGTCCGACAGTTTTGGATGGAGGTGCCGGTGGCAGAGTTGTAAGGGAACCAGCAGAATTTTTAAGGGATTACTGGATGGCGCGCTATTATGGTTTTATTCTGGCTCCTTCTACTGATAATCCGGAACTGATCTCCGTAAAACCATCAGGATCAAAGAATCTGGGCGCTAAACCTTATGATGGTCCCTCGCGACCAGTTTTATATTAATATAAGTTTGATTAATGTTTTGATGTAAATTATTTCTCTACTATGATATATCTTCGTGTAACTTTGTGCCTTTGCGTCTTAGTGGCAAAAATATATATGCCACAAAGGCACGAAGGCGCCAGGGTTCAACAAGCTGCCCAACCTGACACCCCGGTTAACTATGTAAATCCATTTATCGGAACAGATTTCTTCGGGCATACTTTTCCCGGAGCATCACTACCTTTTGCTATGGTTCACCTGAGCCCGGATATAAGTAACCAGGGTTGGACATATGCTGCAGGATATGTCTATTCTGAAAGCTCGATAATGGGGTTCAGCCATACACACTGGAGCGGAGTAGGAATGGTTAACGGGGGAGAAGTACTTCTGATGCCAACAACCGGAAGTAAGCTGCAGACTGTTCCAGGTTCGTTGGAAAATCCTGATGAAGGGTACAGATCAAGATTTGACCATGCAGACGAAATTGCCTCGCCAGGATACTATTCAGTGCTCTTAAAAGACTATAATGTCAGAGCAGAACTGACATCTACCAAAAGAGCTGGATTTCACCGTTATACCTTTCCGAAATCTGATAATTCCAGAATTATTCTTGATCTTGGGCATCAGATAGGGAATAATGCATCCGAAGATCTGTCAGAATTAATAATTCGTGATAACTACACTATTGAAGGTGAAAAAAGTGCAGGACTTGGCAAAGTATACTTCGTTGCCGAATTCAGCAAGCCTTTTACATATTATGGCACTTTTGATAATGAATATAAGACTCCGGAATCAGGTGGAAGTATCTGGCCATATAAAAATGGTGAGACCGGTAAAAGTATAGGAGCATTCGTAACTTTCAGGACTTCCGAAAATGAACAGATTCTTGTAAAGGTCGGGATATCATATACGGGTATTGAAGGTGCCCGAAAGAATCTGAAGGCAGAGATCCCGGATTGGGATTTTGACAGTATCCGAAATAATGCTCTTGAAATATGGAACAAAGAGTTGTCGCGCATTAAGATAGATGGCGCCTCAGATGATCAGAAGGAGATTTTTTATACTGCCATGTACCACTCCTTGCTGGCACAATATATTTCGCAGGATATTGATGGCAAGTATTTAGGATCAGATAAAAAAGTGCATGAAGCTAAAGGGTACGATTTTTACGGATCGTTCTCATGCTGGGATACTTACAGAACTCAACATCCTCTTCTGACGCTTATTGCAGCAGATCATGTTAATGATTTTATAAGGTCAATTGCTGCAAAAACGAAGGAATATGGATGGCTTCCGGCACAGCATTTTCTCAATGTTTTTGGTGAAGCTATGGTTGGTGACCATCTTATCCCGATCATTGTTGATGCATATATTAAGGGATACAGGGAATTTGATGTGAATTTTCTTTATGAAGCTATGCGCAGTAAAGCCCTGGAAGAACCCAAACCTCCTGTTCCGCCATCGGCACGCAGATCAGGTTTGAAGTATTACATGGAAATTGGCTATACCCCGGTCGACAAAGTCACCGAATCAGTTCCAAATACACTTGAGCTGGCTTATGATGACTGGTGCATAGCTCAGATGGCTAAGGAGCTTGGAAAAAAAGGAGATTATGAATTATTCATGAAAAGAGCATACAATTACAGAAATTTATGGGATTCAGAGACTCAATTCATGCGTCCAAGGAAATATGACGGCACATGGCTTGAAGAGATTGACGGATATGAGCAGGAAATAGTAAAAGAGGGTGACCATTCATATTATAAATATTTTGATCCTCTTCTGGTTGGCAGGCGCCCGAACCGCCACTACACAGAATCAAATGCATGGCAATATATATGGTCAGTTCAGCATGATATTCAGGGGCTTATAGACCTCTTTGGCGGCAATAAGGAATTCATCTCAAAGCTTGACACATTTTTTGAGATGAGCCCGAATATAACTCCTCCCAAATATGTAGGAGTTGTTGGTACTATTGGTCAGTATGTTCAGGGTAACCAACCGTCTCATCATGTTGCTTACCTTTATGATTATGCGGGTGAGCCATGGAAGACACAGGAACGAGTAAGGCAGGTCTGCGAAGAGCTGTATCGTACCGGACCTGGCGGAATATGCGGGAATGAGGATATGGGCTCTCTGTCATCCTGGTATGTGCTTAGTTCAATGGGCTTTTATCCTGTTACCCCGGGTAGCCGGTATTATGCCATAGGGAGCCCTATGTTTGGAGAAGTGACCATTGATCTGGGTAATAACAAAAAATTTAAAATTCAGGCTAATAATAACTCCCTCAATAATAAATACATACAATCTGCGACCTTAAATGGTAAATCGCTGAACAGAACTTGGATAACGCATCAGGAAATTACTGACGGAGGGGCTATTATATTTGAAATGGGGCCTGAACCGAACAAAAAATGGGGTATAAAGCCAGAAGATGCCCCACCCTCAATGAGCAAAAAATAAAAGTTATCTTTTTAACAACCATACATCGCATACTTTTGACTGCTGTCTCCAGTTCAGATGCGACTCCTCAGGCTGATCAAATGAGACTTCAATCCTGCCATCACTTACATATTTCTGTGGAACAAGGAACTCTTTGAACTCCTCGAGTCCTTTATTGTACAAAACAGGTTCGAGCCTTTCTCCATCCACCCTGAGAAGGGCATCGCCATATCCCGAAATCCTGATGAGATAGCGACCGTCAGGGTTAAGATCAGGATATTCAAGCTTTGGAAAATTCTGGAACAGTTGTGTCGAAAGCCTTTTCCTGCTCAAACCGTTATCCCACCAGGCAACATCTGTTGCATCATCGGTCCTTGTTTTAACCCGGGGACCTTTAGAAATATCTGAAATATTGTCATAATAGCTTCCCGGTCCGGGATTATCCCATGTTCTGATAATTTCCAGCCGATTGAGCTTTTCATTTTCACTCTTCATCTTGCTGATCTTCTCAAATTCATCGGCAAGCCACCATCTGTTATTAAGCGGATAGTCAAGAAAATCCAGAATTGCTCCACGTTCAGCGCCGCTGGCATTGTATTTTTTTACGCTTGTCTGCATGCCTATTGACTGATACAACGCTTCACAATAATCTACGACTTTTTGTCTTAATCCAGGTGAAACCTTTTCACTGTCAGCTATATTAACGATTTTAAGAGCCTCCTGCATAGCTTTTTCAGATCCGGTTATTTCAGCCCTGGAAAGCACCGAATTTGCATCTTTCTCAAGATTCTGCTCGTATAGTTTACGACGTTTGGTATAGGTGTCGTAATATGATCGCATTACCAGTTGCTGCCATCGCCAGTTCTTACTTAGCTCAGGGTGTTTTGATTCAAGATTCTGCCAGAATGCAAAAGTTGTTTCAATCCCGCCGTTTTCCCCGACAGGTCCGACCCAGTTACGTTCAAGTGCTAAAATTCCGTCAGCGCCTGCATCGGCAAGAGATGAACCGAAAAAGAAACGGGAATATTCCACCATCACCTGGCGTATGTCTCTTTCAGGATTCCATGCCATCTGGCTCCATATAACCTTATTCACATCATCATGCGCACCATCCGAATAGGAGAGAAATCCATCGGTGAAAGGAGCGAACCTGTTGTGTATTTTTGCATAATAAAATGGTTGGGGATTGCAAACCTCACGTCCTTCAGTCAGAGCAAACGCCTGATCCCAGTTCTCTGTAGGATACTGACAGCGGATAGTGTGTGTGAGATCAGGGTAGTGGCGGTGCCCGTACTTTTTTGGCAGCCGGTAACGAGTTTGTGCAATATCAGGACTGCTGGGACCAGAGACGATACCTGTCAGCCAGTCCGGATCGTTTATTTCAAGATATTCATAAAAATAATCAACCTGCTCTTCGCTGAAACCCTGAAGTGATATCCATAAGCCTGCATTAGGATGATATGTTTTTAGCTCTTCTGCCACGGCCTTAAGGAAAGGCATAACATACTTCGGATGATTGTCTCCCGGATCACCTCCGGGGAAGAAAACACCATCAAGACGAGGACATTGCTTATAGAAACCGGCATGTTTCTTTACCTCATCACTAAATCTGATACTGTCGGAGAGGTCGACATCGGCAGGAGTCCAAACCCAGTAATCTAAACCGTAATTATTGCATATCTCACTCATTCTGGTATTCATCTCTTCACGGGGTATTGTCATATTTGGTCCTAAAGGTCCGTCCTGGAAAGGTATGTTTTCAATACAGTTTGACCCGAACAGGGCCAATTCCCTGATGTATTGCTCATATTGACTGATAGTCCAGGCATCCCAGGAGTTTGCCGTGTTGCGGTATCCCAGCTGATGTCCCCTTATCGGATATGCAGGGGAGGTGGCAATCTCATTTATGCTGCTGAATGATATTTTTTTCAACGAAAGCTCAGCTGTTCTGAGGAACTGTCCTATGGCAAACATCACACCCCGTTCATCAGCTGCGATCAACCAGAGAATGTCTCTGCCATTCCGGTCGATAGCTATCCTGAATCCTTCGGCTTGTGATTCAGGAAGCAATTCTCCGCTTCGTTTTGGAACAGCTATTCCACTGATCTTATCATCATTTGTTTTTGCAAGGATAATCAATGGCGATTTTCCATTTCCGGTAGCGGGGGAGAGTTTTAAAGAAGTCCGTTTTTCAACCTCTTCCTGCAGGATACGGATAGCAGTCTCCCTTACCGGAGATAATATATCTGGTGAAGCTAATATTTCAGCCTTGCTTAAATCAATTGTCTGTGCTGTGAGATTTCCTGCAGTTGCCATTAAAGCGGCAATCATAAAATACCTGAAAAAAAAGAGATGAATCTTCATTTTGCCTGATTTATTGATAGTTATTACTAAGTGACTATTTTATTGTTTGTTTATCACTACTGACCGACTAAAAGTATGAGATTCTTCGCTTCGCTCAGAATGACAAGCATTTAGAGAGTTAAGTGGGAGGAGGGGGTGGGTGGTGGGGCAGGCGCCCAACACCCCCCCCAACCCCAAAAAAAAAAA
>Ga0315278_10001819_pt1 | contig 18865 bp, 14 predicted proteins | sample YL17G06_0_MG_FD_203880 | JGI IMG/M metagenome (GOLD analysis project Ga0315278, IMG submission 203880) | Sediment microbial communities from Yellowstone Lake, YNP, Wyoming, USA - YL17G06_0 | ecosystem: Environmental > Aquatic > Freshwater > Lake > Sediment | place: USA: Wyoming | collected... | reverse complement strand
TAATGGATGAGTTCTTTCCACTCCCACCTATAAAAGTAGTTCACTCAATATATCGCGCAGCAAAGCCATAATATGAGGAACCGGATGCGTTAATTGCGCACGTCCGGGTCTGTGGGGGAGCCGGAGGGTAACCGAAGGCTCTACCCGGCAGGGTAAGAAGGTAAGAAAAAACAAGGGAAAGCGGAAGGGTTCTCCCTAAAATGAACCTTATAAAACGATATCAGGCAGACACTAAACATACGAAAAAACAGGAAGCGAGGAAATTGCGATGTGCGGAGCTTTCACGCGAAAGTTCGAATTTTGAAAGTGTTCCCTTTGTTCGCCTGCTTCCCAGGTACTGTGTTGTGTCCGACTGCCGGGGGCGTTATGAGTTGAATGCTAGGTATTACGCCTTCATCCTCTACCGCATGTCGATTTTTATAGGCGCTTTCTGGTTGTCCCTTAATTTCCGAAAAAAAAGGGGCCACAGGTCCGCGACAAACACGGACAAAACGCGGACGAGGGGAAGAGAGGAAGAAAAGATAGAATGATGAATGCTGAATGATGAAGAAAAAAAAGGAAGCGAGGAAGCGCGGAAGCGAGGAAGAGAGGAAAAGCGGAAAAAACAATCAGTGAAAATCTGGGGAATCGCCTATACGTGGACAGGTGTTGTATTCATTCGTGGCCTTTTAATACTTGTTTTTTCCCAGCTTCCTTACTTCCCAGCTTCCTGTTTTTCCGTGGGCAGTTGTTATTGTTTCGAATTTCGTGCTTCATGAGGCGTGCTTCGGATTTAATTTCCTTCGCGTCCCTTCGCGCTCTTCGCGGCTTTTATATTTAGACGGCGAATTCAGGCTGCTAAAATATCAGCGAAATACCGAACCAGAACTCATCGTCTTGATTAATCGCTTCGAGAAAAATGAATGTGTAATTGATGAATGGGGACAGCGTGATTTTCCCGACTTTGAAGGGCGCGGCTGCGCCAATGGTTAGATCGCTGAAGCCCGTCTTTGCCCCCGCCGGGATCCACTGTCCGGCATTATAACCCAGTTTGGCCGATAGATCGAGATTGATATTTTTATTCAACGCCACGGTATGCACACCGGATAACTGCAGGTATAGACCGTCGCCCTGGTTGATATCATAATAGGCGGCCAGGGTAGGGGAAAACAATACGCCGGGCAACCCGGCTTTAATGTAAAATTCCTGGGTGCTCATCTCTTTAAACCTGTGTGTTTTGGAAAACCAGTACCCATAGTTAATAAACCCAACCTCCAACGAATATTTCTCCGAGGTTTTAAATATATACGACAATGTTAAATCGATTTCATCGATATATTTGCACCTCTCCCGCTCGGAAAGGGCAAAACTACCCCAGGCATTCAGGGAAAATCCGGAGTCGCCGAAAGTATAGGTGATAGAAGGCTGGATTGCCGGGTTATTGTTGGAAAGTATGTCGATTCCCCTGAAGATAAAACGGGAAGTGAAATCGAGTTGGTAACTGAAACCGCCGCCGCTCTGAAGATTCACGGCCAAAAAAACAAATAGTAAAAGTACGAACGAAATTCTTTTCATTTATTTATCTCCTTCAACATCTCTTGTATCTTTTTGATGGTCAAGGGCGCGGAACCTTCATAGTGGTTGTTGACATTCACATATACCTTTACCTTGCGCTCTTCCAGCGCCCGGATAACGGCCACGATGTCCGGCAATTCTTTGTCCCTGGGGTCGATGATGGCATCCCATTTGTTCCCGGCCCGCTCCTCTATGCCATGCCGGTCGCTGCCCATTAAACGTATCACGGCAAGATCGCGGATATACCCGGAATTGTTCCGGTATACCTCGCTGATGGGCGGCATGTAATACCCCTGCACAAACACATGAAAAAGGTTATGGCTGTTCAAAAACTCGAAATACGGCTCATTCAAATAATTGGGGTTCCGCGTCTCCACGGCATAATTGTAATTCCTGGGACAGGCGGAGATGAATTCGGTGAACCTCTTTAAAAATTCCACCTGCGAAGGCATTTTCATGCGGTTCAAATACTCGAACTGGAACATCAATACCCCGATATGCTCCGCCAACGGCTCGATACGCTTTAAAAACTCATTGAATAAAGTCACGGAGAAAAAATGGGGGTTGACTTCCACTGGGGCGCTCCTGGATTTGCCATGGGTGTAAAAATGAGTCAACGTAATACTGTTGGGAACTTTAACGGTAAATTGAAAACCGCTGGGAACGGATTGCAAATACTCCTCTACGGTCCCGGCGTCCGGCAGCTTAACTTTATCGGCTCCAAACAACGACCAGAACCATTGGTCCACTTCCACGGTATCGAAATGCCGGGCATATTCGGCCAGGTGATTGAGCGATTCTCCCCCGGGTGGATAAACAATCCCCTGCCACGAATCATATTTCCAACTGCATGTCCCCATATGAGTTGTCATATTTCACCTCCAAATCCATTAAGCCGTATGTCCTGTTAACCATTGAGTTGCCTGCAAAAATGCCCCTGTTAGGGCTTTGGATTTGTTTTGAATTTTGTTTATTGTTTTTTTGTAATTTGTTTGTAATTTGTGATTTGTCATTTGTAATTTTCTTTTTTCTTATTGTCTATCTAATTCAGCACGGACAGCAAGGCCGATTCTTTCCAGGGTATAGGGTTTTTTAACATAGGCGCCGGCGCCCAGGTGCTGGGCTTCCCTGACCCGCGCGGTTTCCGAATAACCGCTGGTAATAATGGCCTTTTGCCCCGGTTGATGTTTAATAATTTCCCGGTAAGTATCCAATCCATCTATACCCGGGTCCATGATCATATCCAAAATCACCAGGTCCATGGGATGAATTTTCAAATATTCCACCGCCTCTTCACCGCTGGAGACGGTTTCCACTATATAGTTGAGAGATGTCAACAGCAGCGACGAGATATTCCGCTGTTCCTCCACATCATCCACCACCAGGATCTGTTCGCCGCGGCCCAAATATTGCTTTACAGGCACGGCTATTTTCTCCCTGGCGGCATGTTCACGACTCACGGGGAAATATAATTCAAATGTCGTGCCTCTCCCTTCCGCGCTGGTTATATTTATATTTCCTTTATGATCTTTCACCGTGCCCCAGACTACGGCCATGCCCAGGCCGGTTCCGCTGCGCCCCATTACTTTTTTGGTGTAAAAAGGTTCAAATATTTTTTTCAAATTTTCGGGCTTGATACCGACGCCGGTATCCGTTATGGTTAAAACCACGTAGTCGCCCTCCGGGACGCTCAAATCATAACTCTGGATAGGTCTGTCCAGGTAACGGTTGGCTGTAGTAATAGTAACCGTTCCCTGGTGCAGGGTGGCTTCCGCGGCGTTGGACATCAAGTTCATCACCGTTTTGGTAAGGTGAATGGGCGAGCCCTTGATATTTAATAAATTTTTTTCAAGCTGGATAGTGAAGTCTACCTGGGGATTATACGCTTTTAATTTTTCATGTTCCGGCGACTCCAGGTAATTGGTAATAATATCGTTGAAATTAACCACTTCGGTAACGGTTACCCCCCGCCGGGCCAGGGTTAACAAATCCTCTACGATGGCCGCCGCCTTTTCCCCGGATTTGCGGATAATTTCGATGGATTTTCTTAAAGGGCTGTTTTCTTCCAGTTTCGTCAGCAGTAAATCCGGGTAACTTACCACGGCGCTTAACACATTGTTCAAGTCATGGGCCACTCCGCCGGCCAGGCGGCCGATGGCTTCCATTTTCTCCACCTGCGCCAATTTTTTTTCCAATTCCCGTTTTTCCTTTTCCGCCTGCTCCAGGTCGGTCACATCCAGGGCAAATCCGATAATACCGATAATATTACTATTTATATCTTTATAAGGAATCTTGTTGGTAAAAACCCGGCGCCGCCCCCCCGGGGTATCGATAAAACCGGCGGTATTTAACGCCGGTCGTCCGGTATGCATCACTTCCAGGTGCTCCTTAAGAAAAGACTTCTCACCGCCCGGGAACAGTTCATTATAGGTCTTACCGATGATTTTATTAACCGGGAGCCCCAGGGTCCTGGCAAACTCTTTGTTGACCCGGATATACCGTTGTTCGATGTCCATATAAAAAATCATGGCCGGCGAAGAATCCAACATGACCTGGAGTTCCTTGCTTTTACTTTCGATTATTTTGTGAAGTTCCCTGGTTTCCCGGGTCCGCTGCGCAACCTTTTCCTCCATATTGGCTATAATATCGAAATAGTTTTCCCGCGCCGTTTCTTTCTCCGCTTCTGCCAGGCGCAGTTCATTGGCCAGGTGTTTGTTTTCGGTTTCCAACCGCAGGATTTTCTTTTTTAATTCCCGTGTTTCTTTTTCTTTGGAATCCTTTGAAAGCGCCATTTTAAAACAATCCTTTGTCGTGCATTTTAGTCATTTCCGCTTTCATGCCCCTGAAAATCAAATCGAGCGCGCGGGGTTTTACGGCGATTTGTTTCAGGCATTTTTGCAGGACCGGTTTGTCCTGTATTGGGGCGGCGCCGAAGGCAAAATCCTTTTCCTGGCAAATATAATCGGCGGCATACAATGTGCAGATAATTTTTGAAAAGGCCCCCCGGTAGGCAAGGGGGTCGGTGTGGCAACCGACAGTTGCCGACAGTTCCCCGGGCAGGTTCCAGGAATCGATGATTGCCTGGCCTAATTCCGCATGGTTATAGTCCCAGGTTTCTATTTCCGCCCTGGCCATATCGATCTTTTTGGTTTTTGACAGTTGGAGCGCCCGTTTGAAATCTTCCTGGAGAAATTGATCTTCGGCAATGATGCCGATATCATGGAGCAGCCCGGCCATGTAGGCATTTTCTCCCGGCAAGCCGAATTCTTTCCTGAAAATCATTTTGGTCAGGAGGGCCACGGCAATACTGTGGGTCCACAGGGATTTCCGCGAATATGTCCCGATCTCCTCGTCCCGGTTGAAAATTTCACATACTTTCTGGCTTAAGGCCAATTCCTTGATAATATCGGACCCGATCCAGATAATGGCCTGTTCGATCTCGGTAAAGGTCCGCGTAAAGGAGCGCGAATAATAAGCGGAATTGGCGATTCTTAATACTTTGGCGGCCAGCGGCGGGTCCAGGAGGATAATTTCTTTTAATTCCTTGACGGTGGAGTGGGGATCGTTAATTACCTGGATGATGGCGTTTACAATGCTTTTTATGGAAGAAATATCGGAAGCATTGACCTGTTCCACGAGAAAACGGATGGCGTCATCTTTTTGCTGCTCGGGAGTCATCGCTAACTGGCCTGTCGTTCTCCTATCCATGATAACTATATTTATATACGACCCTGAAGAAAATGTCAAATTTTTTCGCTACTTTCCAATTCTTCCCAGCGATGGTAGGCCCGGGACAATTCATTTTTTATGGTTTGCAGTCGTTCGGCGGCCCTGGCAGAGGGGGACGAACGGCCGTCCTGTTTATAAAACCCGGGATCGGACATGGTATTGTACAACTCCTGCTGCTCGGTTTCCAGTTCTTCGATGCGCCGGGGCAGGGTTTCCAGTTCTTGTTTTTCTTTGTTGGTGAGTTTGCGGGGGCGCTGCCGGCGCTGCGGCGTATTTTCCCCGGTTTCCGGGGGTGGGGTTTTCGGTGTGGAAGGCGCCGCGGACGCGGTGGACGATGCGGCTAAAGAGCGCTGGCGCAGCCAATCGTCGTAACCGCCCACGTATTCCTCGACCCGGCCCTCGCCTTCCAGCACCAGGGTGCTGGTGACGACGTTATTGAGAAAGGCCCGGTCATGGCTCACCAGCAGCAGGGTGCCTTTATACTCTAATAATAAATCTTCCAGTAGTTCCAGGGTTTCCATGTCCAGGTCATTGGTGGGTTCGTCCATGACCAGCAGGTTGGAGGGTCTGGCAAAGAGTTTGGCCAGCAGCAGGCGGTTGCGTTCCCCGCCGGAGAGGACTTTTACCGGCGTGCGGGCGCGTTCCGGTGAGAAAAGGAAATCCTGTAAATAGCCGATAATATGGCGGTTTTTGTCGTTGATCAGCACGCGGTCATTGCCGCCGGCCACGTTATCCTGTACGCTTTTTTCTTCCTCCAGTTGGTCCCGTAGTTGGTCGAAATAGATGACTTCCAGTTTGGCGCCCAGGCGGATGTTGCCCTGCCGGGGTTGCAGTCGGCCCAGGAGCAGGTGGAGTAAAGTGGTTTTGCCGGAGCCGTTGGGGCCGATAATTCCGACGCGGTCGCCGCGCATGATAAGGGTTGAGAAATCGCGGATAATTGATTTTTCAGTGAAGCCGAAGCAGACGTTTTCGGTTTCCACCACCAGTTTGCCGGAGCGTTTGGCGTCTTGCAAAGAAATCCGGGCGGCGCCCATTAGTTCGCGCCGGGTGCGGCGTTCTTCGCGCATTTTCAGCAGTGCGTTGACGCGTCCTTCGTCGCGGGTGCGCCGCGCTTTGACGCCCTGGCGGAGCCATGCCTCTTCTTTGGCCAGTTTCTTATCGAAACCGTCCCACTGTCCTTTTTCGGCGTCCAGGGAGGCTTCTTTCCGTTCCAGGTAGGTTTGGTAATCGCAGTTCCAACTGGAGAGTTTACCGCGGTCCAGTTCGATGATGCGGTTGGCGAGTTTCCTGACCAGCATGCGGTCGTGGGTGACGAATAAGAGGGCGCCTTCATAACGGGTTAAAAATTCTTCCAGCCAGGTAATGGCGTCGATATCGAGGTGGTTGGTGGGTTCGTCCAGCAGGAGGATATCGGGTTTGGAGGCGAGGGCCCTGGCCAGTAGGACGCGGCGTTTCATGCCGGCGGAGAGGTTTTCGAAAGGGGCATTTGCATCCAGGCTCATGCGGGCGATGATATTTTCGGTTTGACGGTGGATTTCCCATTCTCCTTCTGTATCCGGGGTTTGTTTTTCAAATCCGCCCAGGACGACATGAAACACTTGGCCGGAGATGGTCTGGGGGACTTCCTGGGGGAGGTAGGCGGTGGTAAGGCCTTGTTGTCGGGCCATGGTTCCTTTATCGGGTTCCTGGTCGTTGTTGATTAGTTTAAGCAGGGTTGTTTTCCCGGCGCCGTTCCGGCCCAGGAGGCAGACTTTTTCGCCTTTCTGGATTTGCAGGCTGACGCATTCCAGCACCGGCGGGCCGCCGAAAGCGATAAAAACGTCTTGTAAACTAATTAATGCCATGTCTAAACAAAAATTTTAGGAAGTCCAGAAACCCTTTTTTAAAAGGGTTTCTGGTGGCCGAAGGCAAATTTTCAACGCTAAACATTACACCGGGTTGGGGATTTCGATATAGCCGGTCTGTACATCGAAGGTTTCTTCGATTTTCTTCATTAACGCCAGCACCCCGGGTTTCTCCGAGAAATAATGGCCCAGGTTCACGTAATTGGTGTGGGTTTCTAAAGAGAGGGCAGGGATTTTTTCCTTTATCTCGCCGCCGAAAAAGGTATCTGCCCCCTTTTCAATGGCTTTTTCATAGTAAGCGGACGAGCCGCCGGTAATAACGGCCAACTTCCGTGGAACCGCGGGGCCGTTTCTTAGTACGGTGAAACCGTACCGGCTGGATAACGAGAAGATATGGTTTTCATTTTCCTGGCCGTCGATGGTAACATCCGGCGGGTGCAATTGCTCATGAAAAATTTCCAGGATACGGTCCAGGGTGTGGCGTTGAACATTTTCACCGCGGAACCCCACCTCCAGGGGTTCGATGTTGGCGGCCCCGATGGAGGAGAGCAGCAGGGCGTTGTGGCCTATTTCCGGGTGGGCGTCCATGGGCAGATGGATGCCGAAAAGGGATATCTCGTGCTCCAGCAGCGTTTTGATTTTTTGTTTCAGAGGTCCTTTTAACTTGAAAACGCCTTGCTGGAAAATGCCGTGATGAACGATCAGGGCGTCGGGTTTTTCGCCGCGACTGAGGGCGGCTTGCAAAAAAGGCAGGTTAAAGGAGACGCCCAAAAGGATTTTTTCGATTTTTTCTTTTCCTTCGACTTGCAGGCCGTTTTCACAGAAGTCTTCAAAATATTCGTAGTGATACAATTCCGCCAGGAACCGATTTAAGTCGTCTCGTTGTATCATAATTATTGGTTAAACAAAGCTTCTGTTTCTTTATTGGTAAGAACCCAGATGGTGTAAATACCCAGGGCGGTTCCGAAAGGGATATTGACTAAATTGATAATGCCCAGCACCAACACCAGGACCCGCGCCCAGGATTGTCTTTTCAACAGCCCCATGCCGCCGATAATACCCGGCGCGGAAAATACCAACAGGATAGCGGCAATGGCTGTTCCTACAATAGTAGTTATGGTAATCGCCGTATTGTCACCCGTGATCAAACCCCCACCGGTAATAATGACGAACAAAACAAAAGCGGCAATAAGCCCCAACGCACTGAAGGCAATATAAAGGATGCCCAAAATTTTTATATGTTCGTCCATGGGCATTCCCGTGTTAACGGGTGTTCCCGGCGTTTGCTCTACATCGGATGGTTGGGCTGCCATTGGAGCGCTTTCCAACGGTTCCTGCGGGATCACAAATATGGCCACCAGGTAAACTAAAAATGGGAAGCCCAGGAAGAGTGTAAGGAAAACGGCAATTATGCGGACCAGCACAGGGTCCACGTTGTAATATTCACCCAGGCCCCCACAAATACCTGCAAATACTCTATTTTTTTGACTGCGGTATAAACGTTTCATGTTACCTCCTTCATTGGTTTGGTTTCAGCATGTTTATTTAACGGATTCTATTTCAAAAAGTTCCCTTCGGGTAGGCTTCCGCCGCTGGAAAGGCAGTCCCAGGCGATAGAAAATAGTCGTCTTCATAATTAAGAAGTCTAAACACACGATTAACAGCCACTATAATATACCAAAAAATGATTCTTTTTTCATCCTATTGGGGGAAATAAAATAAATTCTGTGATCTTTATCAAAGCCCAACCATAATAATCTTTTTATCGTTATCATTTGGTTGATTGTCCCTTTTTTCATTTTTTCGACTTAAAGAAATGAAATTTTAATCGGGCGCACACTCCGCTCTCCCTAACAGTCACCGCGCTGCCCTTAACAACCCTTCACAGGATTTCATATGGGGGGGTTGATGAAACAAAACCCCTACGGGGGATTTCTTACCGGACGCCTGCTTATGACGGGGGGATATTTTTTGCCCGGCATCTTTTCTCCTTTCCTATTTCAATAATTTAATCCAATGTAGGGGTTTGATTTATCAAACCCTAATCCGGGTAAAATGCTATCCATAAAGGTTTTCCGATGAGTTCCTTGGAAGGTGAGAAGGAAAGAGGGTGAGAAAAAACATCCTGTAATCTGTGTTAATCTGTGAAATCTGTGGACACGTCTTTTATAGAAGGGATATTTTTTCGGAATTACAGCAGGTCTTTCATGGAAAAAAACAACAGGAACACGGTTAAAATAATCAACCCGGCGGCGGTAAGATAAGTAATAATATTACGCGTCAACGAATTGCAGTATTCTCCCATGATTTTTTTGTCGTTGATGATGAGCAGCATAAATATAAGTATCACCGGCAGCAAGATGCCGTTAACGGTCTGGGAAAGCAGCATAACCTTCATCAAGTTTAACTTCGGAAGAAGTACCACGCCGGCGCCCAATGCAGTGGTAAAAATAAATATCGAAAAAAAGATCGGGGCTTCTTTGACTTTTTTATTTATCCCCGACTCCCAACCGAAGGCTTCACAGATGGCATATGAGGTGGAAACGGGTAAAATGGTCGCGGCCAGGAGCGATGCATTGAGCAGTCCGATGGCGAACAGGAGAGAACAATAAGTCCCCACCAGGGGCTTTAAGGCCAGCGCGGCATGCTCGGCGGTATCGATCCGGATACCGTTATTAAAAAGCGTGGCGGCAGTGGCTATTATGATGAAAAAGGAAATGAAATCGGTAAAAAAAGCGCCGATATAAACTTCCGCGGACGAATAACGGATGTGGTCCAGCTTGATTCTTTTTTCCACGATGGAAGATTGCAAATAAAACTGCATCCAGGGGGTAATGGTAGTGCCGATAAGCGCAATAACCAACACCAGGTAACCGGTATCGGTTTTAAATGAAGGAATGAAACCGTGGGCGATTTTGCTCAATTCCGGCTTTGCCATAAACCCGGAAATCACATACGAAAAATAGAATAACGAAGACAACAGGAATACTTTTTCCACGATCCTGTAGGTTCCTTTGATAAGCAGCCACAGGATAATGACAAAGAATAAGGGCAGCGAGATATAACGGGAAACGCCGAATATTTCCATACTGGCCGCGATCCCGGAGAAATTGGAGATGATGGCGCAGATATTGGCGAATAACATCAACAGCATGGCCAGGAAGGTCCAGCGTACCCCGAATTTTTCCCGGATAAGCCCGGCCAGGCCCTGGCCCGTAACGATCCCCATCCTGGATGACATCTCCTGGATAATGCCCAGGCTGAAGGTAATAAGCAGGAGAACCCACAGCAAGCTGTACCCTTCTTGTGAGCCGGCGATGGCATAGGTCGCGATGCCGCCGGCGTCATTGTCGGCGGTGGAGGTGATAAAACCCGGCCCCAGGATGCCCATGAATATCATGAACCTCGGTATCCATTTCTTCACGATAGGTCTCCTTAAAATCGTTTTCTTTTCTTGATGGAAGGAATTAATACTTCCAGGATATCATCTACCGTAATGATTCCACCCAGTTTGTTTTCTTCATCCAACACGGGCAGGCTTAACAGGTTATATTTGGCCATAATCCTTGCCGCCTCCATGCCGCTGGAATCCTGGAAAATGCTTTTTACCCGGTGGTCCATGATCCGGTTGACCGGGGTGGTTTCCGGGTTCAAAAACAAATCGTGGATGGTAACGGTTCCCAGGATATGTTCTTCATCATCGGAAACGTACAGGATATAAATGTTATCGAAATCGGCAGCGTTCCGGCGGATAAAAGAAAGGGTTTCGGCCACGGTAAATTGAGATTTGATGCAGAGGTAATCGGTGGTCATCAAGCCGCCGGCCGTATCTTCTTCATGCTGCATAAGTTCTTTGACATCTTCGGCCTCTTCGTCTTCCATTTCTTCGATAATTTCTTCCGCCCTTTTTTCCGGCATTTCGCCGAGGATATCGGCGGCGTCGTCAGGGGCCATGGCTTCAAGCACTTCCGCGGCTTTTTCAGTATCCAAACTTTCCACCAGGGCCACCTGGCTTTTCTCATCCATTTCCGGGATGGCTTCGGCCATTTTATCGATGCCGATGGTCGCCATCAGGGATTCCTGGTTATCCTGGGGAATCTGGGTTAAAATATCGGCAATATCCGAAGGATGCAAGGCCACCAGTTCTTTAGGAACCGTGAGGGATAACTGGGTGACCCGGGGTTCCAGGGGTTGAATATAATGCCAGGAAATAAGGTCATAAGGAATATTACGCACCAATTTTTTCCAGAAGGGGCCGTTATTTCGTTTCATTCCCAGTCTTCGCAGCAGGCCCCGGAGCCCCACATCCACCCCGATAAGGGCCAGGTTGCCGTCGATTTCCCTGACCTTGATATCGTTTACCCGGACGATCTTGGCGCCGTTGATATCCACGATCTGCTTATCCCATATATCGCGGACCGCCAGGGTATCCTGGACCAGTTTTTCCCGGGACAGTTCTTCGGCTTCTCCGGGTTTCAGTTTGCACAGGGTAAAATTCCGGTTAAGGAGTTCGATTTGTTCCCATTTCAGGTGGAGAAATCGCCGGCCGGATTTTAGTACGAATCCTTTTACCGTGGGAAAAATATTACCGGGGGCGACGAGGAAGTCTTTGATTTCCCCGATTTTTTCCCCACCCGCATCGACCGCGTATTTGTTAACCAATTCGCTTAAAAAGATTTCACCCTGGAATTTCATAGGCCGCCTCGCAGGTCTTAATTTTTTACCACCGCTGTGAAATTCCGCTCCAGGAAGCGTTAAGCGGTTCACTTAGCGGAGATGCATCGCAGTATCGCAGTTGTTTTCGCTTTCCGGGGTATTACTATATCATTTATAGGGCGTTTTTTCAATTGCACGGTATGAAAAAATCTAAAAATTTAGGTTGCTTGAAAATCCGGATCGGTTTATTATGTGAAAATCGGGTTGAAATCGAATTCGATTTCACAGGGGCCAAGATCGAAACATATACCCCCGTTTTTAAATTCATCCGCCAACCGGTAGTTGTCCGGTTGTAATAAAAAAACATCGGCGCTGCATGTTTCAGGATCGATAATACAATAATATTTAACCCCAACGGCCTTCCCACGTTGTATAATCATCGTATGTATAATGTGGAAGATCTTCTATTTTTAAAGTCGAAGCGCGCATCGTTTTCTCGTTTTCTCCTTTGGCTGGATTATAACGCCTATTTCCCTGTTTGTCAATTTGCCGCCGGAGGCGGCTGTTTTCGTTTTGGTCATTTGGTTTTTGGTCATTTGGATTTGTTTGAAACACCGCGATTTCGGATTTCGGATTTCGTGCTTTTTTAGAATGACGTATCCCTGATAAGGCCCCTCCCCGATATTGCAGAACCTTTCAATTTTTGCTAAAATAAGTGCATGGACAAAGAAAAATTAGCCGGAGAAGCGATCGAATTCCGTCCCATCACGGAAGAGGACATTGAATTCCTTTACAAACTATATGCCTCCACCCGGGCCGAGGAAATGGCAATGACCGGCTGGAATGAAAAAGAAGTGGCAGAATTTTTACGCATGCAGTTCAATCTTCAACACGTTCAATATATGGAAAATTACAAACAAAACGGGACCTTTGAGATTATCATGGTAAACGGCGCGCCGGCCGGGAGACTGTATGTGCAGCGCAAAAAGGACGATATCCGCATCATCGATATCGCCCTGCTGCCCGAATTTCGCCGGCAAGGGACCGGGGCCAGGATCATGAAGGAACTGATAGCGGAATCCGACCGGGAAAACCTGCCCCTCAGCCTCCACGTAGAACAAAACAACCCGGCCTTGGGCCTTTATGAACGCCTGGGCTTCGAAAAAAAAGACCTTATCGGCATCTATTTCTTCATGGTACGGCCGCCGATCTCAAAAAAATCGGATGATGAATGATGAATGATGAATGATGAATGATGAAAAATAAAACGGCAAGGGAATCGGGCCCGGTAACGCCATTAAGCAAGATTTTATTTAGAAACTTTTCCGCCTCTACTATTTTATCGACCAGCAGCCAGGGGAGCTGTAAATTTAGTTGCATCAGTCATATTTGTGCTTGCAAGACCCAGATATGAATGCGCCGGCCTCGCGTTTGACCGTGCAGGCTCCGGGAATGAACGTGCAGGGGCCGTATTTTCTCCCGCTGGGGATGAGACCGCTAAAACAGCCCACGGCAAAACAGGAAGCGAGGAAGTTAGGAAGCTGGGAAAAAACAAGTACTAAAAGGCCACGAATGAAAACAACACCTATCCACGTATAGACGATTCCCCAGATTTTCATTGATTGTTTTTTCCGCTCTTCTGCTCTTCCTTGCTTCCGCGCTTCCTGTTTTTTCTTCATCATTCATCATTCATCATTCCAAATCTCTCCACTGCCCACTCACCAATGACCATCGACCAATAAACCGGGTTGATAAAAAAAACGGGCATGCTATAATCCTAATATGAAAGAAAAGAACGAACCTTACCGCCAGGATGTCGCATTTATCGTCAGGGAAAAAGAACTGGTCGATTTAAGGCTATTCGTCGATAAGCGACCTTCGGAAATCCTTTTTATCCACGGCCCCAAATCTTCCGGTAAAACCACCTTGCTCTACAAATTCCTGGAGCAAATCCAGAAAGAACAACGACTGGACGTCAAATTCATGGACCTCCGCGAAACTTTCACCAATGTCTATGATGATTTCCTAAAAACTTTTTTCCGCATTGAAATCCAGGGTGAAAAAAAAGAATCCCGGGCCTCCAATATCAATATCGGATTTTTCAAAATCGATGCTTCAGTGGAAAAGAAAATCCTTGAAAAACGGGCCGATCCGTTTAAAGTGATGAAAGCCGAATTCCTGGAACTTACCCGGCAAGGCATTAAGCCCATTTTGATCATCGATGAACTCCAGGCCCTGGATAAAATTTACCTCGATAATGACAAAGAACGCCAATTGATCACGGCATTGTTCAATTTTTTTGTGGCCATGACCAAGCAGGCCCACCTGGCGCATATCATCATCGCTTCTTCGGATGGGTATTTCTTGAATACCGTTTATAATGATTCAAAACTCAAAAAGTGTTCCAGGTATTATAAAGTGGATTATCTCGCTAAAAAAGACGTAATGGAGTGGTTGCTGAACCTGGAGAAATACTCGAAAATAAAAACTTACCGGTTGACTGAGGAAGATGCCGAGAAGATATGGGATACGGTCGGCGGCAGTATGTGGGAAATCCAGGATATATTGACTGAACTTTTCGAAAATCCCATCGATGAAGTACTCCACCTGTATAAGAAAAAAATTAAAGGAATGATCGAATACTATATCGGCGCCGATATGGAAAAAGAAAAAGTACTGCACGTATTTCTAAAACAAGAAACCGCACGCCTGAGGGACTTTATTTCCCAGGGAATTGCCCCGGCTGAAATCGATCGGTTATTACAGAATTTAGTTCGAAACAATATCCTCTATTTTGATCCTACCGAAGCCGTATATTATCCCCAGGGGAAAAGCTATCAATGGGGGATAAAATTATATTTTGAAAGTATAGAAAAATAAAAAATGCCCACGAATTACTCGAATTAACACAAAAAAATTAGCCGCGAAGAACGCGAAGGGACGCGAAGGTTTTTTCTTTTCTTCTTCTCTTCTGCTCTTCCTCGCTTCCGCTCTTCCTGTTTTACCTTCATCATTCATCATTTAATATAAAAAAATGTCCACAGATTACGCAGATTCACACAGATTTTTTCACAAATGACCAATGACCCCCGCCTCCCGATCCCTGATTTTTTTTCTTCTCTTCTTTTCTTCTTATCCTCTGCTCTTCTGCTTTTTCCGCTCTTCCGCTCTTCCTCACTTCCTGGCTTCCCGTGTTTTTTCTCACCTTCTCACCCTCTTAACCTCTTAACTTCTTATTCTTTATTGACCATGCTCAATCGAAACCCCAACGCATTATTGCGCTCCGTAGGCTCGTATTTTCTGCGGGAAGAACACGTTATAAATTTTTCGTTATCGTAAAAACTTCCGCCGCGGGCAAATTGATTATCGCACCATTCTTCCACGTTTCCGGCCATATTTAATAACCCATACGGGGAAGCGCCCCGGGGATTGGCGTCTACTTTAATTGTTTTCGCAGCAAGAGATGAAAAGTTTGCTAATTGATTACCGGGTTTCTCATTTCCCCAGGGATAGAGGCGACCGTCCGTACCCTGCGCTGCTTTCTGCCACTGCGTCTCAGAAGGAAGTTTAAAAGTCATCCCGGTTTTCCTGGAGAGCCATTGGCAATATGCTTTTGCATTTTCCCAGGATATTCCGACTACTGGAAAATCATTACCCGCTTGATTCCTATAATAATTATCATCCCCGGTTTCGAGATTAAACTTACTGCCCTTTTCCTGCCATTCGGGTTCATTGGTCTGGGTTTCGTTTACAAATTTCAGGTACTGGGTAACCGAAACTTCCGTTTTCCCCATCCAGTACCCCGGAAGGCCTTTACCGGACGGGATATAAACCATGATGATCCCATTTCCAAAATCGGCTTCCCAGGCTTTCTGTTGGTTTTGCTTTACCTGTTTATTTACCTTATAAACTGTTCTTACACCCTCCGGCATGGATTTCAAAAATTGTATGGTCTTATAAAGGTCTTGAAGGTTACTGCCCTGTTTTATTGTTCTGGCCAGTGAATAATTTTCTTCTGCTTCCTTGGGTTTCGCTTCTTTACAATAGGCTTCAGCGGCGGAAACACTGGCGGTAAATATTTTGCTCTCCAGTTCTGTTGTCTTTGCCGTCTCTCCCAGATTTTTTGCCAGTTTTACATTGTCATAGGCTTTTTTGAATTCATCATTCTTAAAATACTCTTCTGCTTCTACAATAGACTTATTGTATTGTTTTTGCTTTATTAGCCCTTCCTCCAACTGGGATATATATCCTTGGATCTTTGAAATAATCGATTTAGAAACGTCGTTCTGGGGGGTATTCCCATATTTATCCAGAAACTTACGGTACTCCGCGACTTTCGTATCCGCTGAAACATTGATCTTTGAAAACGCTTCCAGCGCCTCGAAATCCTTTTTCATTGACTTCAGTTGTGTTTTTGCTTCGATCCGGGCGGCGAGTTCCCTTGCTTCGGGGGTATCTTTTATCTTCCTGGCATTATTTATATTATAAGCGGCTTTTCCCATATCGTCGGCCTCATAAAACCTTCCGGCATCTTCAAAATATTCATTATAACCTGGCTCGTTGGTACCCCGGGGAGAAAGGATAAATATATAAATAACCGTGGCGGCAATTAGAACCGCTAACGCCATGAAAAGATAGCTGAGATATTTGTGGTTTTTTCTTTTTTGTGCCCCGGTTTTGGCCACGGTCAGGTTATCTTCTTTCTCTTTTGTTTTACGTGCTTTTCCGGCAACGAGATCGTGTTCGATTTTTTCTAAATCTCTCAATAGTTCGTTTGCCTTCCGGTACCTGTTTTCCGGTTCTTTTGCCAGGGCCTTTTTGATTATATCCTGGATACCGGCCGGAGCTAACGGATTTCTCTCCCTTATGTCGGGAACAGGGGTCAGTAAATGCCCCCGGACAATTTCAGCAAGCGTCCCCTTATAAGGAACATCCCCGGTCAACATTTCATACAGCAAAATACCGAAAGCATACAGATCCAATTCCGGACCGATTTTGCCATGTATTTGAAATTGATCCGGCGACATGTATACCGGGGTCCCCAACAATTTATCGGCTTCGGCCATCGACGCACTTTCCAATATATTTATATCTCTTGCAAGGCCGAAATCGATCAATAGTGACCGGTTACTTTCTTTCTCGATTATTATATTGGCCGGCTTCAGGTCCCGGTGAACAATACCGGCTTCATGTATCCTGGCGATGGCATGGAGTATATCTTTCGATATATTCATTACCCGATCCATATCCAGGGGAGCGGTTTCATGGAGTATGTTTTTTAAACTCATGCCTTCCACGAATTGCATGATGATATAGGTAATATCAAGTCCCTCGTTTTTATCTTCCAATACGTCTACATCATATATGCGCACCACATTGGGATGATCGATTTTACTGTACGACCTTGCTTCATTGGTAAATCTTTTTTTTATCAGTTCAAATTTTTGTGGGATATCCCGGGCGTCGCTCTTTTCCAGTGTCTGTAAAATATAATGGGAGTCCATTATTTTCAGGGCATGTTTCTGCCCCAGGATTTTGTGATGCAAAAGGTAAACTTTGGAAAAGGACCCCTGGCCGATGAATCCCATGTATTCATACTTCGGGCCTAATTTTTGCAGCACGCTCTTTAATGCTTCATCCTCTTTCATTTGTTCCATGTTTTTTTCTATTTACCATTATATATTATAGCGGTTACGAAAATTTTCGCTTTTTCCCAACCCGCGCTGCCCGTGTCAAGCACCTGGGGATTCGGGTATTTCTCCCATTTAATGCCGTCGGGGGACGTGGCCAAACGGACAGGATAATATTCGATTCCCGCGGTGGCTGCCGTATAATACATTTTGTAACCGGTGGAGTCGTGGATAACACAGGGAGTCATTTCCATCGTGACATCTTGATCGTCGAATACCGGGTTACCCGGGTATTTGTTCCAGGTAATGCCATCACCGGATGTTGCATAACCGATTTTGGATTCGCCTCCCGATTTCCCGGTATACCACATCCGGTACATACCCCATTCATATAAGATGGATCCGATGATAACACCGTCTTTATCCCATGCCTGGGTGTCTCCCCTAGAAAGGATCGGGCTGTCGCTATATCTTACCATTGCCGATACCGGTTGACCCTGTGCTTTTGTACAGGCGTAATAAATATTCTCATTCTCGGTATACCACATTTTATAATAGCCATCCAGGTAAAGCATGGGGCCTGGAAATTTAATTTTCTCATTGTCTAAAATCACTTTCTCAATATTGTATTTAGTCCATTTATCGGCATTTTCAGAACGCGCATAACCTATTTGATACTCAAACCCATTTCCTGTTTTGATACTACCGCTGAACAGCATATGAAAATATTGCCCATCATGGACAACATACGACTGACCGGATTCGAATTGATTAAAACTTCCTGTTTCTCCATGGGGAATGATGGGATTGTTTTTATCCCGTTTCCATTTAATGCCGTTGCCTGAAACCGCGTAACCGATGCTACCGCCCAGGGGTTCGGCATTTCCCGGTTTACCGCTGTACCACATTTCATATTTTTTGCCTCCGCTCATTATATTGGTTCCCAGAATTAGCCAAAACGTTGCCGCGATCAAACCGAAGGTTAAACCCGTTAAACCAAGTACCCATTTGTTCTTAAAGCGCTGGAAGAATCCTGAAATTTTCCTGCTGCCTTCCTGTTTCCCCAACTCTTGATAATCCGGTGTGGGCTGCTCTTCAAATAATGCCTCGTAAACTTCCACCATATTTCGATACCGTCTTAGCCTGTCCTTCTCAAGGCACTTCATTATGATGGATTTTGTTTTTTCCGATATCCCGCTGATAGGGGAAAGAGTTTCCCGGATTTTTTCCAGGTCATTTTTGGCCGGGATATTTCCCATGAGCAACCGGTATAAAAGTATTCCAAACCCCCATACATCGGTCTGTTCATTTTCCTCATTCATCACATCTTGTAATTGTTCAGGGGGCGCAACCAGTAATGTTGCAGATCCCATGACGTCCTGCCCAGTAGTGTCAGAAATTGCTCTTTTTATCTTCAGAGATAGGCCGAAGTTGATTATTTTTATCCGGTTG
>Ga0315278_10001816_pt1 | contig 18880 bp, 17 predicted proteins | sample YL17G06_0_MG_FD_203880 | JGI IMG/M metagenome (GOLD analysis project Ga0315278, IMG submission 203880) | Sediment microbial communities from Yellowstone Lake, YNP, Wyoming, USA - YL17G06_0 | ecosystem: Environmental > Aquatic > Freshwater > Lake > Sediment | place: USA: Wyoming | collected... | reverse complement strand
TGGTCTACGATGATCGCGGCAGCCTGGTCAGAGAGATAGAACATCCGGCTCTTGAAAACCCGGTTGCGATAGCGATTGACATCCACGGGCGGCTTTGGGTCCTGGACCAGAGTTCCGGGAAAGTGCACTGCTTCAATCAGGATGGATACTACATCACGACTCTCGGTCCTATTCTGTTGGGCTCCGACCGAGCGCTGGCTCGACCGTCGGACCTGGCCTTCACTTCCGACGGACGGCTGGTGATTTCTGACACCGGTAACGACCGCTTGTTGGTTTGTCAGATACTCGCCGGTGTTCAGCCATAGCCGATCGAGGTTAAGGTTGACACTTTGGGCCAGCGCGACCTATTGTCCCGTGTGTCGCGCCTAATTGATACCTTTCGCCTGATTCGAACCCTGAACTGTCTCCTGGCCTCGGCGGGAGTCTGGATAGGGGCGCGCCTCACCTGGATTGATCCCGTTTACTACGGCCCGACAGTAGCTTCAATTGCGGCGTTTCTCATCTGTGCTGCCGGAAACACGATGAACGATCTGGTTGATGTCGAGGTCGACCGGACAAATCACCCCCAACGGGTTCTTGTTACCGGGAGACTGGGACGGAAGTATGTCAGGAACCTTGCCATAGGTCTTAACTCGGCGGCGTTGGTGATGGCCGCGGCAATCTCTTTCTGGATAGCGGTAATCGGTCTGGTTACGATCGGCTTTCTCGCCGCCTACAACCTGAGACTTAAACGGATTCCACTGGCTGGAAATGCCGTAGTGGCACTGCTGGCCGGAATGACGTTTGTCACCGGGGGACTGACGGTTGATCCGGCGTTGACACTTCGCCTGCCCGGACCGTTGGTGGCGGCAACGTTCGCTTTCTTCTTTCATCTGGTGCGAGAGATTGTCAAAGACGTGCAGGATATGGAAGGTGACCGCCTCGCCGGTCTTAGTTCGTTGCCGCTGAAAGTCGGGGTTTCGCGGGCTCTGTCGTTGGCCTTGGGGCTATACCTGGTAATGGTGCTCCTGACCTATGTGCCGGTGCTCAACAACTGGTATGGTCGCGCCTATGAGATCATCACCGTCTACCTGGTTGATCTCCCACTACTGGCGCTTATGGTCGTGGTCTGGAAATGCCCGTCGACGAGAACGCTGGCTATTGGATCAACTGCTCTTAAGGCAGGGATGGCCCTGGGTCTGGCAGCTCTTGTACTGGCTTAACGTTTTTTAACGAAACTCCCGCCCAAGCATGAGGTATAACACCCTTAGTCGGTCGCAACTCCGGCTTAACTAAGAACTTGACAAACAGTTAACGGATTCATAATAAACTTGGCTGGAGTTTTTGCGAAGACGGAACAACACAGTATGGGAAATATGCTTCGGCAGAATCTGGTAATTAGTCTAACGGTCTTCTCGCTTTGGCTGACCCCGTCGGTTGGAGCGGCCTCTATCTCCGTCGCACAATCAATAGACCGAACCGAGATGGCGTTTGAAGATACTGCCGCGTTTCGCGTCACGGTCACGTGGGACGGCCCGGTTTACGCTTACCGGTTCGAGAAGGCACTCCGGCTCAATTCCGACAAGTTGAAAGTAGCCCGGTTTTCATCGTCAGTGCGTTCGTCAGGCATCGGTCCCACGGAGATTACTACGAAAGTCTTTGAGTATCAACTGGCTCCCATTCTTTCCGGAGTGGCTACGATTCAGCCGATGGTGCTGGAGTATGTCACCTGGCCGGATTCTCTTGTGGGTGAGCTTGGTACCGATCCGGTGTCGCTTGCCATCGCCGAGCCGGTTCCTGCGGAGCTGCGAAAAGAAGGCGGCTTACCCGGTGGATGGCTCGCTCTTATTATTGTAGGCGTTATGGGCGCGGCGGTCGGGGCGTTCGCGTTTTTCAAACCAAAGCCCAAAGTCGAGAAGATCAAGAGTCCCGTCGAGACCTTTCTGGAGCAACTTGACGCTGTCCGGAAAGATGCCGGAATGGACCTCAAGAAGTTCCAGACCGGTGTCTATCGCGGTCTAACTGTGTACATCCAGACCCGCTACTGTCTTGATCTGACGGGCCAATCGGCCGACGCAACCACTCGCAAACTGATGGAGGTCGAGCCGAATCAGTCGACGAGAGAGGCGCTCGGTGGTTGGCTGATTCGCGCCGAAAAAGAAAAGTTCTCGCCCCTCACTCCGGCGCCGGGCGAAGTCTCACGGCTGGAGGCCGAGATCAGGGGCTTTTTCGATAAATTGAAATGAGTGTTTTGTTTTTGGAGGATAGATGAACACTGACATACGGGAAATCCAGGCGCTGGTTGACACCGAAGCGTCGTTCGTAACCAAACTGACCGCGCAGATCAGTTCGGTTATTGTCGGCCAGAAATACCTGATTGAACGACTGCTTATGGGCGTTCTGGCGGACGGTCACATTCTCATCGAGGGTGTCCCCGGTCTGGCCAAGACGCTTTCGGTCAAGACGCTGGCCGATGCGATTCAGGCGAAATTCCAGAGAATCCAATTCACACCTGATCTGCTCCCGGCCGATTTGATCGGGACGCTGATCTACAACCCCCAGAAGGCGGAGTTCTCGGTCAAAAAGGGGCCGATTTTCGCCAATATCATCCTGGCCGATGAAATCAACCGCGCCCCCGCCAAAGTGCAATCGGCACTGTTGGAGGCGATGCAGGAGCGGCAGGTCACGATCGGTGACACCACCTATAAACTGGACGAGCCGTTTCTCGTGCTGGCCACCCAGAACCCGATCGAGCAGGAAGGAACTTACCCGCTTCCTGAAGCTCAAATTGACCGCTTCATGTTTAAGTTGAAGATCGGCTATCCGTCACCGGCCGAAGAGCGCGAAATCATGGATCGCAACACCGGAGCGCCGCAGGTGCCGGTGCAAAAAGTGGTCACACCTCAGGATATCATCCGGGCGCGATCCGTACTGCGTCAGGTGTACGTCGATGAGAAGGTGAAAGAGTACATCGTCAACATTACTTTCGCGACCCGCGAGCCGGAGAAGTACGGTCTGGCTGATCTCAAGGACTTGATTGCGTACGGCGGCTCGCCGCGCGCCACGATCTACCTGAACCTCGGCGCCAAAGCACACGCCTTCGTCCGCGGTCGCGGTTATGTGACGCCGGAAGACGTCAAGGCGGTCGGACCCGACATCCTGCGGCATCGGGTGCTGTGTACGTATGAGGCCGAAGCGGAAGAGATCACACCGGATGACATCGTACAGAAAGTGTTCAATGCCGTCGAGGTACCGTAGCAGGCAGCCATGATCCCGAAGGAGATACTCAAGAAGATCAGGTACATAGAGATTCGTACCCGACGACTGGTCAACGATCTCTTCTCCGGCGAGTACCATTCCACCTTCAAAGGCCAGGGAATGGAGTTCGAGGAGGTACGCGAGTATCAGCCGGGGGATGATATCCGCCTGATCGATTGGAACGTAACCGCCCGCACCGGCTTTCCCCACGTGAAGAAGTTCCGTGAAGAGCGGGAACTGTCGGTGGTGTTGCTGGTGGACGCGTCTTCTTCGGGAAGGTTCGGCACCCGGGACCGGTTCAAGAGCGAGGTTGCTGCGGAGTTGTGCGCCTTGCTGGCATTCTCCGCCATCAAGAACAACGACAAGGTCGGGCTGATTATCTTCACCGATCGGATCGAAAAGTTCGTGCCGCCCAAGAAGGGGCGTTCACACGTGCTTCGTCTGATCCGTGAGATTCTCTTCTTCCAGCCGCAGGGTGTAGCCACCGACATAGGTATGGCCCTTGAATATCTTACTAAGGTGATTAAGCGAAAATCGGTCGTGTTCCTGGTTTCGGACTTCTTCTTCGAGGGGTACACGAAGCCACTGCAATTGGCTAACAAGAAACACGACGTCATTGCGATCAAGATATGCGACCCGAGGGAGCGAGTATTTGAAGATGTCGGTCTGATTGAACTGGAAGACGCCGAAACAGGCGAGGTGGTGCTGATTAACACCGGCTCGAAAGAGTTCAGGCGGGAATTCTCGGCGCGGGCCGATGAGGACCTGCAGAATCTGAAGCGCAGTTTCAAACTGGTGAACATGGATTTCATCAACATCCAAACCGATCAGTCTTATATTGCTCCACTGGTTTCGTTTTTCAACATGAGGGAGAAGAGACACTGATGATACGAATGTGGTTGAGACACTCTTACGTGAAATCTATCGTGATGGCGGGATGTGTGATTGCGGCGGGGCTGCTTTTCGGCTCGTGCGGACAAACCGACCACTCGGTACAGGTAGAGACCTGCAAGCGTCTGGCTGGTGAGCTAAACAGCAATGGCCTGCCGCTCGCCGCGATTGAAGAGTACCAGAAGGCTCTTGCCTTTGACGCCGTCCCCGATCAGGAGCGCGGCAATATCAGCTATCTGATTGCCCGCATCTACTATGATGACCTCAAAGACTACCGCAATGCCGCTGCGTACTATATCAGGGCTAAAGAGTATGATCCCAACGGATCGTACGCGACTGAAGCCTCGAAGAACCTGGTGGCGTCGCTGGAGAAACTTGGCAACGTGCTGGACGCCCGCCGCAATCTCAGCGCCGCTACGGATCTGGATCATAAGCCGAGCGACCCGTCGGATGTAGTAGTGGCGACAATCGGACAAAAGGATATCTTCTTGTCTGAGGTCGAGAACCAGATCACCCTCCTGCCGTCTGAGATTCAGGCGCAGTTGACCACGCGGGAGGCGAAGCTGCAATACATTCGTCAGTATGTCGGAGTGGAGTTGCTCTACGGTGCTGCGCTGCGTGAAGACTATTTGTCCAAGCCGGAAGTACAACGCCAACGCGAAATGTACGAAAAACGTATGCTGGTAGATCGTTTTGTGGCAGATAAGGTCATGCCGGGAATTCAGATCGACACCGTCGATCTGGGCAACTTCTATCGGGCCAATAAGGATTCGCTCTACCACGGCGCTCCTCTTGATTCGGTGCGTTCTCAAGTGTATCGCGACTATCAGGGACAGAAGGCTGAGGCGGCCTACAATGATTACATCATGCGCCTGGTTCAGTCGGAAAAAGTGGAGTTTCTCGATCACAACGTGAGATAAACTGTTACGATGATGTTCCTTCACCGGTACATATTCGCCCTCTTGCTGATTACCTGCGCAGCGGCATCCGCGCAGGAACCGGCAGACACGGTCGGTTCTCTGCCGGGAATCGAGATCAACACTTCGGTGGACCGGGCCGAATCATATATCGGAGACCTCATCACTTACACCCTGACCATTGTCTACGATTCAAGTTACAATCTGATTCCTCCGCCGTTGGGGGCGAACCTGGGGGCGTTCGAAGTCAAGGACTTCCAGCCGGACATTGAGTCGAGACTTGACGACGGCCGCCTGGAGAGCCGGACCATCTTTGTGCTTAGCACGTACACGACCGGCGATTACACGATCCCGGCATTGCCGGTCATCTTCGTTCTGCCGGACTCCACCCGCAAAGTCATGCTGGCCGAGCCGGTGCCTATCAAGATTCTCTCGCTGCTCGATCTGGCCGGCACCGACAGCCTCGACATTAAGCCGCTCAAGGCGCCGTATGAATTCCCGCCGGACTATACGAGGTATTACGTTTATGGCGGTATTGGTCTGCTCGTGCTGGCGCTTGCGGCGATCGCCTTTGGATGGTGGCTGTGGAAGAGACAGCGTGCGAAGGCGCAATTGGACCTGAGGTCGCCGTGGGAAATCGCGTTCGAAAAGCTGGCGTTTCTCAAAGTGTCGTTTCTTGACGGTCCGCTTACCGACCAGTTGCAAGCCAAAGATTATTACGTACAACTGACGGAGATTGTCCGTGCCTATCTGGGTCGGATTTACAAGACGGACGTGCTGGAGATGACGACCGAGGAGTTTCTCGACACGTTCCGCGAAATAGAACTGCCGCAGGAAACCTATCTGCAACTGGGAGATTTCTTTCAGCATGCCGACCAGGTGAAGTTTGCGAAGTTTATGCCCGAGCGGGTGCGGGTAGAAGATGATTTTCTGAGAGCGCACGATGTCGTCGAGCAGGTGCGCGCCGATTACGAACGTCAGCAGACGGCAGACGTGCTTACAGTCGCCGCCAAGTCCGGCGAACCACCGGTGGCCGAGGAACAGAGAGTATGAGCAGCATTCAGTTCTTCGGTCTGGGGTTCAATTTCTTTGAAATGGTGGACGTCACTATTCCTCCGGTCGTGATTTTCGCTTTGGGCGGACTGGTGGTAGCCGCTATGATCTGGCACTACCTGAAGCGTGGACGGTTCCGCTCGGCGGCGGTGAAGTTCTCTGACGTGCGTATTGTCAGTCGTGCCGCCCACTCGCATCGCCGAGCCTGGCGTACTATTCTACCCATATTGCGTATCGCGGCGGTTATACTCTTTGTCGTGGCTCTGGCGCGCCCGCGTTCGGGCACCGAGGTGAGAGAGGTTACCTCCAAAGGCGTTGACATCATGTTGGCTTTGGATGTTTCGTCATCGATGCAGGCCGAGGATTTCAAACCCCACAACCGACTGTATGTAGCCAAAGAAGAACTGAAGAAATTCGTAGCCAAGAGGATTAACGATCGAATCGGGTTGGTAGTCTTTGCGAGGTATTCGTTCACCCAGTGTCCTCTTACGGTGGACTACGATGTCCTGCTGAGATACGTCGATCAGGTCGATTTCGGCGTTATCGAGGACGGCACTGCAATTGGCATGGCCCTAGCCAATGCCGTAAACCGCCTGCGCGAATCGGACGCTAAATCCAAGATTATCGTGTTGCTGACCGACGGCGAAAACAACGCCGGTGAGATCGACCCGCTTACGGCGGCCAACCTGGCGACCGCGTTTGACATCAAAATATACACCATCGGCGCCGGGCGTCCGGGCAACGCCATGTTCCCCGTTGACGATCCGCTCTTTGGCAAACGTTATGTCTACCAGCCGACCCGAATCAACGAGGCGTCGTTGCAGGAGATCGCGAAAATAACGGGAGGTAAATACTTCCGCGCCCGCTCGGAGCAGGAGCTAAACGAGATTTACTCCATCATTGACTCGATGGAAAAGACTGAGATCGAAGTGTCAGCGTCAGTGCAGTACAAAGAGTTGTTTCATTACTTCACTTTGGCCGGGCTGATGCTGCTGGCCGTTGAAGTGGTGCTTGGTAATAGCGTGTTTCGTAAGCTGCCGTGACGAGGTTGTGAGTTGAGTCTATTATGCGTTTTGCAGAACCGACATATTTCTTTTTGCTGATCGGCGTGGTCATGCTGGGGCTGTTTGTGTTCTGGGCAATCGGCCGCAAGAAGAGATTGCTGAACCTGTTTGGCGACCTGCCGTTGCTCCTGAAGAACGCGCCCTATATTTCGTTTGCGCGCCAGCGGACCAAGGTCGTTCTGGTTCTGGCCGGTCTGGCACTGGTGTGTGTGGCGCTTGCGCGTCTTCAGTTCGGCACGCATATGGAGAAGCTGGAACGCGAGGGACTGGATATCGTGATCGCTATCGATCTGTCGAATTCGATGTTAGCTCGCGATATCAAGCCGTACCGATTGGAAAAAGCCAAACAGGAAATCAGGAGCATTATTGAGCGCTTGAAGGGTGATCGTATCGGTTTGGTGGCCTTTGCCGGTGAGGCTTTTGTCCAGTGTCCGCTTACGCTCGACTATGCCGCCGCGCGTATGTTGCTCAGCGTTATGGATCAGAATACCGTATCGGTTCAGGGCACGTCGCTGGAGTCGGCTATCAATGCGGCGAGGAAGGCCTATTCGCAGCAGGAGAAGAAGCACAAGGTTCTCGTTCTGCTGACCGATGGTGAAGATCATGAAGGACGCGCGGTCGAGGCCGCTGCCGATGCTCGCAAGGACGGGATTCGAATCTACACGGTCGGAATTGGCAGCCCGGCCGGGGAACCTATACCGGTGATGGATCGTAAAGGGGAACAGGTCGGGTTCAAGAAGGACCGGCAGGGCGAAGTAATTGTCTCGAAGCTCGACGAAGAGACTCTTCAAAAGATCGCCCTCGAAACCGGTGGCAAGTACTACCATGCCACCGCCGGAGAGTTGGAACTGGACCGCATCTTCGAGGAAATCTCGACGATGGAAAAGAAAGAGTTGGAAGGCACGTTGGTGACACGATATGATGATCGCTATCAGTGGCCGCTGCTGCTGGCTCTTATTCTGGTAGCGGCGGAGTTTTTCGTCTCAGAGCGGAAGAAACCGGCGGAGGTCACGAATGCCTAAGACGATTCGAGTGCTGGCGAGCCTCTCGGTGCTGGCAATCGCCGCCGGCGCAATTGCCGGTGAGGTCGAGAGCCTGGTTAAGGAAGGAAACAGCGCCTTTCGACAGCAGCAATACGACGCCGCTCTGGAGCGATACCAGATGGCCGAAGCGGAACGGCCCGAGTCGCCGGAGATCGACTACGACATCGCCGGAGTGTTGCACCAGCAGGAGAAATACGAAGAAGCCATCGAGCGCTACAACAAGGCTCTGAACAGCCAGGATGCGTCACTTCATCCCTGGGCGCAGTACAATCTCGGAAACACTTATTTTCGCATGGACGACTATGCCAACGCCATCACTGCTTACCAGAAAGCGCTGGAAGCCGACCCGAGCGATCTGGAGGCGAAGTTCAATCTGGAGCTGGCGCGTCGGAAACTTAAGGACCAGCTTAAGCCCGAGGAGCAGCAGAAACAGGATCAGCAGAACCAACAGCAACAACAGCAGGATCAACAGCAACAGGAACAACAGCAGAACGAGCAACAAGATCAGCAGAAGCAGGATCAGCCGCAAGATCAGCAGCAACAGGATCAGCAGAAGCAGCAGCAGGCGCAGGAACAAAAGCCGATATCCAAAGAAGACGCTGAGCGGATACTGAACGCTCTTAAAGACGATGAAGAGGACGTTCAGAAGCAGGTTACCCGCCAGCTTTCCGGAGGAGACTATAACGGTAATGACTGGTAGACCTGACACGCGCACTTTCGCGAGAACAGCGTATCTCGTCTCGCACCGTGCCCGGCAGATGCCTACATCTGTCGGATCAGGTTGCATACACCGTGCCCGGCAGACGCCCTCATCTGCCGGCTTCAGGAGTGCGACCGTAGTCTGTTTCTTACTTGCCTTTATGACTGCCGTAAACCTGTCCGCACAGACGTCACCGCAGCTTGAGGTGGTGGTCTCGCTCAGTCAGGAAACGATCGGTCTGGATGAACAGGCGATTCTTGAAGTCGAGGTGAAGGGGTCGACTCAGGACATGCCCAGCCCCAGTCTGCCCACCCTGCCGATGTTTGAAATCTACTCTCAGGGGCGGTCGACAAGCGTGTCAATTGTGAATGGCTTGGTGGAAGCGTCGGTGACAAACCGTTACCTGCTCGTGCCGACCCGGGCCGGGACCTACCCGATTGAAAATATCTCGGTCGTGTACCAAAATAAGCGTTACGTAGGGAATTCAGTAACTCTGACGGTCGCAGCCAGTGGCACTCCGGTTTCGCCGCAACTTGAACAGAAGGCGCTGGACACCGCCGGCAACAGCAAGGATTACTTTCTTGAAGCCTCGGTCAACAACAAGAGCCCCTTTGTCAGCCAGCAGGTCACGCTAACGCTTAAGTTCTTTATTGCCGTGCAGTACTATGGTTCCCCCGAGTTGGTGGAGCCAACCACGACCGGTTTCTGGACTGAGTTGCTTGGCACCCGTGGACCGTATCAGCAACGCGTCAATAACCGAACGTATCGCGTTATCGAGCGCAAATACGCACTGTTTCCGACCGCTACCGGAGAACAGACCATCGGTCGCGCGACTATTACTGTGACGGTTCAATCGCAGCAGAGTAACCGTCGTCGCGATCCGTATGACATTTTCGGGATGCTCGGCGCCGGTGAGGAAGTGCAGATTCGTTCCCAGGCCCTGACCCTGAATGTGAAGCCTCTGCCGACGGAAGGGCGCCCGGGTGATTTTTCGGGGACGGTCGGTCGCTTCACTCTGAAAGCAACTCCCACGAGACGCGAGGTCGAGGTCAACCAGCCGGTCTCGGTCAATTTCCTGATAAACGGTGTAGGGAATATCAAATCGGTCGCCGAACCTGTGATACCCGACCTGCCGGATTTCAGGGTGTACAAGGCGTCGAGCAACGAGTCGATTACGAAGCTGGATGAACGTCTCGGCGGCACCCGGACGTTTGAGGAGGTCTTCATACCAAAGCGGCCGGGGCAACTGGTTGTTCCAGCGATCAGTTTCAGCTATTTCGACCCTGAAGCAGGTCAGTATCGGAGCGCCCGGACGGAACCGATTACACTTAACGTCATTCGTACCGAGGGCTACACGGCAGCTCCGGAGATGCCGTACTCGGCGCCGGATTTGAAAATCAGCGCCGACGCCCGTGACATCCGATATATCAAAGGCGACCCGGGCGATCTCGGGCCTCGCAAAGGTCTATTGCTGACTTCACCTCTTTACCTGTTGGTGAATGCGGCTCCGGTGCTGGCGCTGATGGTCACGGTGCTTCTGCGCCGTCGTCGCGAGAAGCTTTCCGGCGATATTGGTTACGCTCGGTCGCGTCGGGCATCACGCGAAGCGCGGCGCAAGCTGGCTCGCGCCGGGCAACTTGCAAACGTGAATACTTCTGAACAGTTCTTTGGCGAGAGCGGTCAGGCGCTGCTGTCGTTCATCGGCGACAAACTAAATGTTTCCCCGCACGGTCTTACCGGCGACCGAATTCGGGAGTTGCTTGACGACCATTCCGCCGATCCGCAACTCGTGAAGGATATCCTCGCCTTTCTTGATCGGTGCTCTTTCGCTCGCTACGCCCCGGCGACAGTAAGCCAGACCGATATTGATCAGGCTTTGGCCGATGCCGAGAAACTGATGATGCGTCTGGAGGAGGTGCGGTTCTGATGCTGAAACAGGTAACGACCGGAATTGTTATTGTGCTGGCTTCCTGTATGGATCTGTGCGCGGCTCCATGCGATCAGTTCGCTCAAGGCAATCGTTTCTATGAGCAGCGTGCTTATGACAGCGCAATATTCGTCTATCGGCAGTTGGTGAGTGAGGGGCTGGAATCCGCGCCCCTGTACTTCAACCTCGGCAACGCCTATTTCAAGTCGGGGGACCTCGGTCAAGCTGTCCTGTGCTATCTGAGGGCCAAACGGCTTGATCCGGCCGACCCCGATATCAAGGCCAATCTCGAGTTTGCTCGCCAGTATACGTCAGTGCAGATGGAAGGTGTCAGGCTGAACCCGGTTAGTTCGCTGTTCGAGTCGATTGTTGAGCCATATCGCCTTTCGATGCTGGCGTGGATTTCGTCCGGCTTTTTCATCCTGCTTTTCTGCTTCCTCATTGTGCGCTTCGGTTTTGCTGTCCGCGGGGTTTTGACCAGAGCCGGTATCTGGCTCATGTTTCTTCTTCTATTGTCTGCTTCGTTGCTGACAACGGTCAAGTACGACCACGATTTCCTGACCCAGCGAGGAGTCATCGTCGCAGAGGAATGTGTTGTCCGCACAGGACCGTCGGAACAGGCCGACAAGGAACTGGACGCCTCGCCCGGGTTGATCGTAGAGATTCTGGCTGAGTCCGGCGATTTCTACAACGTCCTGTTTGAGAACAAGCGCCGCGGATGGGTTCGCAAGGATTTGCTTGCTGCTGTATAGGACTCGCTTCACTTGACAGTTCGGCCTTATTTGATTGACACGTCTCCAGCGTCAATCTATCTTGGCAGCTTGTTTTGGAACGGACGCGGAGTATATGGCCGTTTTTTGGAAGAAGAAGAAGTTCTGGGGCACGCTGATAGGCTTGCTGCTTTTGGCCTATTGCGTAAAGGATATCCGTCTTTCGGAATGGATCCTTCTGCGCGAACGGGTCAATGCCTGGTACCTTGCCGCCGCTCTTGTTTTTTCCGCTTTGTTCGTAGTCCTTAAGGCGCTGCGCTGGAAGTTGGTGATCTCCCAGCAGAAAAGGGTGCCGTTCATGCGTGTGGTGACGCTCTATTCAGTCGGCCAGGTTCTGGGGATTGTCATGCCGGCTTTGACCGGACAGGTCGGACGGGTGGTTTGGTTCTCGCGCAAGGAAGGCCTTCGCAAGGCCTACGTTTTCTCCACTCTGGTTATGGAGATACTCTTTGACGCCATCAGCCTGATCGTCTTCATGTTCTTGGCGTCGCTGGCGTTCGCCTTTCCTGAACGTTACCGCTACATGAGCTTTGTGGTAGCCGGCATTACGGTGGGGGCAATAATTCTGTTGTATCTGGTTCTGCATTATAAGGCTCATCTGGAAGAAATCTCCCGCAATAATCTCCGAGATCGCTGGCCCGGCCTGTATATCACCAGTAAGAAGTTCATCCGCTCGTTTGCCAAAGGGATTGAACTTCTCCGTTCCAGTCAGGATATAGCCGGCACGCTGTTTCTGTCTCTGGCCTCGTGGGCCGCGCACATGCTGCTAATCTGGTTCTTGTTCAAGTCCTTCGGTTTTTCGCTGCCCCTGGCCTCCGCCGCCGTGGTGATGATAGTCAACACCATTGTTCTCCTGGTTCCGATCACACCGGGCAACGCCGGCACTTTTGAAGTGGCCGTGTCGACCTCGCTGGCGGCTTTTTCGGTGGGTCGTTCCGACGCTGTTCTTTTCGCCCTGGCGCTTCACCTGATGGACCTGTTGCCGTCGTTCGGCTTTGGCTATCTCTTCCTGCACATGGAGAAACTGAGTCTCAAAGAGATTAAGGAAGTACAGGAAGATGAAGCGTTGATTATCGATCGTATCGACGAGGACGGCGCCTATATCGAGGAGGAGGAGAAGGTATGATCAAGTCCTTCTACTACCGGCCTGCTGAAGGCGTCCGGTTCGTGGTGATTCTTTAGGAGTTGTTTGAATCATCGGCTCGGCGTGTGTCGAGTTCAGCGGAAACAGTGGGGCGTATTCACGGTTATATGAAGTTGCATTGAGAGCAGTTGGAATGCCATGACCGCCGCTAAGACAATAGATATGTTAGCCAAGTCAGTATCCCTGGTTGAACCTGAAAAGCTGGGCTACTCCCGGCTGTACCTTGATTTCATTCGCGGAAAACCGCCGGTGCGAGATTTCTATCCGGCGACATCTCCGGAGCAGATACTGTCCTCTATCGACATGAAGGACTACCCGCGCGATCAGATGTTCGAGATACTCCGGCGTCAGAACGAAATCTTTGGCCTGTCAGATGCCACTCGCGCGAACATCGAGCTGCTAAGAGACAAGCGTTCGGTCTGTGTATTCGCGGGGCAGCAGGCGGGCTTATTCGGCGGGCCACTCTTCACGATCATCAAGGGCTTGGCGATTGTGAAGTTGGCTCGGCTATACACGGAAAGACTCGGTCGGCCGGTCATCCCGATATTCTGGATTGCGGGCGACGATCACGATTTCGCCGAGGCCAATCACACTTATGTTCTTTCACGCAAGGGCGAGCTCTGCAGACTTGAATATCAGACGCCCCCATTGCAGTCCGTGCCCACCGGCGAAATCCACTTCGATGACCGTCAGGAGTTGACGCGAGTCATTGACCAACTGGACGAGGTCCTCGGTCAGACCGAATACACTCCCAGTCTTCTGACTATCCTTCGCCGTTGCTATACGCCAGAGGATACCATGGTCACGGCTTTCGGCAAGTTCATGGCCGCTATCGCCGGTGAATCCGGTCTGGTGCTCTTCAGTCCCGCCGATTCAGAAGTCAAGCGCCTGGCGGCGCCATTTCTCGAACAGGTGATTCAAAGACAGCAGGAGGTCAGCACAGCTGTCATCTCAACGAACGAACGTCTGCGCCGGAGCGACTACCATATCCAGGTCGAAAAGAAAGAAGACGCCATTCATCTGTTCTGCAATCAGGATGGTCGCCGAGCAATCCTGCGTGAAGGCGACGGCTATCTTATCGGGGATCGTCGCGCTACTCACGATGAACTGAAAGCTCTGTTGGACAAACATCCTGAGGCGTTTTCCACCGATGTTCTAACTCGACCCCTGATGCAGTCCTGGCTCTTTCCGGTTTTGATGCAGATGGGCGGGCCTTCAGAGATAGCCTATTTCGCGCAGGTGAATCCGCTCTTTGAATTGTTCAATCTGCCTGCTCCGGTTTACCGAGCGCGCCCCAGTCTGACTCTCGTGGAGCGCCGTTCGGCGCAGTTGATGCAGAACCTCGGTGTCTCCTTCGAAGACCTGCTGGGTGATGTCGAGCAGGTAGTCAACCGGGTGCTTGCTGAGACTTTTCCTGCGGATGTTGGGAGCAGTTTCGGTGATTTCCGTCGGGAAATCGAGGTACGCTTTCATCGGCTGGCTGACGAAGTGGTCTCATTTGATGCCGCTCTGCAGGGGATGGCGGAGCAGACGCGTGGCAAATTCGATTTCCTTCTGAACGGACTTGAGGCTAAGGTCTTCGCCGCTCATAAGAAAAAGAGCCAGGAGACCAGAGAGCGAATCTACCGTTTGAGCAGCGCTCTCTATCCGCAGCGGGTGTTGCAGGAACGTTGCCTGAACATAACTTACTTCCTGGCCAGGTATGGTGCCGGGATTGTCACGTATATCTATGAACACATGAACAGTGAAGAGACAGCACATCAACTTCTTTCACTGTCAGAGTACGAGTCATAATATGAACATCGGTATCACTTGCTATCCAGTTGCCGGAGGTTCCGGTATTGTTGCCACCGAGTTGGGGCAGAAACTAGCCACGCGTGGCCATCAGGTGCATTTCATTTCGTATGCCCTGCCGTTTCGTCTCGACAAGTATCAGACCAATCTGTTCTTTCATGGCGTCGACACAACCTCGTATCCTCTCTTCAAGTTTCCTCCGTATGCCCTGACTCTGGCGTCGAAGATTGCCGAGGTCACCCGCGACTTCGGTCTGGACATGCTGCACATGCACTACGCCATCCCGCACGCGACCTGCGCCTATCTGGCGAGGGAAATTCTGCGCGACAGCGGTCATCGGCTGCCCAAGATTATAACTACCCTGCATGGCACGGATATCACGCTCGTTGGTTCTGATCCATCGTTCTATGACATTACCAAGTTCTCCATTGACGCCTCCGATGGTATCACGGCGGTCTCCAACTATCTGGCGCTGGAGACGAAAGATGTGTTTCATCTGAGCAAAGACATCCGCGTGATTCACAACTTCTTCGATGCGGAGAGGTTCAAACCCGGCTGTACCGAATGCCGCAAAAGTGAGTTCGCCCGCGAAGGGGAATTCCTGATTATTCACATTTCCAATTTTCGACCGGTCAAGCGGGTGCTCGACGTAATCGAGACCTTTGACAAAATCCAGTCCGAGCTTCCTGCCCGGCTCTTGTTGATCGGAGAGGGTCCCGATACATCGCTGGCTCGGCGTCAGATCAAGAAGAAGAAGCTGGAGGATCGGGTCATTTTCCTCGGCAACCAGACACGAGTTGAAGCGGTGTTGCCGTGCGCGGACCTGTTCCTGGTGCCTTCGGAAGAAGAGTCATTTGGGCTGGCGGCGCTGGAGGCGCTCGCCTGCGGTGTGCCGGTGATAGGTACCAGCGGTACCGGCCTGGTTGAGGTGGTCGACGATTTCAAGAACGGGTTCCTGTTGCCGGTGGGTGATACGTCAGCTATGGCTCGTGCGGCGCTTTCCCTCCTCAAAGATAAGGCCCGATTGCTGGCGTTCCGGCAGGCCGCGGCCGAAATGGCGTTGGATAAGTTCAATGCCGAAAAAATCGTCTCGGAATACGAGGCTTACTATGATGAAATACTCAATGGATAAATCGGTTGCGCTGGACGTTCTCGCGATAGCTGCTCATCCCGATGATTCCGAGATTACGTGCGGCGGTCTGCTCATCAAGACGGTCCGCATGGGGCGCAAAGTGGGCGTGCTCGATCTGGCGGCAGGGGAGATGGGTACCTACGGCGACCGGCACACCCGTGCTGCCGAGGCTGCGTCAGCAGCGAAAATCATGGGGCTGGTCTTCCGCGCTAATGCCGGGATGCCGGACGCCGCTATCGAACACACCCAAGAAAGCAAGTTGCGCATCGCTCAGGTTATCAGAGACACCCGACCCGAATTGGTGGTGTTGCCCCACTGGACTCAGCGTCATCCGGATCACCTGGCCTGCAGCCAACTCGGTTACGATGCCTGCTTTCTGGCCGGACTGGCGAAACTGCCCATACACGGCGAGCCACATCGTCCCCGGAAGATTATCTATGCCTCGTACTACCGCAACACCGACTACTCGTTTCTGGTAGATATAAGCGACGTATTCGAGCAGAAACTGCGGGCGATTGCTGCCTATGAATCTCAGTTTGGCGACGCATCATGGGTGGATGAGATCGTGAAAAAGGGTGTTGCCAGAGGTGGCATTGCCGAGACTGGCCGCAAAGAAGTGTTCGCACCCGGAACGCATATTTTCGATCTTTTGTACAGTCGGTCGCGCACGCTGGGACATATGGTGGGCGTACAGTTCGCCGAGGCCTACACGATCAAGGAGAATATCCTGATCGATGACCCCCAGAAAATGCCGGTCCGTTCGATCTAGGTCGGGCGGGAGGATCTCCCGGTAGCGGCTCTGAGCTTGTCACCCTTACCAAGCGCGCCGCCTTCGCCGGCAGATGAGGGCATCTGCCGGGCACGTGAATCTTTACTTTGTCTCTGATCACCAAGTCTCCGTGCCTGCCGAGAAGCAGGTCGGGTTCACGAGGGTTGCGCGCAGCGCGACACGAGAAACCCGACATTTTCTCTTGAGTGGCGAACCTGTTTGTTGTATTAACTGTAGGTCGAAACCAGCCCGCTTCGGGCGGTTTCGACAGCACTGACTGTAGGCCGAAACCCCTGTGGTTTCGACACGATGCGACAAGCGGGAGTAACTCAGTTGGCTAGAGTCACAGCCTTCCAAGCTGTTGGTCGCGGGTTCGAGTCCCGTCTCCCGCTCCAATCACCAGGCGCCGAATCAGGTTTGTTCGCTAGTCCCCGCTGACCCGCGGGCGGCTGTGTACCTCCCCGTCGGGTGTTAGAAACTGCATTTCCACGACCAGGCCTGTGTCATCTGTGACCATTCTGATGCGAGTTGGGTCGCCCTTTTCAAAACCGAAGACGGTCTCGCTCAATGGAGTCAGGACGTACTCGTCTTCACTATTGTATCGGTAGTAGAGTCTGCCGTCTTTCTCAACGATCCAATAGCGCCTGTCACGGGTCGGATGGCGGTACTCACCGACGTATTTCGAGATGAGCTCAGCTGTCAATTTCACCGGATTGAGCCTGGCCTGAACGGTGGGGAACAGCCATTCGATCTCCCGCTTCCGGGACTCGTCAGTTTCCTTGACTGCGAGCTTTTCGAGAGCGTCGAGATAGGCCCGGTCAAGCGCCTGATCAGCAGGGACCTCAATATCGGGAGTGACTCCGGTCCCTTCCCAGTTGGTCCCTGTGAGCGGATGAATCGGTCGCGCCACCGGAACAGAGACAACAACGTCAAGACTGGGGATCTCGTAGTCATCAGTCCAGTGGGCCGCGCCCCTGGTGGTTTCGCCAACCAGGGTAGCCCGGTTATTGTATTTGAGGTTGTACGCAAAAGCTTCGGCTCCTGAGGCTGTCGCTTTGCTGGTGAGCAGATAAAGTTCTTTATCGTAGAGTGGAACTCCCTGGACTTTGGGCAAGGTCCAGGCCGGGGCCAACGAATCCAGGTAGGTCCAATACAGACCGCTCAATTCCGTGGGTCGCTCGAAGAAGTAACTACATGCCAGTATCTGCATGTTTTCATAGCCGCCGCGGTGCTGACGAAGATCTATGATGAGAGTGCGACAATTGGCCATGAAACTCAGGGCCGCTTCGGCAGTCCGGGCGGCGTAGGTCGTATCCTGGAACGCGACCACATTTATGTACCCGACCCCACCCTGCATGTACTTGAGCTCTCTCCAGCCGAAATTGTCCGCTCGCAGAGCCGCGAGTTGCTCCTCAGAAGCTGTGTCGTCTTCAACTACATACCAGGGGTGTTCGGGGATGGGCGCGATCCAGACGTGACGGTCAGAGCTGATTTCCTGCAGGTCGTTGCTGATGGACCTGAGGAAACTCTCCAGCGTTGTGTCGTTGCCATATTTGCTGGCCGCAAAGTTGACCCGAACCAGACTATCCATCCTGATGGCCATCTCGGGATAGACGTAGCGAATCCGGAACAACGATGTAACCGAGTCAATGATTTCTGTCTGGTTGAGGGGCTGGGTGACTTCCTGCGCCGACGCTGTCGCTCCAAGAAAACAGAAAGCTGCCCAGACCAGGGACCTATACAGGGTGCTCTTGTCAACCACGGTTGTTCTCTCCTTTGTCTCTCAGCAATTTCGCGCTGATTCTCTCAAACATTGATTCGCGACTTATCGCGGTTTCGAGTTGACTGAGCGCTACCATGAAATCGTTGCCGGCCTCCGTGGTTACCTCTCGACCAGCTTCTTCAAAGGCCTGCCAGATCGGTCGGAGCCGTCGTGCCAATTTTCTGCCCTCTTGTGTAAGCCCGATTTGCCGCCGTCGGCCATCCCCACTGTCGCGTCTATAATACTGGCAAGCGTCGTGGCGTGAGAGCGTCCAAGGCAAGGTGCCCTTCGTATGATGCTATCAGAGACAGCAAAATGGCCCCAAGCTCGCCACCACCTTCTTGATCAGACTGCATCCATTTCCAAACATTATACCCGATGTAGACCAAAACCCCCGCTACTACCAGCGAGTGGAAGAAACTCCTGTGGTCAGGCGAAATAGCCGGTTCGAGTCTGTCAGGAAGTCCGGCCATCACGTACCCTCCGATGCCGGCGATTACCAAGCCAGGGATGGTTGGCGTCCTTCCCATCTTCTTTTTGATCCCCAGATATGTCAAAGACCCCAACCCTGCACCGATTGGTTTGTGGACTACTCCTTTTGGCATCCAATTACCTCTTCTTTATGGTTTCCATCTTTACTTTCATGAAATGCGAGCATATACCTTGACGTCAATTAC
>Ga0315278_10001815_pt1 | contig 18887 bp, 21 predicted proteins | sample YL17G06_0_MG_FD_203880 | JGI IMG/M metagenome (GOLD analysis project Ga0315278, IMG submission 203880) | Sediment microbial communities from Yellowstone Lake, YNP, Wyoming, USA - YL17G06_0 | ecosystem: Environmental > Aquatic > Freshwater > Lake > Sediment | place: USA: Wyoming | collected... | reverse complement strand
AAAAATCTCTTTCTTATCGAGCACCTTACCGAAAAAATTGGGAACTTTCAGTATTCCATTGAGATACTCCAACGTATTTTCAGGCGCATTTACAGAGATATTGTAACCATCCGCCTTAACAGCCCTATAGAGTTTATCTACCGTAAAGGATCCTTGAAATTCTTTTGCAACAAAGTCTATGGAAGCGATACTGCCGTCGAGCATTTTTGTGAAACTTTCATCATATAGATTTCGACACTCTTTGCCCTGCTCCTGATAAAAACATGTCCATTGCGTGCTCTTGATAGCCGGCGTACAACCGGAAAGCACGGCGAAACAGATGAAAAGCATGATGATCAATTTGGTTGAAATTACATTTAATCCTCTCATGTACATGGTTCCTCCTGCATTTTATTTTTAATATTATAATTTGTTACGTATCTTCGACCAGCACAGGCAGAGATATTCATATATTGCATTTTCAGCTTTGCCGAGACCTCTTGTCGATGGGATATAATCTTCCGGGCTCGAACTCTGCCTTTTTGTTACCCGATAATTGGTGGGAGCAGGAATCGGATACAGCCCTACTTTCTTGAAAAGGGCCACGGAGCGAGGCATATGGGATGCCGAAGTCACCAGGACAAACCGGTCATTCCCAACAATATTTTTAATGAATTGCGCCTGATCTTCCGTATCTTTAGACGCCTTCTCCAGCACCAGATCATGGCGATTGACGTTCATAATCTCGGCGACTCTTGCTTCTGTCTCCACCTCCGGCACAGGATCAAAAACGGCGCCTCCCGCAAGAACAATCCTGCTCCCCGGAAATTTTCGGTAAAGGCGAACCCCCTCGGTCAAACGAACCAGAGAGCCGGGTGAAATCTGACTTGTCACAGGAACGTTCGGATCAGATACGTGGCCGCCGCCCAGCACAACAATCCACTTGACAGGAGATAATTTATCGCGGCCATGTTGACCGGCCATCTGGTCAAGCATCAGCGGCGGATAGCGATCTTCAAGCGGTTTCAAAAGCCGATCCGACACCTGACTGAAACTCAACAACAAAAGAACGATGGCGCCCGCAGAAACGATGATTTTACCTGCCCTTTGCCTTTTTGTGAACCACAGCAAAAACAATCCGATCAGCAGCAGCAAAAAGGATAAGGGGAAGGGCGACAACAGGAGTGAAATCATTTTATTAAAGAAAAACATCTTTTATAAAGCTTTCTGGGATCCGATGATAACTTCGACCATCGACATCTTGAAATGCCAGATCGTCTTAATCATCTCGAAATGACCGATTCTTCGTTTACGCATCAATAAAAAACGTTTCCGCAATATTGACGGCATTCCGGAAGCAGCGGATAGATACGCCTTCACGATGGTCGCCGCCACCTGAAAAAAATCGGATTGCCCCGTAAAGCTGTTCAGATCACCGGAACGACTTAAAATGGCATAAGCCTGGACGATGTATCGCCATCCTGTCGCAAAGGGGAGCAATGGTAAAAGAAGGAATGGAAAATTCTTGACCGCCACCCACAAATGATTTCGTTCCACCCAGAATACCTTCTGAAGACTGTATTTTCCGGCCGTCATGGAATAATAATGGGTAACCTGTGCATCAGGCGCCACGACTGTTTTAAATCCGGCCCATCGCAGGCGCAATCCCAGATCCGTGTCTTCACAATACGCGAAAAACGATTCATCGAAAAGACCGACGGCTTTTAACGCGTCGGCCCGGAAAAGGCAAGCGCAACCGCTCGGGACAAGAACTTCTTTTGGCGCCTTCAACGCAGGCGGCGCCTGGCCTCTCATCAACTGTCGGGACATTCCATCCAGAGCCATCCCGACACCGCATGAATCCAGCACATCGGGCTTGTTGCCATCAATAATGATGGAGGCAATCGCGCCCGTCTCCCGATCCTTTTCAGCTACCTCCACCAATGCACCCACCCATTGCGGCGAAGCGACGGCGTCATTGTTGATGATCGCAATATATTTTCCACGAGCAACTTCAATACCTCTGTTGTAGCCACCGGCAAACCCATGATTGCTCTCCAGTCGAATGAAGCTGGCCTTAGGAAATGCTTCCGCCACCATCCCCCAAATATCTTCCTGCGAGCCGTTATCAACAACGATTATTTCCTTCGACTGATAGTCCTGACTGAACAGGCTCTCAAGGCAGCGACGGGTAATATCAACACCATTGAAACACACCACAACGACCGATACCAAGGGTGGTTCTTCATTTTGGCTCTTTCTCATGTCAAGTGGATACTTTCCCCTCCCTTGACGGGAAGGTTGGCAGCAAATTTACCTTCAACGGCGGTCACCACGCTTTCCCCTCCTTGACGGGAGCGTTGGCAAGAAATTTACCTTCAACGGCGGTCACCACGCCTTCCCCTCCCTTGACGGGAGCGTTGGCAGCAAATTTACCTTCAACGGCGGTCACCACGCTTTCCCCTCCCTTGACGGGAGGGTTGGCAAGAAATTTACCTTCAACGGCGGTCATCACGCTTTCCCCTCCCTTGACGGGAGGGTTGGCAAGAAATTTACCTTCAACGGCGGTCATCACGCTTTCCCCTCCCTTGACGGGAGGGGATTAAGGGGAGGGTGAGACAAGCAGTTCTCTCTTATTATCGCTAAAACTCCTCTTGTATTTTGTAAGACCTCGTTATTCCAGAACCTTAAAACCTTAAACCCATATTGTTGAAGGTAAGCATCTCTTTCTCCATCCTCATTGCTTCTTGCCGCATGTTGCCCACCATCCACTTCAATAATAATGCGCTTTTCAAAGCAAACAAAATCAACTATATATTTATCTATGGGCTGTTGCCTCCTGAATTTCAACCCTTCCATTTGTTTCATTCTTAAAGAGTACCATAGCAGTTGTTCCGCATCTGTAGGTCTTTTCCTGAGGGCTTTCCCCAATGCGGTTATTCTGTTCATTCCAGAGACACCCCCACCCTAACCCTCCCCCGTCAAGGGGGAGGGAAAAATTAGAAGCCTGATTCCTATTTGCCTTCGATTTCCATAAGCCGAAAATCTCCGTCAGGGGCGGACGGCTAACATAGCGTTGCTGCTTCGGGATCTCCCGGTATTCCTCTTTCTGCTTCAACGGCCTGACCCCCAAATCTTTGCTGTTTTCCATCTCATCTTCTGACAACTTTCAGCAACGCCATGAACCCTTTAAACATATGTCCAAAAAGCCGCGGATTTGAGATGACATAAATAAATTTTCTGCCCAATATGGATGGTCGAAAATAGAATGACCTCAGGATTTCCGATCTGGCCTTTTCCATATCCTCTCTGGTAAAGCCGTGGGGCACAAAAACGGTACTCAAAGTGTTCATTTTGCGCCAATCCTTATCGAAGGCGCCGTATTCAGACGCGCTCTGGTAGAGGGCCGTACCCGGGAAAGGCGTAAGCTGCATGACGGAAATATCGTCCAAGGGCAGCTTCAATGCCAATTCTTTCGTGAGTCGCAGCGATTCCCACGTTTCGCCGGGAAAACCGATCATGAAGAATCCCTTGGACTTGATTCCAGCATCCCGTGTCCAACGAACGGCATCCTCCATTCGGGAAAGGTCTTCCCCCTTCTGCATGGCGTCGAGGATTCGTTGGTCTCCACTCTCTATGCCGTATGAGATATGCCAGCACCCGGCCTTTCTCATGAGGCCCAGCAACTCAGGCGTAACCCGATCAGCGCGGCCCAAGCAGGACCAGGTCACATCAATTTTCGCTGCAATCAAGCGTTCACAGAATTCCGTGACCCATTTTCGGGCGATAATAAACGTGTCGTCTTCAATCAGTATTTCTCTGACGCCATAATGAGTAGCCAGATCCTTTATCAGGTTGACAGCATACGCCGGACTGTGCGAACGGACTTCGTTCCCAAAAACAGAGCGGTCGCAAAACTGGCACTGATTGGGACATCCCCGGGTTAAAACAACAGAGGCACAGGGAAATCGATTCATCCTTGCAGGAGAAGGGTAGAAGTCCCCTGGAAACCCCCGAAAGAGTTTCCATGCCGGCAAAGGCAATTCATCCAGATTATTAAGAAACGGGCGGCGATGGTTTACAACGACGCGATCGTTGACTTTCACGGCAGTACCCGCAATAGATACGGGCGCTACCCCTGTTTCGTCAGCAGCCCGGAGGATCTCTGCAAAGGTCACTTCCCCTTCGCCAATGACGGCCATGTCGAAATGACTAAACTCAGATAGCGTCTCTTCAGGAAGGGCCGTTACATGACAACCGCCGATGATGGTTATCGCCTTATCATTCATCGTCTTAATGCGCTTGGCCAACTCGGCGGATGCGACAATGCCGGATGTGGTCGAACTGATACCCACAATATGGGGCATAAAATCGGTTATTTCGGCGACCGTCTGATCCACCGTCAGACATTGCGCGGCCGCATCAATAACGCGGACCTCCATCTTTTCCCGTTCGGCAACAGCGCCAAGGCACGCTAATGCATACGTGGGTTCCGTATTCCCGGCTCCGGAAAAATTTCCATATCTTTCCTCCAGCGTCAGCGGTGACGAAACGAGAACAATACGAAGCATGATTACTTTTCTTCCATGCGGATGGCCATCTGTTGCGTAAGCCTTTTAATCTGGCGGCGATGCAAGGAAATAGCGGTAAAACAAGAAATGTCCATCAGCAATAGTCACGACCATGGTCGTAATAGGCGGGAATCACCTCGAATGCTTTTTGAGATCTTTGAAAAACACCCTATAATTCACGAGATTGCCACGGCACTGAGTGCCTCCTAATAAACTTCCCCTCCCCTGGCGGGAGGGGATTGAGGGGAGGGGGACCATACAGGTTTTCTCCACAAACATGTCAATCAGAGAAGGTTGCCCTATGCGATCGCTTGCAGCCCCTTTTTCTGAATAACCGTCAACAAACGCAGAGCAGGGCCACTCGGTTTTTTTACACCACGTTCCCAATCAGACACAAGGTTTTTCGACACATTCAGGTATCGCGCAAATACGGGCTGAGAGATGCACTCGCGCTTCCGGATGAGCTTGATCTCTTCGGACGAAAGAACCCGCACCGGCGTCAGGCAAGCCTCATCGAACTCGCGCATTGTCTTCTTTTCGATAGCGCCGATCTCGTGCAGTGCCTCCATGGTGCCATGTATCGCGGCAAAAGCCTCACTCCGATATTTTTTCGCCATCGTTTTTTACCTCCTCAAGCCAGCTATTGTCCATGAGAACAGATAACTGAGAATCGGAAAGCGCCAAGACGTGCTTAGCCATTTTCTTGAACACACTTTGTATTATATCGCAAGCCAATTATTTTTCTTCCATGCGGATGGCCATCTGTTGCGTAAGCCTCTTAATCTGACGGCGCTGCATGGAAATGATTATCGAGAACTGGAGGCACATTAAGAACAATATAAGAATGGAAAAAAGAAAAAGGGTTGTAATCGGCGAGACGGCGCCGATCAGTTCTGAGAACCACAGGAGCCAGTCGTATTTAATAACGATTAAAGGCGCCATGATGCCGACTCCCAGCCAGAGCCAACAATAAGAAATGTTGAGCATCCCTTTCTGGATCAATCTGACGATGAGCGCCAGGAGCCCCAAACTTATTAATAGCATAACGACATACTGTCTAATCAACATATTGTTTCCACCTCCTCTGGCTTAAAACAACCATAACGATCGAGAGAATCATTTTGATGATATAGTAAAGAGGTTTCAATCCAGCATGCATCGATGTACCACCGGCACGTTCCATCATGATGACGGGAACCTCTGTCACACGGAAACCAGCGTAATGCGCCATCAGTAAAACATCCGCATCCGGAAAGTCATGGGGGAAATGTCCCTTTGTGAAAAGTTCAAAAACCTTTTGGTTCAAACACTGAAAACCGGAAGTGGGATCCGTAAGTTTATAGCGTGTGATAAGGGAAAATATCTTGCCGAAAAACTTCTGCCCTGCCCTCCTGGCAAAGGATGTTTTATAGCCATTTCCGGAAGACAGATACCTGCTGCCAACAACAATGTCCGCCTCTCCGTTTAGAACAGGCGAAATGATTTTGGGTATTTCGTCTGCAATATGCTGCCCATCACCATCCATTTGGATGATATAATCAAATCCATTTCCTAAAGCATAAAAATACCCTGTCTCCAAAGCGGCGCCATACCCCAAATTTATCGGATGGGAAATCACGGTGGCCCCCGCCTCTATTGCCTCACAACGTGTATCATCAGATGAACAATCATTGACCACAAGTACCTTCGCTATCGGCAAAACACCCTTTACGGATTTGACTATTTCACCGATCCGACCGGCCTCATTGTATGCCGGTATCACCACCAGAATTTTTTGATCGCCTGTTATCATGAGAGAATTTTCACCCCAAACGGATTTTCAACCAGGATGCCCTCGATGATCTGTCCGTGATTCAGGTCTTCCGTGATTATTTTTTTTGCTTGCAGCCGAAGGGCAGCGGCAACAATCAGCGCGTCCCAAAAAGAGAGACGGTTCTTTTCTTCGATTTCAGAAGCCCTGATCGTCGTTTCCGGATCACCAAATATCCTATCTTTCATGAAGCTCATCCCTGGAAGGGTAGCGAGCCATGCCGGAATGGAAGCCCGCCTTCATAGCGGCGATGGCCTTCTGTTTCGCCATATCGTATTGCCTCCCGTTCCGGATGATTCTTTCCAGTTCCAGTCGCAACATCCGATTCAACGACGTTCCTTGCTGTGCTGCAAGCGCCTTGCCTGCATGGATCAGGTCCTTATCAAGACTGATGGTGATATTTTGTTTCAAGGTAAAACCTCCTTTCAATATTACTCTGACCCCCTATTAAAATATTTCCAGAAGGGAACGATCTCGCAGCGCTCGGAAACGGTTTCTTCCTGATCAGCGGTAATAACGACCCCCCTGGGGATGTCATATTTTTCCATCGCTGTGCGCAGACCATCCAATTCACGCTTTCGGTTGCGATCATTCAACTCGTAGGCAATCTGGATAGCCTTCCCCTCGGCCCCTTTCTTTACAACAAAATCGCATTCCCTGCTGTTATGGAAAAAATAGATTTCCCGATAGCCCTGTTTCACAAGTTCCGTATAGACGAGGTTTTCCATAAGTCTCCCCCGGTTCTCTGAAAAAGCGAATGAAACCGCGTGGATCAGGCCGTTATCCACGCAATAGCACTTCTTCCGGGCCTTGGTCTGCTGCTTCAGGGAATACGAATAATTCCGAATTTCTTTCATCAGGAAGCTGTTCTCAAGGACGGCGATAAACTCACGGGCGGTAGTTTCGTTGCTACCCAGCACCCCGGCCAGTCCGTTATAGGAGTAAAGTCCACCGATATTGGATAAAAGGTAATGGACCATTTCCCGGAAGATGCTCGTTTCCCGGATCGTAGAGGCGGCGATGCAGTCCTTCAGGACAATGGTATCGTAGTAACTGACGAGCAACTCCCGCTTCAGGTCATCTTCCCCGATTTTAACCAATCCCGGGAATGAACCAAAGCGCAAGACGTTTTCAAAGATATTCAGCACCCGGGATTTGTTTGCCGTCACTGTCAATAAATCACAAAAACCTTGGTGGTCAAGGAGCTCTTGAAAGGAGAGGGGAAAGACATCGTCGGCGAGATATCTCCCCGAGAGCAGGACGGCATAGTCGTCTTTCAGGAGGGCCGAGTTGGAACCGGTTACGAATATTTTCACAAACAGCTCGCTATCATGGGCGCTTTTTACGAAACGCTGCCACTCGCGGACATTCTGGATCTCATCCAGGAAAAGGTAATCGATCTTTTCTCCCGTTATCTTTTCTGCTGTCTCTGTTATTCGATATAAAGAGGTGGGGTCCCGATAGAGATCCATAAAATAGGGATCGTCGAGGTTCACATAGAGAATCCGGCGGGGATCGACGCCGACGCCGGTCATGAGGCTATTGATGAGGAGCTTGAATATTGTAGATTTGCCGCTTCTCCGGACGCCAAGAAGCACCTGGATTTCCCGGAGCTTCATCTTCGCCAGCAGCCCGGGGATGATCGCCCGATCAAACAGCCCCTCGTAAAGTCCGCCGAGCCAGTGCCGATTTTGCAGGACAAGTATTTTATCCATTACGAATTACCATTGGCAATTTTTCTGCTTTATACGATTTATGATTCGCAATGTAAAGGATTATTTGTCTGCTCAAAATCCCCTTTCCCTGAATCCTCTCTCACAATAGGATGGGGAATTTTACTTTTTGCGCGAGCATCAATATTACTCTGACCCCTATTTACTCATATTACTCTGACCCCTATTTAACCTATTAAGTTCATCCTGCCCTTTTTCCGTGACGATATATTTTTGCCTGGGACTTTTCGGCTTATCCGGTATGGTCAGGGAGATCAGTTGATCCTGCAACAGTGGGTGAATGTAATTGATCAGGAAACTGGCACGGTGCTTAAGGTTCATGTAAGTCATCATTTCCTGTATGGATCTTTGTTCACGGCAGAAATCGAGAACTTTAAGCTTGTACGCATCTTGTACGGTGCTTGTACGCATCTTGTACGGTACCTGTACGGTTTTAAAGACCGTCGTTCTGTCCGCAATGTGTGCAGGTTTTGGCTTCTTTTTGAATTGCACCTGAAAGGCACGGCCTGTTTCCGATAAAATAAGTTCGATCTCCTGTCGGTTCTCAAGCGCTTTTTGCATTTTCTGGATACCCGTGCCCCATGCCTCAATAAGTTTCAAATCTTTGAAAATTGGTGCAAGAACGCGATTCCTGATTTCCGAGCGTCCGGTTCCCAACTTCTCAATGGGCATGGAGTCCGGTAACGCTCCGGGGCTGGTAATCTCCAGCATATCGTCAAAAATTGCCACCTTGATGTCGCTTCCCAGAATAGTGTAATCACGATGAATAATAGCGTTACTGATGGCTTCCCGGATTGCCTCCAGTGGATACTCCCATTGATCTTCCCTATATACTTCTGCAATTTGCGAAGAAAGTGCGATATTCTTTTTGATGAAGGCCAGACATGGTTCCACGGCGGCATAGATGGGGCACTCTATGGACATCTGGTCGAGAAACACACTTGTGTCCGTTCCCTTAAATCGGGCACACTCGATTTTGGCGTAAGGAAAAAGTTGTTTGCGAACCAGCGACTCCGATAACAAGACCGCGGCATGAGTAGGAAACCACTGATCCCGATCCTGAAAAAGCAGCCCCAAGTTTTTAAGCTGATCATTTTCCAGGATTCGCCCCGTGGCTTTCCGGTAATCATTTTGAAACTGTGCAAGATCAACTTCTGCGAAAGAAAGATTGAAGACAGGCACGGCATCAAAGGAAATTTTACGACGCTGACGTTCCAGTTCCTCCCGCACATCTTCAGAGGCCAGTTTATTGGTTGACCCGATGCGGACATAAATCCCTCCGCTCTTCCCCTTTGATTTCAGATAATAAGGTTTCTGGAATCCGGAAAACACCTCGACCACCAGCAAATTCCTGTCCTCACATGCCTGGATGTAAATATCCGGGATGATCAACGGGGCGCATTGATCGGCGATATGCCGGGCGATGCGTTCCTCCAGGTGAAAGATTCCCTCATCCGGGATGCCTGAGATTTCTCTTGGATTATCTCTAATGCCAAAGACAATCCGGCCACCGGCGCCATTGGCGAAGGCAACAACAGTTTTGGCAATCTGATTTCCCGACGGGAAAATCTCCTTGAATTCCAGCCGTCTTGATTCAGGTTGTTGCCAAACGGGCAAATCGTCATTCAGATTCAACATAAATCCCTGGTTTTGTCATGCCATGTCTGTCTAAGCATCAACGTCGCTTTTATCCACTTTCTCCCGGTCCTGGGGGAAATGGGGGTCAGAGTAACATTAACGCCGGCCTCGCCATACTTGTGTCACTCTGGGCTGCCCCGCTTTATCCGGCCCTCACCTGTCGGGCAAGGGGAGGGGGAATCTAACTTTTTGCGCGAGGAGCATCAATATTACTCTGACCCCTATTCCTTCTTAACCTGAAACCTTTGTTGAATCTTAACCCTGATGACGCGCAGAACGAATTTTGCGATTGAAAAAAGACCAAGAGCTACTGCGGTGACGGGTGAGATTCGCCCCTTTGATAATAAATATCGGAAGTTCTGAAGCTCGCCCCTCTCCATCTGCAAGAGGTTTGATGCCAGACCACCCTCGACCATTGGCGTTTTATACAAATAGGCAAGAGGAAGTTGGATTTCGTCAATAGCACCGTACTCAAAGCAGAGTTCGATCAAAAGAAGGTGATCCTCCATGTCGCCTCGACCCTCCTGATAACGCTCCGGAATATCGCGTTTCAACATTATACTTGGAGTGACAAAGTAGTTATAGCATATCAATTGTCTGATAGTCCGACGCTTGATAGTCATAGACTCACCGATGGGTTTTTCTACGTCTCCTTCGCGTATTATTTCAAAGCCATGCCCCGTTACGATCTTTTCGGGGTACTTCGACATGTATCCATATTGAATCTCTATCTTTCGGCTATGCCAGGAATCATCAGAGTCAAGTAAAGCCACGTAGGGTTGAGTAGACAGGTTCCAAGCCCGATTGCGTGAACTTGAGGCGCCGACATTCACTTTATTTTGAACAACGCGAATCCAATCATTGCCTAGACGAGTTTGAAGCGCCAGCATCAGCTTTACGGTCTCGTCAGAGCTGCAGTTATCAATAAGTATGAGTTCTGAGGGTTTCAAAGTCTGCCTATAGACCGACATCACGGCCCGCTCCAACGTAGACTGCGAATTGTAACATGGAATGATTGCGCTGACGGGGGCAAACATTATATGGATCCAAGAGATTGGGCATTAAGGTAATTGCGATACCATTGAACGGTTTTTTTCAAACCATCTCTAAATTCAGTCTTGGGCTCCCACCCGAAGTACTCATTCAGTTTATCGAAGCTCATGAACTGAATATCGATTTCGCCGGTGGTTTTTTTCCCTTGGAACGCCTCTTCAACCTTTTGATATTTTCCTAGGGCACCAGCGATTTCATAAACCATGCGAACGATATCATCAACAGCCTTTGGTTGGTTGGTGCCGGCATTAAAAATTTGACCGGAAAGTTTTCGGTCCCGACTGAGTGCTTCCGCGATAATCAGATAAAGTTCGGCTGCATCTTGTGCGAAGATGAAGTCCCTCACATGCTTGCCGTCGCTTCGAGGGACAAATTCGCCAAAACCTAAGGCCGCCCGTATCGAATCCGGGATGAGCGCGGAGAAATTAAGCTGGCCAGGGCCATAGATATTACAGAAACGCGTGATAACAAGAGGAAGCTGAAAAAGATCGGAGGCGTAAGATTGAGCGATCATGTCCGCACAGGCTTTTGAAACGTCGTACGGAAATACCGGTTTCAGTGGATAGTATTCTCTATATGGCATCTGAGAGGCGGGATAGGAACCATAGGCCTTATCAGAAGATGCGACAACGATGGCCTCAACCATGTCCTTTTGCTCACGCAATGCCTCTAGGAGGCAGTAGGTCCCCCTGATATTTGTTTCCCAAGTCAAATATGGGAAACGTCTAGCAACCCCTACTTCAACTTGGGCACCCAAGTGAAAACAAACCTGGATTTGCTCTTCGCTGACAACTCTCTGCAAAGTCTCGTGGTCTGTGAGATCGCCAGATACAAGATTTATCCTTCGATCCATTCCTTCAAAGAAAAGATAGGTATCCCTTTTCATGTTTCGCATAAGACCTGTTATCTTGGCTCCCCGGGCGAGAAGTGCCTCTGCGATGTGACCGCCAATAAAACCATTAATTCCGGTAATGAGAACACTCTTACTCGACCAGAAGTTATTATTTTTCATGAGCTGAAGACTCCTAACGTTTTTTGAAACTCGTCGATACTTTCTTCTGCCTCAAGGAGCTCTTTGACGTTGTTCACGGTAATGTGCATTCCAGAATGTTTGAAGCTGTAAAGCTCCTTCCTCAAAATGGAGGCATTCAAGAAATCAACGAAAGTAGCATGGTATTGAAGCCCTTGATCGAGCATAGCGCGGTCGACATAAAAATAGCCGATGTTAATCCACTTATTATTGATAATAGGCTTTTCTGCAAACGCCTCGACCAATCCATCAGTGGCGATTTCTAAGATTCCGAATGGACTTTTTAGAGGGTAGGTTGTCACTGTCAAGCGGCCACGGTGAGAATTGTGAAAACGAATGAGTTCCGAGAAGTTAACATCGGCTAAAGTGTCGCCGTAAGAAAGAATAAAGTCCCTATCCAAACAGGGGGCGGCATCGGCCACTCGCTTTATAATATCCGCATCCCCGGAATCCACCAATTTGATGTCTAAATCCGAGTGTTCTTTCTCTATATAGGCTTGGACCATTTCGGCTTTGTAACCTACGCCGATGATAAATCGCCTGAAGCCAGCCTTTCGGAACTGCTGAATAATGTAGTATAGAATTGGTCGCCCCTTGATCTCCACGAGTGGCTTGGGTCGAGTGTCGGTCATGGGTTTTAGTCGGTCCCCTTTTCCGCCACACAGAAGAAAAACTGGCATTCTATTGCTTACATCGTCTGTCGGCATTTTCTATCAATCTTCCTGATTCTTATCTTTTTATCGGCTTCATATCTATAAAGTGACATTTATCGCAAAATTTTGGAGCGTTATTTTGATACCATAACTCTCGAAAATTTTGATAGCCTTTGCCATTAACACTTATAATCTTGTTCAAAATATATTTAAATAAGTCTACGCCAGAGGGAAGATATCTTAATCGACTTAATATCATATGTAGTCTTCTCATATTCATATGATTACTTCCTGAGTGCCATATATAAAAAATTGTAAATAAACCATTCCAAACTCATCACATAATCTTGTTTCTTCCATATCAAACACCCAATAGCCAAGATGGCTAACAATAGCGCCACAATTCCTGTGAAGTACCATGCATTCATAAAAACGAAAAGGGAACCCTCAAAAATGTTTGTATTAATTAACAAAACCACAAAAATTAAAGCAAAATGGACGTAATATAGCGAGAAGGAAATTTTACCGTATTCCGTGATTTGCTCAATTATCCATTTTATTTTAGGCTGCGTCGTCTTACTGGTAATGAAATAAAAGGCTGTTAAGAACCAGAAGAATAAACCAATATTCCCCAGAAACAATTTTAAATTTGTTTCGATATAAGCATCCAAATCATATCTGATAAATGGGGTAGCAAAAAGCACGATCAGCACTAACGCTGGGAGTAATGTTTTCTTCAATCGAGCAGGGTCCAAACCGGTTTCATTATATTTAATTAGAAACTTCCCAATAAGAAATCCGGAGCCAAAAAAATAAAACCAGGGAAAGAGGGCAAAGGCCCCTTTAGCAAAGAAATCCAATAATATATTATCCACGGCAGTAGACAAATAACCCAAGAAAAAGAAAACCACCATCGTGATAATTAACCATAATTCCAAGCGCGGCAAGGAATCAAAAATTAGAATGATAATCATGCCGATACCAATAATTTTAAAAATGCTCCAATGCGACCAGGAATCATCCAAGCCGCCAAGCTTCCCAAAAAGCACACTCATAAGCGTAGCTATCCCAAAAATCAAGATAGCCCTGAGGATCGTTTCTTGGAGATACATTGATTTCTTAATCGCATTGATTTTGCGGGAATGAATATAATAATTATAGGCAAAACCTGATATCAGTAGAAAGTTAGCAGCAATAAAAAAATCCAACCAGAGGAGGAATCGGATATAGTAATTTGGTTCAGGAGTGACCCAAAAATACTTGGCGCAATGATTAAAAATCATACATAAAATCATCATCCCGCGAAAAAAATCCAAATAATCGTGGCGTTTGGATTTCTTCTGACGCCATAAATATTTCACTTCACGAATAAATATTTCCCCAACAAAAAGGTCGAGACCTTTGCACAACGCCGCTAATCGTCATACCGGCGAAGGCCGGTATCCAGGAAACCTTTGATAATACTGGATTCCCGCCTTCGCGGGAATGACAATATTGTTGGTTTTATGCAGTTGTGCAAAGCTCTCAGGTCATTACGTCCTTAATTCAGCGAACTGTTCCGTTGTTCAAACCTCTTCAGGGCATTATCCCTGCTGAACACCTTAAGAGTGCCATCTAAGCCAGTCCCAGTCACCTGCCAGTTTGGCGTGAAACGTCTTGGGGTCGTCATGTGCCCAGATGTCAGTTCTGGCAAGCCAAAGGGGGTTACAGTCAGACAGATTGGTGCCAAAGCGGTTGCTGGCCGCAATCTTGTACCCGGCAGCAGCGACCTCTTTCCGCACACGTTTGTTAATACCCCCGTAAGGATAAGACATGGTGGTGACAGATTGACCCAGGATGTCTTCCAGCCACTTACGGCTACTTATCAATTCTTCATTCAACTGATGGGGGTTGCATTCTGTCAACCAACGGTGGGAATACCCATGCGCACCTATAGTTGCCCCAGGCACAGTGGCGAGTTCCCGGAGCCCAGCGACTGAAAGATAGATCGGCTGACCCGATAGCACAAAACTGGGACTGACAAATACGGTGAAGGGAATAGCGAGATTCGTGAGGATCGGGGCGGCGCACTCCAAGTTATCGCGATACCCATCGTCTAAGCTAACAGCCACTCCTTCTTCAGGCAGTTCGTTCAACTTGGCGACACGACCTAAAGCAAATTCAGACAGCACCTGCATATGCTGCTTAAACCGGTCCGGTGCTATGTTGAACAGACCGAGCACATCACCGGGCACTGTCGAGCCGACCGCGTGATACATGAGAATACGAAAGCCCTTGCCGGGCGGGGCAAATCTATGCCAAGCCCCGTATATTGAACTTATCGAAGTACCAAGATAGCGACGCCAACCATTCATGGATTATACACTACCACCAATTCCGCCCCGTCTTATTCTGACCGCTATATTAACCAAGAATCGGACAAATCGATTACCTGCTTCCCATTCCCCCAGATATTCGACAACCCGCCCCCCAAAGCCAAGCTTAAAATGATCAACACCGCGGCGAATTTTGTCTCGAGGTGCGATGCCACCAAAATCAAGTAGCCTTATTCCGTCATCTCGAAGGCGGCTACGCAACTCAGCCAACATGGCATAAGCAGCGCTTAACTCTCTCCCCTTTCCAGTTGTTGCTGCTATGCTGTAATGACCTCTTCCAGACTGTGTGAGTACCATAGCGGTAGTAATGGGCTCACCATTACTGTAACCGACGATCACCTTGACAGAATCCGCCAGATGATGGCGCAACTGAATCAACTGGTTGAAGTTGTAAAGGTCAAATTTTAAACCCTTATCTTGAACAAGTGCCTCAGATAAACCCGATAGAGATCGTAGGTTGATATCATCATTTCCATAACGCCATTCAATATTATTCTTTCGTGAATGGCGAATGTAGTAGCGATGTTTACTATCCATCTTATTCAACCAGATGTTTTCATCGTCTTCAAGATCAAGAAAAACAGAGTAGCCACTAAGTATTCGTACCACAGGTCGGCTCATATATCTGGCAAGATTATGGGAGCTTGCTCCCTCAACAGGGTCCATAAAGTTGCAACGGATGTAACAACGCCCCACTACCGCCTCCAAGTCCTGGTGGAGGCGCTCTATTAAGTCTGAAGATAAACTCCCACTCAGGGATAGAGGGCCACCTGGAATCCAGACAATGCGAAAGCCACCAAGCATCTTGTACACGTGGACTTGAGCTATGCCTACTGGTTTACCAGCTTTGTTGCGTGCGACCAAGCGAAGTGGCGTACACCCGGAGCCCCTTTTAAATTCACCCCAGCCCCACTGCTGATAGACCGTTGCATGTGGAATCTGCTCTATCCAGTTGGTCCAGTCAGAAAGTTTATCGCTGCCAAGAATTTCCCAAGTCATGATAGTGTCTCTTTTAACACCATTCGCATTCAATTATTTCAAGATAATCTGACAGATTTCAGGATTTTTTAACCGGGAAGGTGCTGGTCTCCCGTCCGGGGTGGGTTTGCCTGCATGAGTTCATTGGATGCCATTTGTGAACAGAAAATTCACCAACCATACAGACCGATAATGCACAGGGGCGACTGGTTCTATAGCCGCAGGCAGATCAGGCCAGTGGCTGCAATCCATACCTAAGCCACGTGAGATTGCCTTGATCCTATCCGCGCTTTCGCGATCTGCATGAAACGGATAGCCATAGGGTGCCACACCTTTTGGCAGATCACTAAAAATCGGCTCGATGCCCTCTTTCGCAAGAAGTTCATGCATTTTTAAATAGAGTGTCCGCCGCCTTGCTATTTCTGCTGCCATGTCCAAGCTCAATAGCATTGAAAGGGTTCGGCAGTGCGGTGCCGGGTTTGTAGGCATCTTACACTCGCTCGCTGGATCGGAGAGCGGCACCTCCTGGCCCGTACGTAGCCGTCGAATGCTCCGTATCATTTTTTGTGTAAAAGACATTGCGGGAAACCCTGTTCGCCGTTGCAATTTTGACAATGTGTTACTGGCCCAATAATCCAGCGGCAAGAATCCATCGCAACATGGCAATTGTTCAGCCAGGCGAGATTGCCACTCCGGTTTATTCACCGATAATGCCGCGCCATCTGGCAGCAGGAATGTCTTACGCAGGCTGAAGATGCCCATGTCACCGCGTTCGCCGAGAATCGCATCGGAGGAATCTTGGCTTAAAAAACCGTGGGCATTGTCCTCGATCAGTGCCGCATCGTGCTGCAGACAATATTTGCGAAACGGTTCGAGCTCCTGCGGAAAACCAAAATAATTCACGGCTAACACGGCGCGAACATTTTGTGCATGGGGAAGACCCGCCGGCCGCAGATGCCGGTCCACTTCGTAGAACTTGGGTATTGCACCAACAGCATTAATGGGTGCAAGTAGATCGCGGCAGATAAATGCCGGTATGAGCACCACATCGCCCGGTCGGATTTGCAAGAGCCTGAGTCCGAATAGCAAGGCATGCCGGCCAAGGCGATAATAACGAATGTTTTTCGGGTTCATGCTGAGCATTTTGAAGTATGCTGCACCCATAGCCAAACCAGGAACTTCACTTTAACAAGGCGCATCTTCCAATATTATTTAACAGAAATCTTTATTGACTATGCCTTGTTCTTTTATTGTATTCATTACACTATTAACCCTATGAAACCATGTATGCTCATTCAGCACTCTTTGTCTGCCCTTAGCAGATATTTCCTTCAACAAACCGTCATTTTCAAAATAATAACTAACAAGCTTGATTAGTTCATTCTTGTCTTTGAACGTAACTATTTCTTCTCCAATCTTAAAATGCATCTCTAAATTCTTTTGGTAATCAACTAATTCGGAAGCGCCACAAGCAAGAATATCAAACGTTCTGGTGTTTAATCCCTCCCTTGCCTCAGGATCATGAATGTTTAAAACCATTTTTGAAGAAAGATAGATTTTTGAAACTTTTTCACCCGTCGCTTTACCTCTATAGAATGAAGGAGTTGCTTTTCCTTTTGCAAGAAAATATTCTGTCCATCCATCACCAAAGACACCAAGATTATAATGTTTAAGACTTTCTAAAATTTCTATTCTATTAGGATATGGAACACCGACAAAACATATATCATAGCCATAGCTTCGCTTATCTTCTTCACTTATGACAATTTTCTTATATCTGCTTGGATCCGCTGCCAGTGGTAAATATTTAACATTTGAGATCCCTCTTTTTTTAATTTGCTCAACATAGAAGGTGTCATAGACAAAAATAAAATCATATTGGTACATTCCCTTTTCAAAGTTATTTTTCCTAAAATCATCGGAAAATAAACCAGCGTAAGAGTAAAAAGGGTCATCCCAGATATAGGCAATGATAGGGCACGATACTTTATTTTTTAACTCACTTAACGTTTCCGGGAAAAGATGATCCCCTTTAATTATGAACAAAATATCTGGCTTCTCTCTTTTTGCGATGTTTATGAGTTCATCATTTTCCTTCTGCAAATAATATTTAAGAATGGGGTTTAAAAACCGTTTTAACCATGGGACCTTTAATCCCATTCTTCGTGCTATCGTTTCCTGAATGGTTATCTTGGTCCCATAATTTAATAGAATTGCATTAAAACCTATTGCTTCAAAAGATTCTCTTATTGCCTCATCGATTCCATAAAATCGTGGCGAATTGATAATCACTTTTGCCATTACTTTTGCGTTTCCTTCATTAAACGCAAACCTTCATCTAAAGAAAGTGGCTTCAAATCAAGTTCTTTTTCCATTTTTTCAGTTTTAAATGAGGTATCCCTTGGTCTTCTAACCAATTCATTAAAAAACCCTTGCTGCACTGGTTTTATTAAATTTCCATCTAAATTAAATATCTCAGCAACTTTTATAAGTAATTTGTATATGCTTACTCGTTCAGCACCTGCAATATTAAAAACATCATATTTTTCTTTTTTAATGATTTCCCAAATTGCCATTGCACAACTATAATTAAAAAGAGGGTTGGCATATACGTCATCATATGCATGCATTACTTCGCCTTGTTGAAGCTTCAAAATTGCTTGTGTTACTATGTTCGATCTTTCAAATGTGTGGTTCCATCCATATATTAATATTGGTCTCACAATTGCGTGTTGTGTTTTTGCTTGTTTCGCAATTACTTCAGCTTTTAATTTAACTTCACCATAATAATTTACTGGTTCAGCATTGCTTTCTTCCCCATAAGGCGCCCTTTCACCATCGTAGATACCATTCGAAGATATGTATATAAACTTTGCACCAAATTGCTCACAAATTGACAGAATTTTCTGGGTTCCCATAATGTTTACATCATTGGTTTCTTTCCGATGTTGCTCAGCATAATCAGGGCTTCCAATACTAGCAGTGTGTATTACTGTTTCTGGCTTAAAATCTCTGAATATTCGAATATGCCCTTTTAAATCCCGGATATCTAACTGTAAATATTTTA
>Ga0315278_10001814_pt1 | contig 18892 bp, 20 predicted proteins | sample YL17G06_0_MG_FD_203880 | JGI IMG/M metagenome (GOLD analysis project Ga0315278, IMG submission 203880) | Sediment microbial communities from Yellowstone Lake, YNP, Wyoming, USA - YL17G06_0 | ecosystem: Environmental > Aquatic > Freshwater > Lake > Sediment | place: USA: Wyoming | collected... | reverse complement strand
GGTGATGATCCAGTGCCGGCTCAGGAGCTGCGCGGTCGCCTCCCCCGTGTTCAGGATCGTGATCGTGTAGGCGAAGACGTAGCGGTCCGCCGCCTCGTCCGACTGGTCGGCGAGGTACTGCGTCTTCGGCGTGACCGTGATCTCGTACTGGGCGGCCATGGGCGCGCGTATTGCACCCGATTTCGCGACCGCGCACAAGGGCAGCGGGCAGCGGGCAGCGGGCAGCGGGACGGCGCGCGGCTACACTCCCGACGGACAGCCATACGGACCCGGCGCGGCACATGAACCTGAAACCGCTCTTCGATCCCTCCGCCGGCACGCCGGTGCGCGTCGGCCTGATCGGCGCCGGCCAGTTCGGCGCGTCGCTCATCAGCCAGGGCAGTGCGATCCCGAACTTCCGCGTCGCGGCCGTCTGCGACGTGAAGCCCGAGCGCGGCGTCGAGGCGTTCGCCGCCTCGGGCGTGCCCCGCGACGCGATCCGCGTCTGCGACACGCGCGCGGAGGCCGCCGCGGCGATCGAGGCGGGCCGCTGGGTGGTGGTGCCCGACGGTGGCCTGCTTGCGGCGCTGCCGCTCGACATCGTGGTCGAGGCGACCGGCGATCCGGAGGCCGGCGCGGCGAATGCCGTCGCCGCCATCGACGCCGGCAAGCATCTCGTGATGGTCACGAAGGAAGCCGACAGCGTGATCGGCCCGCTGCTCGCCCGGCGCGCGGCCGCCGCGGGCTGCGTCGTCACCCCGGTCGACGGCGACCAGCCGAGCCTCACGATCGGCCTCAAGTCCTGGGCGGAGCTGCTCGGATTGCGGGTCGTGGCGGTCGGGAAGGCGAGCGAGTACGACTTCGTGTGGGATCCGCGCGCAGCCTCGGTCACGTCGACGCACGGCAGCGTGGCCGTGCCGGGATTCGAGTCGCTGTGGGCGTTCGGCGATCGCGAACCGGCGCGCGTGCTCGCCGAGCGCGGCGCGCTGCTGGCGGCACTGCCGCAGCGGACCGTGCCGGATTACACCGAACTGTGCGTGATCGCGAACCACACCGGCCTCGTGCCCGACCGGCCGGACCTTCACGCCGCAGTCGCGCGCTCGCTCGAGGTGCCTGACATCTTTTCGCCGCGCGCCGACGGCGGTGTCCTCGCACGCACCGGTGCGCTCGACGTTTTCAACTGCCTGCGTCGCCCCGACGAGATGAGCTTCGCGGGTGGCGTGTTCGTGGTCGTCGAGTGCAATCACCGCCCGACCTGGGAGGTACTGCGCGAGAAGGGCATCCCGACCAGTCGGTCCGGGCGCCACGCGTTGCTCTGGAATCCGCAGCACTTGCTCGGGCTCGAGGCGCCGCTGTCGATTCTCGCGGCGTGCCGGCTCGGTGTGTCCTGCGGCGCGCCGCAGCCGCAGCCGGTGTGCGACGTGGTCGCGCGTGCGCGCCGTGCGTTCGCGGCCGGCGAGCGGTTATCGATCGAGGGTAACCGCCACGCGATCGAGGGGCTCGCCCCGCTGCTCGTGGATGCTGCGCCGGTGCGGGCCGGCAATGCGGTGCCGTACTACATGCTGCCGGGCACGCGGCTCAAGACCGCGGTGCCGGCCGGCGCGATGCTCTGCGCCGAACACGTCGAAGCGCCCGCGGGGTCCGTTCTGTGGAAGCTGCGCGCCGAGCAGGACGCAGCGTTTTTTCCCGGCTGACGGGCTAGAATCGGGCGCCATGTCCCAGCGCACCTACCGCATCGCCCCGAGCATCCTGTCGGCGAACTTCGCGCGCCTCGGCGACGAGGTCACGAGCGTGATCGCCGCCGGCGCCGACATCATTCACTTCGACGTGATGGACAACCATTACGTCCCGAACCTCACCATCGGGCCGCTGGTGTGCGAGGCGATCCGGCCGGTCACCCAGGCGCCGATCGACGTGCACCTGATGGTGAAACCGGTCGACCGCATCGTCCCCGACTTCGCGAAGGCGGGCGCGAATATCATCAGCTTCCATCCCGAGGCGAGCGAGCACGTCGACCGCACGATCGGGCTGATCCACGAATGCGGTTGCAAGGCGGGCCTGGTGTTCAACCCTGCGACCCCGCTCGACTACCTGGATCACACGCTGCACCTGCTCGATCTCGTGCTGATCATGTCGGTCAACCCGGGCTTCGGCGGTCAGAAGTTCATCGCGCACGCGCTGGAGAAGGTGCGCGAAGTGCGTCGTCGCATCGACGCGAGCGGCCGCGACGTGATGCTCGAGGTCGATGGCGGCGTGAAGGTGGACAACATCGCCGAGGTCGCGCGCGCCGGCGCCGACACCTTCGTCGCGGGCTCGGCGATCTTCGGCGCGAAGGACTACAAGGCGACGATCGCGGCGATGCGGGCTGCGCTCAAGAGCGCCAGCTAGTCCGGCCCGCAAGAGGGCCTCACCCCCGCTTCGGCAGCAGCTCCCCCAGCGCGTACAGCGTCTTCTGCGGGAAACGTTCCAGCGGGTAGAACCGCGTGATCAACGCGACCGCCTGCTCGTAGGTGCCGACATCGAGATGGCGGAGCAGATAGCGGATGTCGTCCTCGTCATGGGACTCCGCGCCGATCCGCAACGACAGGCCTTTCATGGCCAGCAGGTACTCCGGCTGCGCCACCATGACGCGCAGGTGATCCAGCTCGAGGAAGACGCGGAACTCTCCGTGCTCGCTCAGGAATCCTTTCACGCCGTCGTTGAGCCAGTCGGGCTGAACGCCCGCCTGCATGGCCACCCGCGCTGCGGCTTCACGAATCTGGCGGGCCGGGCGAAACAACCCGTCCACGTCCTGGGTGGAAGGGCGGGCGGCATACGCGAGACACATCACCGCTCCGCCTACCAGAAACAACTCCCCCTCCGTATCTGCGCGGCGCAGCTCTTCGTTCAGCAGCCCGAAGAGCCGTCGAATGTCCCGCTCGGTGAGCGCGGCCATCTCACACCCGGGAGCCCACGGTGGAGTCGATGAAGATGTTCCGCCGCCGGAAGGGCGCCGGCGAATGGGTAAGCAGGTACAGGCGCAGGCTCATGAGCGCGGAGCCGAACACCGGCTCGGTCAGAGGCGCAATCGTGCGAGTCCACGCCGGCGATGCGATGCCGCGCTGCGCACACGCAACCTCCACCATCGCGGCGACGTAGTTGGCGAAATAGGGCGTCAGCGCCGGCGGTGGCGACGCGACCGCTTCCCGAAGCTCCCCGGCACCAAGGCTCGCCAGCCAGGCATTGAGCTCGGCCAGCGCGAAGCGCGCGCCCTCGGGTTCCGCGCAGGCCTCGGTGAGGTCCTGAAACCGGCGCGCCAGGGCGGGCAGCACCCGGGCGAGCACGTAGGTCGACATGTCCAACCCGGCGCGGTGGGCGGCGCGCTGGATCGCGGCCTTCTCGGCGGTCGACACGCGAATCTGGAGCTGCGCGGATTTGCCGGTAGCGGACATCAGACGAGGATAAGCCGGGGTCCGCCTATCTGTCAATACGTACGTATTGACGCTTCGGCTCGGCATGCTTCGCGAGCGGGCCGAAACGCCGCACCCTTCAGTCGGCGCTGAACCCCGACGCGTTGACGATCGGCGCCCAGCGCTTGGCGTCGGCGGCCATGATCGCTGCGAGCTCTTCCGGCGTCGTGCCCGTCGGCTCGAGTCCGAGGTGGACGAGCCGTTCCGCGACCTCGGGGGTATGCACTGCCTTGATGATGACCGCCGACCAGTGTTCGATCACCGGCTTCGGCGTCTTTGCCGGCGCGTAGAAGGCGATCCAGCCGTTGCCCTCGATCGCCGGGAAGCCCTGCTCTCTGAACGTCGGCACCGCCGGCAGCAGCGGCGAGCGCCGGGCCCCCGAGGTTGCGATGATGCGAAGCTTGCCCGCGCGGTGCAGCTCCAGCATGTCGGACAGCGCGCTGATGCCCGCGGGGATCTGGCCGCCCGCCAGGTCGAGGGCGAGCGGCGCAATGCCCTTGTACGGCACGTGAACCATTTCGATGCCGGACGCCTTGCCGATCATCAGTCCGAAAAAGTGCTGCAGGCCGCCCGCCGCCGGCGTGCCGAAGCTGGCCTGCGCACCGCGGGACTTCGCCCAGGCGACGAACTCCGGCACCGTGCCTGCCGGAACGTTTGCACCGACCGCGAATACGGACGGGTAGTTCGCGACGTGCGCCACCGGGGCGAAATCCTTCGCCGGGTCGTAACCGAGCTGCCTGAACACGAGCGGCGCGAGCACCGGCACCGCGATCGGCACGAGCAGGAGCGTCGAGCCGTCGGGCGCGGCGGTCTTCAGCGCTTCGGCGGCGATCCGCCCGCCGGCGCCCGCCTTGTTCTCGACGACGACCGGCTGCCCCAGGGCCGCTCTGAAGTTGTCGGCCAGCAATCGCCCGGCGACGTCGGTCGTGCCCCCGGCGGCGAAACCGACGAGGATGCGAATCGGGCCCTTGATCGGGGCCTGCGCGTACGCCACGCCCGGTGCGACCACGGCGACCAACGCCGCGATCAGCGAATAGGCCACCCGGCCGATCTGCATGTCTGTTCCCTGGTCCGCGGATTCGCACGTCGAGCGGATGTTTATACTTGCTGCCCGTTACGTCGGCAAGCCGAGGAATCCGTCGAGACATGACGCGCCGAGTGCCCTTGCGAACGACGTGGACAATCGAGGCGGGTCGCCCGTCCCCCGGGCTGCACGGCCCGGCCCCCGTCCACGATCCGCTCGCGTTCGAACGACTCCTGTCGAAGCTGTCCGCGCGGTTCATCGACCTCCCCGCGACCGAGATCGACGCGGTCATCGAGGACGGACTGCGGCGCGTCGTCGAGGCCCTCGGCATCGACCGGAGCACGCTGACGCGGCTCGCTCCGGACACCGGGCAACTGCACAGCACGCATTCCTGGGCAGTCGAAGGGGCGCTGCCCACGCCGACCACCCCTTGGCCGAAAGAGGCCTTCTCGTGGCTGATCTCCTTGGGCCGTGCCGGCAAGTCGCTGGTGTTCTCGAGTCTGAGCGAGCTGCCGCCCGCGGCGAGCGCCGAGAGGCTCGCCTATCAGAGCATCGGGATACGTTCGCACGTTGCGCAACCGCTGATCGTCGGAGGCGAGCTCATCGGGTTCCTCGGGTTCGCCACCCTGCGGCACGAGCGCGCCTGGCCGGATGAGCTCGTCGCGCGAATGCGCGCGCTCGCGGACATCTTCGCAAGCGCGCTCGCGCGCAAGCGTGCTCAGGAGGCGCTCGACCACGCGCTCGGCTTCGAGCAGCTGGCGACCCGCATCCTCGCCTCGCTTCTCATTGGCAAACCGGCGAACGACGATCGCGCGATCGAGCTGGGGTTGCGGGAGATCGGCCTCTTCCTCGGCGTGGAGCGGACGACTCTCTGGGAGCGGCTCCCCGGTCGCGCTGAATTCCGCAGAACGCACTTGTGGCAGGGCGAGGGCGGGGCAATCCCGACCGATCGGGTGACGCCCGTCGACTTCCCCTGGATCTGCGCCCGGCTCCTTGACGGCTCGGTCGTCAGTTTTGCCCGGTCCGCCGAGTTGCCCCCGGAGGCGGCTGCGGACCTGCCGATGCTCAACGAGATTGGGGTGCGGTCGTTGTTGGCCGTGCCCTTCGCCGTCTCCGGCGAGGTCGCCGGAGCGGTCTTCTTCGCGAACACGCACGAGGATCGCGCGTGGCCCGAGGGCCTCGTTCCCGGGGTGAGGCTGCTCGCGGAAGTGTTCGCGAGCCTGCACGCGCGCCAGGCAACGGAGCGCCGGAAGCAGGCCGCGGAGCTGGAGGCGGCCCATTGGCGCGAGCGCCTGGCGCACCTGGTGCGGGTCCACACGGTCGGGGAGATGTCGGCCGCGCTCGCCCACGAGATCACCCAGCCGCTCGGCGCGATCGAGAACTACGCGCTCGCCGCGCGCCGGCGCGCGGCGGCACGAGCGCCGGACCTCGCGAAGGTCGTGGACCTCCTCGACAAGGTGATCGGCCAGGCGACGCGCGCCGGCGACGTGGTGATGCGGCTGCGCGGCCTCGCGAAACGACACGACCTCGAGCCGGCCGAGATCGACATCGCGCGCGTCGCCCAGGCGTGCATCGACATGGTGAAGACGGACTGCGAATTCCGCGACATCCGCATCGAGCTGAAGTCCGCCGCGGACGTGCCGGTGGTCGTCGCCGACGAGATCCATGTCCAGCAGGTGATCCTCAATCTCCTGCGCAACGCGATGGAAGCGATGGAACAGCGGTCCGACCTTCCGCGAGTCATCACGGTCGCGACCGGACTGAGCGGGCCCGACGCCGTTTCGGTGCGGGTGGCGGACCGCGGTCCGGGCATTCCCGACGGCGACCTGGATCGGGTGTTCGAGTCCTTCTACTCGACCAAGCCCGCGGGTCTCGGCATCGGCCTCGCCATCTGCCGCAAGCTGATCGAGGCGCACGGCGGCACGCTCCGGGCGTCGGACAACCCCGGCGGCGGGGCGGTGTTCCAGTTCACGCTTCCCGTGCACGCACCGGGAGCCTGACGACGTGGCCGACCCCACGGTTTTCATCGTCGACGACGACGCACCCTTCCGGGACTCGGTCAAGGAGCTCGTGAGCTCGGTCGGGCTCGCCGCCGAGACCTTCTCTTCGGCGCTGGATTTCCTCGCCGCCTTCGATCCCGCCCGCCCGGGATGCCTCGTGCTCGACGTGCGCATGGCGCACATGAGCGGCGTCGCGCTGCAGGCGAAGCTCAAGGCGATGGGCGCGAACCTCCCGATCGTGTTCATCAGCGGCCACGGCGACATCGCGATGGCGGTCAACGCGATCAAGGACGGCGCGGTGGACTTCGTGCAGAAGCCCTATCACGAGCAGCAGCTGCTCGATGCCATCAACGAGGCGCTCCGCCGGGACGCGGCGCAGCGCGTCCCCGCCCGCGATGCCGGCCCGCTCGCGGAGCGCGTCGCTACGCTGACGACCCGCGAGCGCGAAGTCATGGCGCTCGCGCTGAAAGGACTCCCCAGCAAGACGATCGCCAAAGAGCTCTCGATCAGCCACCGTACGGTCGAGCAGCACCGCAGCCGGCTGCTCGAGAAGCTGGGCGTGAGCTCGATGACGGAGCTGATGCGCCTGACCTTCGATCGGCGCGCCGAGTAGGTCCGCCTCCTCGCTTCACTCCACGTACGCGGTGTCCGTGGCCGCCTGGATAGGCCGAGCCGGCCAATCGGACGACCATCCAATGGTGCACCGTGGGGGTGCGCGCCCCGCGCGTCTCCTGCCCACAACGTCCCGTCCCGCTGGAAGTCATGGCCGCAACCGTCTACGTCGTCGATCCCGATCCGGAGGAGCGGAAGTGGATCGAGTCGGTCCTCGCACCAGTCGTGGCGTCCGTCGTCGTTCTCGACTGCGGCGCCGGACTCGTTGCGCATGAGCCGTTGCCGGGCGAGGCCTGTCTCGTCGCGTTCGCCGACCGGGACCAGGTCGTGGCGCTCGAGCTCGTACGCGAGCTCCGGCGCGCGGGGTCCAGGCTTCCGGTGATCGTCCTCGGGCCGCTCAGCGCATTCAGGGCGGCCGTCGACATCGCGCGCCTGGAGGCGACCGACTTCCTCGAGCGTCCGGTCAGCGCGCGGGAGTTGCAGGGAGCGGTGCGCCGGGCGTGCGGAGGGGAGCAGTGAAGCGTGCGCGCCACGGTAAGTGGTCTCCGTGTTCGCACGGATAGCCGTTGCGGCGGAGAAGCGCGACCCTCCTTGGCAAGTCGATCAGACGTCACCCGCCAGACCGTTCACGCACTCAAGAAGAGGTCACTCATGGATTGCATGCGCCGTTGCCTAACTTTCGTCCTGTCAGTGCTTGCGATCGGGCTCTTCGGATCCACCGCGGCGCTCGCCCAGGCGAAAAAGCCCAACATCCTGTTCATCATGGGCGACGACATCGGCTGGATGCAGCCGAGCATCTACCATCAAGGCCTGATGGTCGGCGAGACGCCCAACATCGACCGCATCGCGAAAGAGGGTGCGAAGTTCATGACCTACTACGCCGAGCAAAGCTGCACGGCGGGGCGCACCGCCTTCTTTACCGGTATGACGCCGCTGCGCGCGGGCATGATCCCGCCGCAATTGCCCGGCAGCCCGTCCTACCTGCAGCCCGGCACGCCGTCGCTGGCCAAGTTCCTGCTCGACCTCGGCTACACCACCGGCGAGTTCGGCAAGAACCATCTGGGCGACCACTCGGCAGCGCTGCCGACGGCGCACGGCTTCCAGGAATTCTGGGGTTACCTCTACCACCTGGATGCGATGCAGGGCGTGAGCTTCCCCGACATCAACCGGACCCCGACCGAGCAAGCCATCATCGCGCCGTGCAAGAACACGCCGGTGCGCGGCCTTGCCGAGGTCCCGGGCGCGGTGGATCCGAAAACCACGCTGTGCATGACGCCGCCGCGGCCGGTGCTTGCCTGCAAGTCTTCCGACGGCACCGAGAAGAACCAGACCTGCAGCGACCAGGGACCGCTGACGCTGAAGCGCTCTGAAACCGTGGATGAGGAAATCTCGGCCAAGGTCATCGACTTCCTCGACCGCAACGACCCGAAGAAGACCAACAAACCGTTTTTCGTCTGGTACAACCCGGCGCGCATGCACATCACCACCATGCTGTCGCCGAAGTACATGGACATGGTCGGCACCAAGGGCGGCAAGGATTGGGGCGTCAACGAAGCCGGCATGAAGCAGATGGACGACAACATCGGCGAGGTCATCAAGAAACTCGAAGCGATGGGCCAGCTCGACAACACCATCATTGTCTTCACCACCGACAACGGCGCCGAAGTGATCACCTTCCCCGATGGCGGCAACACGCCGTTCAAGGGCGGCAAGCTCACCACCTGGGAAGGCGGCATGCGCGCTCCGGCGGTGATCCGCTGGCCAGGCGTCATCAAGCCGGGCACCGTCCTGAACGACATCTTCGCGTCGTATGACTGGATGCCGACTCTCGTTGAGATTGCCGGTGGCGCCAAGGGCAATGCGCTGAACGAGCAGATCATGGCGGGCAAGTATCCCGGCATCGTCAAGACCAAGCTGCAAGGGGTCAACCAGCTCGACTACCTGACCGGCAAGTCGGCGACGTCGGCACGCGATACGTTCTTCTACTACGGCGGCCCTGTTCCATCGGCAGTGCGCTACAAGAACTGGAAGATCTACTTCGCGATGGCATCCGAGGCCGCGACCGGTGGCCTGATGGGGGTCCATACCTTCCATTGGCCTTTGGTCGCCAACATCAAGCGGGATCCGTTCGAGGGTTCCGTCGGGTTCGAACCGAAAACCCTTCTCGGCCAGGGCGGCGCACTTGCCGGACCAGTGACAGCCTATATCTACGACTGGAACATCATTCCCATTGGCCAGCTGCTGTGGCTAAAGGAACTTGAAAGCTACGGGCCGTTCCCGGCGCTGCAGCACCCGGCGTCCTACAGCCTGGCCCAGGTTCTCCAGCAGGTGAAAGACCAAATGGCGAGGACTCGCACCCGTGGGGACTAGGTCGTAGCGAGTCAGATCGCCTGCTAAGGCGTCTGTGATCCTGCGAGCGGGTGGCTCGAAAGGGCCGCCCGTTTCCATTCAGCAACGGATAGTCGACCATGGGCAAAGGAACTCGCAACGTGAAGACCATGTACTCTGTCTCAGCGCTTGCCCGTACATTTGCGCTGGGCGCACTGCTGACGCTGGGTCTGCCTGCCCAGGCGCAAACCGACCCGCTGCCCTCGTGGAACGACGGCGCAGCGAAAACGGCGATTGTCGATTTCGTGCAGGCGACTACCACGCAAGGCAGCCCGAAGTTCGTCCCGCCGGCCGAGCGCATCGCCACCTTCGACCAGGACGGCACGCTCTGGGTCGAGCACCCGATGTACACGCAGGTGATGTACGTCCTCGAGCGCGTGCCGGCGCTCGTCAAGGCGAAGCCCGAGCTGGCCAAGGTCGCCCCGTTCTCGACCGTGCTGGAAGTGCTGAAGGGCGATCGTGCAGCCATCGCCAAGCTGACCGAGAAGGACCTGCTCGAGCTCGTCGCCGCCACATCGACGGGCATGTCGGTCGAAACCTTCCAGTCCGAAGCGAAGAAGTGGCTCGCCGAGGCGAAGGACCCGCGCTGGAAGAAGCCCTACACCGAGCTCACGTATCTGCCGATGCAGGAAGTGCTGAAGTACCTGCGCGCCAACGGCTACAAGACCTACATCGTCACCGGCGGCGGACAGGACTTCGTGCGCGTGTATTCAGAGGCCACGTACGGTATCCCTCCCGAGCAGGTGGTCGGCTCGGCCGGCGGCACCAAGTATGGCTACGGGAAGGACGGCAAGCCCTTCCTGACCAAGGAACCGAAGCTGCTGCTGAACGACAACAATGCCGGCAAGCCCGAGGGCATCCACCTGATGATCGGCCGCCGGCCCGTCGCGGCATTCGGCAACTCGACCGGCGACCGGCAGATGCTGGAGTACACCAAGGCGGGCGACGGCGCACGCTTGTCCATGCTGGTGCTGCACGACGACGCGAAGCGCGAGTACGCGTATGGTCCCGCGCAGGGGCTACCCGCCACGAAGGTCGGCACCTTCACCCAGGCGCTATACGACGACGCAAAGAAGAAAGGCTGGACGGTCATCAGCATGAGAAACGACTGGAAGAAGATCTTCGCGTTCGAACAGTAGGATTCCGAGAGCGATTGCCACGGCACTTGCACACGGCAGTGGAACTGACCCTCTATCACTGCCTCATCATCGCCGCTTTCATCGGCATCGTGTTCCGGGCGTTGGGTCGAAAGCGCGAAGCGCGCTACGCGAAGGACGCCCGGACCCCTTGGACGACGGGAAGCGCTGAGGGACACGGTGTAGCCGCGCACTGACCACAATTCCGACCGCCCGTGCGGGACTCAGGCCCCCAACAGGCGCCTCTGCAGCAGCGCCTGCATGTCCCGTCGCCCATCCACGATCAGGTAGACGTACACGCGCCCGCCAATGACGCGATAGATCACGCGGTAGGGCTTGAAGAACGTCTGCCGGTATTCCCGGATGCCCAGCGCCAGCAGCTCCTTCGGGTGCGAGCCTCGTTCGGGGAACGTCGCAAGGGCCTCCAGAACCTGCTCGATCCGCTCGAGCACGTAGTCCGCTTTCGAAGGCGCATCGTGTTCCGCGACGTAATCGTAGAGCGCCTCGAGGTCGCTGCCGGCGTCCTCGGTCAGGAGCACCTCGAAGCGCGTCAAGCCTTGGCCTTCCGCGCTGCTCGACCGCGCAGGCGCCGGATGACAGCGTCGACCGGGACCGTCTTCCCGGCTTCGATCTGCCGATTCCCGAGCGCGAGAATCTTGAGCAGGGCGAGCGTCTCCTGCGTTTCCTCGAACGAGGCCACGTCCTGGATCACGGCCTTCGCCTCGCCGTTCTGGGTGATCACGAGCGGCTCGCGCAGCGTCGTGAGCTGGCGGAACACCTCTGCAGCGTTCGCCTTGAGGTAGCTGATCGGCCTGATCCGGGTCGAGTATTTCATGGCGGAAATGGTCCGGGGTGGGTAAGCCCAAATATAGTCTTTTAATGGTCCTCCGGCAAACCCGCCGCGTCCGCAGGACCCGAGGCCGCCCGGATAGGCCGGGCCGGCTGCTCGGGCCACCATCTCATCGCGCTCCAAGGGAGGGCGGGAGTGCGCGCGGCACTCTGCGACGAGGCGCAGAAGAGGGGCTGGACGGTGATCAGCATGAGAAACGACTGGAAGAAGATCTTCGCGTTCGAGTAGCGCGCGGCACGCTGCGCGGCCGTCACATCTCTTCCAGGAAGTCGCGCCACGCGAGCGCCCGGACGCCCGGCGCCACCGCCTCGGTCCCGCTCTGGATCTTCGGCGCCTGGTGAACGAGGAACATGTTCACGGCCGTTCCCTTGCGACGCTTCTTGCTCGCCGCATCGCGCAATCGTCGCATCGGCATGGCCATCGCGGGCATGACGGTGCGCCCGGCCTTGCACTCCACCAACGCGAGCGATCCGCCGCGCCCCGGAACGACGAAATCCACTTCGAGGCCCTGCTCGTCGCGGAAATGATAGAGCTCGCGCCGCCCGCCGGCGTTCATCTGCGCCTTGACGATTTCCGCGGCGATGAAGCCCTCGAACAGGCTGCCGGCGAACGGCGACTTGGCCAGTTCCGCCGCCGAATCGATGCCCAGCAAGTGACACGCAAGCCCGGAATCGGCGACATAGGTCTTCGGCGACTTGATCAGTCGCTTGCCCAGATTCTCGTAGAAGGGCGGGACGATCAGGACCTGCCCCGTCGTCTCCAGCACGCCTAGCCACTGCGTGATGGTCGGCACGCTGACCCCGAGCGGCGCGGCGAGATCGGTCTTGTTGAGCACTTGCCCGTGGCGGCTCGCGAGCAGCGCCAGAAACCGCCGGAACGTCGCGAGATCCTTGACCGCCGTAACCGCCCGCACATCCCGTTCGAGGTAGGTCTGCAAGTAGGATGCGAACCACAATCGGGCGCCTGCCGGGCGCGCCAGCGCCTCCGGATAACCGCCGCGCAACAGGGTCACCTTCGGTGTTTCCCGCGCCGACAGCGGGTAGAGCTGCAGGACCGCCGCGCGACCCGCCATCGACTCGGACACGCCCCGCATCAGCGGCGCCTCCTGCGAGCCGGTCAGCAGCCACCGACCCGTCCGGCGCGGCTCGCGGTCGATCCGGGAACGCACCAGCGCGAACACCTCGGGGACGTTCTGCACCTCGTCGAGGATGACGGGCGTCCGCACGGCGTCGAGAAAGCCTTGCGGGTCGGCGCGCAGCCGCGCCACGATGTCGGGATCTTCCAGCAGGAAGTAACTCATCTCGGGAAAGAGCCGGCGCAGCAGCCACGTCTTCCCCGCGCGGCGCGGCCCGGTCAGGACCACCGCGGGAAAGTTCCGCGCGGCCTTCAGCACCTGCCGCTCGAGTTCCCGCCGAATGTGACGCATGTGAGGATTCTAAAGTCCAACTTTAGATTTCTCAAGTCCGCCGTCTCTGGCCCCGGTCCACGGGCAGGCTTCGCGTCGGCCGCCGCGTCCAGCGGGGGCCGCCCGGCTGTTGGCCTGGCGGGACGCGACGCCGGACGCCCCCAAGCGGTCTGCAGGAAGTGCTGAAGTACTTGCGCGCCAACGGCTACAAGACCTACATCGCCACCGGCGGCGGGCAGGACTTCGTGCGCGTCTACCCGGAAGCCACCTACGGCATTCCGCCCGAGCAGCACCGCGCGGACTTGGCGCGGATGCGCCCGCCGCCGGAATCCGGTCGCCCGAGCCACTCTCGGGGTGCTCCGCCGAGCGGTCCGCGCCATAGCACCGTGGGGGCGGTACTGTTTCTCGCATCAAGCACACTGTAGAATTCGGCATCGGCCGATTGCCACGTACACATAGGGGGTCGTATGGGCCGCGCCGAAAGCAGGCCGATGCGCGCAGCTCGACCGGATTGCACATGAGAACGCTGGATCAGATTGGCCTGTCGCCAAACGACGAAGCGGCAATCAAGGCCGCACGGCAAGTACTCCTCACGCAATTCCCCGTTGAGCGCGTCATCCTGTTCGGCTCCAAGGCGCGGGGAACCGACGATGCGGAGTCCGACATCGATCTGCTGGTATTGACTTCGCGGGAGCTCGCCTGGCAAGAGCGCAACGCAGTCGTCGGCGCGTTGTATGACATCCAGCTTCGTTACGACGTGTTGCTCAGTCCGCTGGTCGTGCCCGCGATAGAGTGGGAGGCAGGTCTGTACTCGGTGCTGCCATTGCACCGCGAGATCGAGAGAGACGGGATCGCGGCGTGACCGAGGAAGAAGCGCGCGACCGGGCAGTCCAGCATTGGTTGCGCAAGTCTGCCGACGCGGCGGAGTCCGCTCAGTCCGAGCTGCGGGCCGGTCGCTACGATTTCGCGGTCAATCGCGCGTACTACGCCGCCTTCTATTCGGCAAGTGCGGTCTTGCTGGCCCACGGCCGGCATTTCGTGAAGCACACGGGTGTTCGCGCGGCGATCCACCAGACACTCGTGAAGCCAGGGCTGCTCGACGCGCGTTTCGGTCGCATTTACGACCGCCTCTTCGACGCCCGCCAGCGCGCGGATTACCTTGCGCTGACCGAGACGCAGGCACCAGAAGCCGTGAGCCTGGCGGCAGAGGCCACTCAGTTCGTGGTGGCGATGCGGACCCTGATCGCGCCTGCGGCGCCGGCACCAGACGTGGTCTGATCGCACGCACGGGCCGGAGATCGCTCCGGCGACAACGTGAACGCATGATCCGCCGGCCCCGGATGCGGCGGTGATGGTCGTCGTGGTGGTTCTCCTCGGGTCTGTCCGGGACGACCAGGGATCGTTTCCTCAAGCCCTCTTTCCGCCGTGTCCGCAGGGTCCGAGGGCGCCCCGTTCGGGGCGCCGGGTCGGCAGGCCCACCGCGAAGCGTCCGCATCACGGTACGTGGTCTAGGTGGGCGCACGGATGGCCAAGGCGGCGGAGAAAGGCGACCCTAATTTGGCCTGATCTGCATCAATCGCGCCCGAGCGCGAGGCCCTATCTTCGCAAGCCGCATCCTTCGTAGAGCTGCACCAAGGCTTAACCGGGCAACGCCATGCGCAATTGCACGATCTGCAGAGTAGTCCCCAGCATTCTCCTCACGTTGCTGATCGCGCTCGCGCTGCCGCCCACGGTGCGCGCGCAAGGCGCGCCGAGCCCGGGCCAGATCCCGGTCGACGAGTGGCCGCGGATCGTCAAGTTGGGTGGCGACACGCTGACCATCTACGAGCCGCAGGTCGAGAGCTGGCAGGGCAACGTCCTCAGGGCGCGCGCCGCGATCGGCGTGGAGACGCCGGCGCTGCCCAAGCCGACCTACGGCGTCGTCTACTACACCGCGCGCACGGAGGTCGACAAGGCCGCGGGGATGGTGACGCTCTACGACTTCCGCGTGACGCGGTCGAAGTTTCCGACCCAGCAGGCGCAGACGCAGAGCTTCGTCGCGGCGCTCAACCAGGCCGCCTCGAACCGTCAGCCCATGACGATCGCCCTCGAGCGGCTGCAGGCGGACCTGACGGTCACGCAGGTGATCAGTCCGAGCCGGGCGCTGCCCGTCAACAACGCCCCGCCGCGGATCATCGTGAGCTACACGCCCTAGAGCAGCCGCGCTGCCGTGAACCCCGTGACCGTGAAGCAGGGAGCCATGTCCACCATTTTCCTTTCCCGTTGGTCCGCATTTGCGATAGTTGTGGCCTCGCTCGTGGCCGCGCCCGCGCGCGCGGAGATGAGCGCCGAGGAGCTGGCGAAGCTGGCGCAGAACCCCGTCGGCAACCTCATCAGCCTGCCGTTCCAGAACAACACGAACCTCAACTTCGGGCCGGAGAAGGGCACGCAGAACATCCTCAACATCCAGCCGGTGATCCCGATCGAGATCAACAAGGACTGGAACATCATCACGCGCACGATCGTCCCGGTGATCTGGAACCCGTCGCTGGGACCGAATGACCCTTCGACCACTGGCATCGGCGACACGGTGTTCACGGCGTTCCTGTCGCCAGGCAACCCCGGGCATTGGATCTGGGGGGCCGGGCCCGTCGTCCAGATTCCGACGAACTCCAATGCGGAATTGGGCAACAAGAACTGGGGGGCCGGGCCCTCGGCCGTGGTGCTGCACCTCGACAAGGGCGACCCCTGGGTCTACGGCGTGCTGGTCAACAACATCTGGTCGCTGTCGAGCAGCGAGCGCGGCGGCTCCTACAACAACGGCCTGATCCAGCCGTTCGTGAACTATAACTTCCCGGGCGGGTTCTATCTCACCAGCGCCCCCATCGCCACGGTCAACTGGAAGGCCGATGGCAACAACAAGTGGACCGTGCCCGTGGGCGGCGGCGTCGGCAAGATCTTCCACCTCGGCAAGCTGCCCGTGAACACGCAGCTTTCGGGGTACTACAACGTCATCCGGCCCGATGACGGCGCGAACTGGCAGATCCGGTTCCAAATACAGCTGATGTTCCCAAAGTAGAGCGCCACGAAGGGCGTGAAGATTGGCCAAACAATTTATCTCGTCATCCTGGTGGTTCTGTTCATCGGGATCGTCGCCTGGGCGTTCGGCCGCAAGCGCAAGGCACGGTTCGAACGGGACGCGAAGATTCCATTTCAGGACAAAGATGGCTAAGGCGTTAGCGGCGTCGCTGTCTGCCGGCTGACCGGGGAGGAACGTCATGCTCGGCTTCGAGCTCGACTTCTGGGACTACGCGACCTTTGTCACGGCAGCACTGGCCGGCGGGTCGGTGATGCTGATCTACATCTGGATAGCCGGTTTACCGGGGCGCATCGCAATTGCGCGCAAGCACCCGGACGCCGAAGCGGTCAAGCTGATGGGCTGGGCCGGGCTGCTGCCGACTGTCCTGCCGTGGGTCCAGGCGTTCATCTGGGCGTTCAAGCCCACCGACATCGTCGACATCCGGCGATTCCCCAAGGAAGAGGCGCGGGCGATCGACGAGGACATCGCGCGCCTCAAGGACGATCCGCGCAGGCATGGCAAGCACGCGAAATCGCCGGATCCGGGGACGCCGGCGCACGAGGACTTGAAGCCCCCGACGCCACCCGCGGCGGCATGAAGACCTGACCGGAATACCACATGCTCCTCGGCTTCGTCGCGCTGTTTGGCTACGCGTTCATCGTGTGGCTCGTCTTTTTCAAGTTCAAATGGCTCAAGTTCAGCATCGCCTGGGGCTTCTTCTCGACGTTCTTTGCGGTGCATCTGCTGCTCATTTTCCTGATCGGTCTGCGCTTCGTGACGCCGCTCGCGACCGAGGCGCGGATCATCCAGCACACCATCCAGCTGACCCCCCGCCTGCCCGAGCCGACGCTCGTCACCGCCGTGCTGGTGCAACCGAACGTGCCCGTGAAGAAGGGCCAGCCGCTCTTTCAGTTCGATCGGCGGTCCTACGAGTACAAGGTCAGGCAGCTCGAGGCGCAGCTCGCCAAGGCGAAGCAGGACGTGCGGGTGCTGAAGGCCGACACCGCGATCAACGCCCAGAAGATCGCGCGGCTCAGGGCCGATCTCGAGTACGCGAAGTACCAGCTGAAGCTCTCGGCCGATCTCGCGCGGCAGGGCGCCGGCCCCGAGGAGGACGCCCAGAAGTGGGCCGCGCAGGTCGCCGCGTACGAAGCCAGCATCAAGGAGGCGCAGGCGGAAGAGGCGCGCGCGGAGTTGCGCTACACGTCGGACATCAACGGCGTGAACACCACGGTCGCCGCGATCCAGGCCGAGCTCGACCTGGCGCGCTTCTACCTCGACAACACGCTGATGGTGGCGCCGGAGGACGGCACCGTCATCAACCTGCAGGTGCGTCCCGGCATGGTCGCGGGCGACGTCCGCTTCGGTGCGATCGCCTCCTTCATCGCCGACGCCGACCGCTACCTGCTCGCCAACTACTTCCAGGAGAACCTGAAGTACGTGAAGCCCGGGCAGGAAGCGGAGATTGCGCTCGATCTCTATCCGGGCCAGATCTTCCGGGGCAGGGTGGAGGCAATCTGGCAGGGGAGCGGCGCGGGGCAGATGCTGCCGAGCGGCACGCTGCCGAACTTCCAGTACGTCCCCACCGAGCTCCCGCAGGGACAGTTCGCGGTGGCGATCCGCCTCGACGGCGCGGACCAGTCGAAGTTCCCGATCGGCACGCAGGGCCGGTCGGCGATCTACACCAATCCGTCGAGTGCCTTCGTCGTCCTGCGCAAGATCGGCATCCGAAGCTACACGTGGCTCAACTTCATCTACCCCTTCTCCGGTTAAGGCACGCCGTCGCCCTTCTCGCTGGGGCGGTGCTTGCCGGCTGCGCGCTGAAGGCGCCGCCGACGCACCCCGACGTGGTCGAGCAGGCGTTGCCGAAGGACACCCGCATCCCGCCGGCCTGGCGCGCCGATTCCCGTGGCGGGGAGGTGACGAACGACTGGGTGAAGTCGTTCGACGATCCCGTGCTGGATGCGATCGTCGCCGAGGCGATCGCGAACAACCTCGATCTCCGCGCGGCCGCGACCAAGGTCACCATCGCGCAGCAGGCGGTGATCGTGGTCGGGTCGCGGCTGCTGCCGTGGGTCGGCGTGCAGCTCGGCGCCACGACCGTCGACGACCGGGACAACGGGACGTTCAACAGCACGTCCGCTTTTCTCGGCGTGGCGTGGGAGGTCGACGTGTGGGGCCGTCTGCGCGCCCAGCGCGCGGCCTCCGAGGCGAATGCGGAGGCGGTCGCGCTCGACTATGCGTACGCGCGCCAGTCGCTCGCGGCGACGACGGCGAAGCTCTGGTACCTCGCGGTCGAGACGCGCCAGCTCCTCGCGCTCAGCGAGCAGGCGGTCGGGATCTACAGTCAACTGCTCGCGCTGGTGCAGGTCCGGCGCAACGCCGGCAAGGACTCCGACCTGGACGTGGTCGACGTGCGCGCGAAGCTCGAGACGGCCCGGAGCGAGGTCGAGCGCGCGCGCGAGTCGTACGGCGAAGCGCGCCGCGCCCTCGAGGTGCTGCTCGGGCGCTATCCCGCCGCCGAGATCGAGGTGGCGGCGGTCTATCCGGCCCTGCCGCCGCTCGCCGGAACCGGCGTGCCTTCGGCGCTGCTCGAGCGCCGGCCCGACCTCCTCGCGGCCGAGCGCGACGTACTCGTGGCCTTCCGCCGCGAGGAAGCGGCGCAGCTCGCGCTGCTCCCCGAGTTCTCGCTCTCGCTCGCGGGCGGGCGGCTGGGCGACCAGGTGCTCTCGCTGCTGCGCCTCAACCCGTGGCTCGCGTCGGCGGGGATCGGCGTGTCGATCCCGATCTACGAGGGCGGGGCGCTGCAGGCGAAGGTCGAGATCGCCACCGCGCAACAGGCGCAGGCGGTGGCGCGCTACGGCGCCGTCGCGCTTACGGCGTTCCGCGAAGTCGAGAACAGCCTGGCGAACGAGCAGCTGTTGGCGCTGCAGCTCCCGCTCGACCAGAAGGCGCTCGACAACCGCACCGAAGCCGTGCGCATCGCGACCA